>JACCDR012609680.1_pt1 | contig 11456 bp, 17 predicted proteins | sample 7446431 | NCBI WGS metagenome assembly JACCDR01 (sample SAMN15323443, study PRJNA562643) | freshwater metagenome | isolation source: river surface water | place: USA:Blue River Watershed | collected 2017-08-17
ACAGGTGCGCTTTCATGTTGCCTCCTCCAGTACCTTGCGCATCGCCTCGCAGGCGTCGCGTCCGTAGTGCTTCTGCCCGCCCGGAAACAGCCGCGCAGCGCCCTGTCCGTTATCGACGGTCACGCGCACCCTATCGGCGCCCTTCTCGCCTACATATGACCACCACCAGAAGCAATCGTGACGCCAAGCCCAGTCAGGGAACGCGGCGCGCAGTTCAGCCAGCGGCGCAGCATCGTGACGTCGTTCGCTCATGTCGCCTCCAACCAGTGCCGACAACGCGACAACGCGATCATCACCGCGTCCACGGCGTCGGGGTGACTCACCACCACGTCCTGCGAGCCCGCACGCGTCGCTACAGCCGTTGCGCCGCCCTCGGCAATGGCAACAGCCAGCCCACCCACCAAACGCGCGCCAGCGTCGCCCTCCGTGCGCCATGGGACGTGTGCCGCGACGAGTGCCGACCCGGCGACGGTCCAGCGCAGCGCGGGGAGGCGGCGGTCGAGCTCGCACAAGGCGAGTAGTTGCGCGTGCTGCGCGTCCGGCACGACGCCGTCGAGCGCGTCGACGTACTCGGGCAGTTCGCCGCGCATACGCTCACCCGGCCACGTCGGGCCTTGCACCAGCGCGCCGACGCGGAGCCACTCGACACAGCACGCACACGCGCGCCACGTCCAGATCTCGCGACCCTCGCGGATCGTCTCCGCGCGGTGCGCCTCGCCCTTCGGGATAACGGCGAGGCACTCGTCGCATGTGTGCGGCTTGCGCGCCGCGACGGTCTTGACGCTCAGGGTGTGCATCGTGCGCCCTCAAGATCAAGCGCGACGAGCTCGTCCAGCGAGCGCGCAGACGTGATGTGCGCCTCGGCTCGCGTGGCAACCGCGCGGCACGTCGCCGCGATCCATGCGATGAGGTCGGCATCGCGCATGCCATCAGGGATGGGACCGCCGAAGCGATGTATTTCCGTGCCGAGAAAGGGCTTGCGCACATATACGTTCAATATGCCACCACTCACTTTTGCGCTCGCCAGCCCGCACACCCAGCCATGCACGCCGGGGGCTTGGCTCATAACTTCCTGCGCCAGCGTCCGCAGGTCTGCGATATGCTGCGCGCTGTACGTCGCCACAGCGGCGCTGACGCGTTGCGCGGGCTCGTCGTGACCCTTACCCCTCGCCAGCGCCTCAAGCGCCGCAGCGATGCGCTCCATCGACTCCTCGTGCCGACGCGCGGACGCCGTGAGCAGGTGCGCCGCGACGGCGCGGTTGCCGACGCCGCTGACCTTCTCCGCAGCGACGAGCGCCAGCAGGTCCGCCGCGTGTGCGTCCGCGTCTGCCTCGCTCACCGTCAGACCCAGCGCGCTCGCCATGAGGCGCACCTGGTCGCGCACCGCCGCCTTGCGCTCGCCGTCGACGAGCGAGTTGAGCGGTGCGCGCACCTCGTCGACGAGGTCAAGGCAGCCGCGCTTCTCCTCGTGAACGACCCCGTAGTCATCCACGAAGCGCACAAGGTCCATGCCGACGGGCGAACCCGTCTGGCGGCGCACCTCGACCACGCGCCCCTCATGCTCGTAGTCCACTCCCGCCAAGCGCACCCTCGAACCTACTGTAATCTCTGCCATGTTGCTCACTCCTTACGCCCCGCTCCGTGCGGGTTGGGTACACTATGCCGCGTGCGGCATAGTGTGTCAAGGGTGCTGCGCGAAAAACCCTCCGCATCCCGCGGTCGCATGGCGAGCCATCAGCGGAGGTCTAGGAGGGTTGGCATGGGTCTTGCAGATATGGTGCGGGGAGATGTTTAACTTTCACGCGGGGTTACGCACGCGGTCACATCTCTGGCGGAGTATCGTCCCACCCGATGATCCTGCATCGATAGCGCATAACCCCGCGCGCATAGCCCTCATTTACCTTCGCGCGGGTGATGATCTGCTTGATCTCGCGCCAGAACGGGATCGGCGCCAGCGGGTCGCGTACGCGGTGCAGCATGTCGCTCGGCTTGCACCAGGCGATATACGCCTCGTACAGATCGCCAGGCTCGGTCCACGCGTAGCCCTGACAGCCGCTCGCCTTGATCACGTCCAGCTCGATACGGTCCTCCACGAACGCCAGCAGGTGCGCCGTATTGCTCTCCCACGCCTGATACACCCGCTTGCCCTTTGGAGGCGGCGGGTGGTTGCCACGGGCGATGTGACGCGCCGACGTATCCAGAGCCCACGGCGCCACGCGGCTCAAGTCGCGGATCGCGCGGGCCGCTACCTCCGCGGGGTTGCCATCCATCGCGTCAAGGATGTCTCGCGCGCTCACCTTCAGCATCACACACCTCCTTCACGCCGCAGCGGGGCGCCACGGCTCGCTCACTCTATCGCTCGCGGCATAGTGCCGTCAAGGGATGGGCTGCCGCGACGGGTTTGGGCGATGCCGCGCGCGCGCGGAGGTCGACGGCGGGGTGCCTTCAGCAGGGTGGAACAGGAAACGCGGCCTGTTCCACCCTGTTCCACCCCTGTTCCAGCACAGAAAGCTTGCTAGTATGACGACTTAGCATACCAGTGGAACAGTGGAACAGCGTTTCACAAGAAAGGGCATATCGCCACGCGCGCAAGATCACAGTCTGGTGAGTGCTGGCACTCACCAGACTGTGAGTCGTCAGAGTCACCGCGACACACACGTTAAGGGGGTGTATGGGGGGGAAAGCTGTTCCACTGTTCCAGCGACGGTTTCCGCTATACTTCACAACAACTTAGGCTGGAACAGGCCGAGGGTTCCACTGTTCCACTGTTCCAGCCTAAACGAAATGCGGCGACCCATGGGTCGCCGCAAGTTGCCGAACTATGTAGTAAATTCAGAGTCCACGCGGAAGGTAGTGCCCATCATCCTGTAATTTTGAACCATGCTGCGGAGCCTCATCGTCCGCCTCCTTGTTCCAGATGGGCATCCACCGCTGCTTGTGGCCTCCGATACGACGGGAGGCGCCAGCCTTGCCGAGGTACCCCTGTTCCTTGGCCCATTCAACCAGCCCCTTGACACCCGTCTTGAGGCCCAACTCCTCGACGGCACTACCGAGCATAGCCTCAGTGGTGAACATGTCGCCGTTGAACTCGACGACAGCGATCTTGCCCTTGACGTGGCGGCACTCGGCAAGATCCTTGTCCGTGATGAGCCCGCCCGTGTAGATGTTTCGCATGATCTTGCGCCACGCCATCTCCTCTTGCGACTTGACCTCGCGGAAGGTGACGCAGTCCTGCAACCACACCAGCATCTCGTCAATGGCTGCCTGACTCCACGGGATGATGCCTGCCTCCTTCGCCAACTTGAGCGCCGTCGCTACGGTCGCAAGCTGCGGCAGGATGCGCGTCATGGTACCCGCGAGCGCGCCTACCGCCTCGCCATATGAGGCCGCGCGATCAACCATGCGCTGATGCTCATGCTTGTGCATTTGCTTGGCCTTGTCGCGGATGCCGGGCTGATCGGCCAAGTAGCGCACCATCATGTTGCCCGCGATGCCGTAGACCCTGCGAGCCGCCAGCTTACACTCACGCGCATGCTCATGATCCCTCGTCCAGTCGCCGCTCGCATGGTTAAACTCGATGTCGATGAAGCGCGCCATGGCGCCGTCTTGCAGCTGCTCGTGCGCGACGACCGAGATTGACTGCTCGCCCGTTGACAGCAGCGTCGTCTTCCACGTCATCTGCGGCCAGTCCTTATGCTGGCGCTGCTTGCCGCGCCCCTGCGCCATGGTCATAATGACCTCAATCGGATCGAGCTTGGCTTGAATCGCGCCGATCTCATCGAGCAGCAGCAGCGCCCCGTTCATCGCAGACGCGCGCCGCTCAAGGCTCGCCTCCGTGCCGCGCCACGTCCCATAGATGTTGCCTGCCGTCTCGTTGTCGCCCGCGTCCTCAAGGTCGCAGTAACCCCACACGCTGCCCGCCACGGCGAGGCTCGTCGACTTGCCGCGCGAAGACTTGCCCCACAGATGGATGCCCCACGTCGACTCGCCCACGACCTCCAACAGCGGCCCGGCGAGCGCGAGGCCGATAGCGAGCCGCAGCCCCTTCGTCGTGTATACCTTCTCGCACGCCTTGTGCCACAGTGCGAGGTCGCCAACCTCAGCGCCGCGTACCATGCTTGACGGGTGGCGCTGCGCCGCGACCTCGCTGATCTCGTACTCGTCTGCGCCCGGACCAAAGGCCCGCTTGCCGTTGACGTAGACCTTGCGGTCAGGCTGCCAGCCCATGAGCGCCGTGAGCTTCTTCGCCGGAGCGTCCGTGTGTGTCGACGCCACATGCCCCCAGATCGCCAGCGCGCGCACCACGACGCTCCCGTTGCCGGGCACAATGGCGATGCCCGCCGCCGCCATCGCCGCCGCCTCAGCGGCCGCCGCGCCCTTGCTCTCCGTCTGTCCTGCCGCTGCCACATAGTTACGCACCTCAGCGCGCTTGCTCTCGCGATAGGAGACGCGAGATCCGACCGTGCGCAGCGTCTCGCCCACCGTGACGTAGAAGTCGACGGGCATGAAGCGGTAGCCGATCACGTTCGAGACGAACATCTCCATCTGCGTCTCTTTGTCGACGACGCGAGCAATGTGGCGAACGGGTCCGTTGATGCTGAACTCGTATTTGTCGTTCCCCAGGACAACGCTTGTGGAGGTGCCATCTCCGAAGTCAAGCGAGGTGCCGGGCTTGAACGCGTCGTCCCGCAGCACGACGCCTTCGCTCGCCGCCCAGTCGACGATCCGCACGCCCGTGACCTTCGTGACCTTCTGTAGCAGCGACGTGAGCTCAGACGTGGGGGAGCCGTTCGCAAACCGATCTCCGCAGTCGGCGTGATACGCCGCCACCGCACCAGCGCGATCCTCGCCATCACGAGACGACCAGTCCGCGAAGATGCGCTCGCCCGTGGCGGCGTCGTCCTCAAAGGCGCGGAACAGGTGCCCGCCGATCGTCTTCCAGTCGCGCTCCGCGCCCTCGGTGCCAGATGACGGCGTGGGGATGAGCATGACCAGTTTCTCGATCAGCGTCGCCTTGTCCGGATGTGCGAGGATGATGTCTGCGAGCTTGCTTACCGCCGACGCCTCCTTCTGCTCGACCAGTGCAGCCCGCTTCTTCTCGACCTTCTCAGCGCGATCCGTCTTTGGCTTGGTCGGAGCCTTCACCGCGCCGACTGCGATAGGTGCGGCTGGCGCAGCGGGCATCTCGTCGCCCAACTCCAACGTCAGCAGCTCGATCGCGGCAATGATCGTGTCGTCAGTCGCCGCGTTGTCGTCCCACCCTTCGGGGATGTCCAACACCTGCGCCATGCGGTGCGGGCGCTCCGGCGTGTCGTCGCCCTTGCGATTCCATGTGAACGGCATCCGGCACAAGCGCGAGGCGTCGATGTCGGCAGGATCGAGCTGCGCGAGGAAGCGACCTGCCGCAACGTCCAGCGGATGCGCGCCCGTCTTCGGCACCTGCGCATCGCCCATCGCACGCGCGAGCAAGCTCACCAGCTGCTTGTTGAGGTCGCGCGACGCGGGCTCGCGTTCTGGCGCCCAATCGTACTTGGTCTTGCCATCGCGGCTGATGGCCACCACGTCATCGTCGCTGCCATTGTCCGAATCCCAGCGGAACAACAACTGCACACCGTTGCCACTCGTGGCGAAGATCGGCGGCGCAAAGCCCATGCCCTCCATGCGAGCGATCAGGATGCGCGCGTATGCGATGGCGCCGTTCAACTCGTCCTCAGTCGAACACATATCAATCTTCTTGCCCGCGTCAGTCTTCGGGCGACACGACTGGTTGGGGTCGATGTCGAGGAACAGTACGCGACGCCGCGCGACATGGACCGCTGAGGCGCGACGCCCTGCCTTACCATCCGCATACGGATAGCCCTTGCGCGCGGGGTCCAGCGGCGAGGGGATGAGGTAGACCGAGCGGACCTCAACGCGCTGCGTGAGATCCGTGGCGACGCTCGCCATCTCGTCGGGCGTGTGAACGACCTGAGAGATCATCCCGTTGGACCCTGCGCGCAGATAGGCGATCTCGTAGGGCAGCCCGCGCTCCATGAGGGCGTTGGCAAAGTCAAGCAACGTGAACGTTCTCGCTTGATTATCAGACATGACGTGTTACCTTTACCTTGATTCGAGACATGGCTCATGGCGCTCCGGACTGATCCTCCGGGGCGCTGTGTCTTTACGCAGATTCCTTCTTCACGATTCGGATCTCGTAGCCCAGCGCTGCCAGCATCCTCTCGATCTTGGGCAGGGACATCTCAGACTTCCCCGCGAGGTAGTTGAGCAGGCTGCCAGCGTGGCAGCCTGCCGCTTCGGCCATCACACGACCCGGCCACCCGTTGAGCCCCTTGAGGGCGGACAACTGCTGACGCAGATCAAGGCCCGCGAACGGGTCATCGTTACTCATGGAACTCCTTTGGATTGGAGGTTCAAGGGCACGCGCGATGCGTCGCGCGTGATCCATGTATGCCCACATTGTGTCATGCGTCAAACGAAAACTTTATCTTTTTCGTGAAAAAAGCGTTTGACCAACGAATCGCATGCGTGTACGTTGGGAATCGTCGAGCAGGGCTGCAACCCCTCCCGACTTCCTCCACCGGCCCTTCGGGCCATCATTATGCGAGACGATGATATGTCCAGACAATCTGCGAGTCAAGGCGCGCCGCGCCCGAGGCCAGAGGCTCTGAGCATGATCAGCCTCAAGCCTGACGCGGCGAGGTGGTCAACCTCGACACCGCGCACATGGCAGGCCGCGGCCTTGCCGATCGCGCTTACAGCGCTCACAACGGGCAAGCGTGGCGTCGTGCGCGCTGTCATGGGCGCAGGAAAATCAATTCTACAAGCTGAGTTGATCGCGCAGTTGGATCTGCCCGACAACGTGATCGTGGTCGTATCCGTGCCGACGATCTCGCTCGTGATGCAGCTCGCCAAGACGATCGAGGTGCGACTTGGTCACGAGGTCCGCCGCTACTGCACTGGGCATACGGGGTCCAAACCGGCGAGCAAGGTCAACGTCGTGTGCCATCCCTCACTTGCCGCCTTTGTCAAGTCAGTGCCCAAGGGCGCATCAGTGATATGGATTGCGGACGAAGCCCATAAGACGGAGTCTGTGCAGGTCCTTACGGCGATCGATAGCATCAGCCCTATTGCTCGCATCGGCTTCACCGCAACGCCGTGGCGAGCCAAGGAGGATGAGTCTCTGTCGTCGTTCGACGAACTGATCTTCAACTACGGACCCGCAGACGGCATCGCAGACGGCGTGGTCGTGCCCGTGCAGATGGCAGACCTCTCGGCGTGGGCAGGATTGCCTGTAGATGAGTTGGCGGTGGCCGTAGCTGTGGAGGAAAGCGCAGGCGGTATCATCAACGCAGATGGCATAGCAGATGCCATGTCTTTCGCGCAGCGACTTGAGGCCGCTGGTGTATCGTGCGGCGTGATCCATAGCGGCTTGCCAAAGGGCGAGGTTGCCAGGATCATCGCGCGCTCGAAGTCTGGCGGGATCAAGGTGATGGTCCATGTGAACATGCTCGCTGAGGGTGTGGACATGCCATGGCTTCGCTGGATGATTGCAAGGCGCAAGGTCAGGTCTTCAGTGCGCTTTCCGCAGGAGGTTGGCCGCATCCTCCGCGCCCATCCCGGCAAGGAGTCTGCTCGGTTATACGACCCTCACGATCTTTGGGGCACCCTATCCCTCACCCTTGACGCAGTCCTCGGCGGCGCATCGCTACTCGAAAAGAAAGATCCGGAGCCCTCAGACGCAGAGCCAGAAGACAAGACGCCGAAGGCTTGCGACATCCTCCGCGTCAGGACGCGGTCGCCCATGGCTGTTACCGTGAGTGAGGTTCGACGTCATTTCGGAATGCACCATAATCTGATCTTCTCCCACAGAAAGTCAGGATTTGACATCACGACGGGCGAGGCTTGTGGATCTCATTATGATGCGCCTGCATCGGAGCCGCAACTGCGCTACTTGCGTCACCTGCTTGCTACGGAAGGCGCGCGCATACCTGAAAGGCTTCGCCCGCCACTTCGCGAATTCTACAAGACAGGAGAGGGCGTCGACAAAGGCTATGCACGCGACCTGATCATCGCTCTCAAGTATCTAAAAGACAATCCACGCGTCATCTGGAGTTGAACACCATGAGACTCGCATCCACCATCCCCCTCGGCGACATCGCCGCCCCGAACCCCATCGCGCTCGCCCTGAGCGTCGCGCTCGCCATGCTCACGATCCTCATCGTCGCGCGGGGGGTGTGATGTGGGTGAGCTTCGGGAACTCGCTCTGTTCGCAGGCGCCGGTGGGGGCATCCTCGGCGGCGCGCTGCTCGGGTGGCGCACCGTCTGCGCCGTTGAGATCAACCCCTACTGCCAGCGCGTGCTGCTCGCTCGCCAGCGCGACGGGATGCTGCCCGACTTCCCGATCTGGGATGACGTGCAGACCTTTGACGGGGTGCCGTGGCGAGGACTCGTCGACGTCATCAGCGGCGGCTTCCCGTGTCAGGACATCAGCGTCGCAGGACGGGGCACTGGAATCGACGGCGCCAAGTCCGGCATGTGGCGGCATTTCGCGCGCATCATTCGCGAAGTGGCACCGCGATACGTCTTCGTGGAGAACTCGCCAGCTCTCGTTACTCGCGGGCTTGGACGAGTCCTCGGTGACCTGGCCGCGCTCGGGTACGATGCGCGATGGGGAGTGCTCAGCGCTGATGCCGTTGGCGCTCCCCACGGGCGCGACCGCTTGTGGATCAGGGCTGTGGTTTCCGACACTGACTGTTCACGGGAACTACAACCGCAAAGGTGCGAGCCCCACCAGCGGCGACGGGCTGGTGACGGCGCTGAAGAATGCAAGCTCGGAATCTGGTGGGCCGCTGAACCCGACGTGGGCCGAATGGTTTATGGGGTGGCCCATGCAGTGGACCGCATTGGAGCCCTTGGCAACGGACAGGTACCGCTCGTGGCAGCAACAGCATGGCGTCTGCTTGGAGGTGAAGAATGAAAAGCCTTAAATGGGAAGAGGTTGAATATCAGTCGTGGCGCGCGCGCATTGAGCACTATCATCTGTCAGTAATGCGCGGGCAGGGCGGCTATTGGTATAGCATATGCGACGGGCGCGGCACTGAATACGCCGAGGGCGTCAACGACACGTCTGATCTTGCAAAGAAGGCATGCGTGAAGTCGCTCCGCGCGCTGGCCCGTAGGATACTTGCCGCGACAGAATGCGAGGACCAGCCATGACCCGCACCCTTGAAGGTGCCCCGCCGCTGGACGAGTTGGAAGACGCGTGCGCCCGCTGGGGATTCAGCGGCGCAGCCGAGGAGTACGACGTGAGCGAGGAGACGGTGCGCGAGTGGCTGCGCGCGTACGGCGAGCTGAGCGAGGGGAGGAAGCCATGAACCCAGAAGACCTGATCCAAGACATCCGCGCGTACGCCCACGCTGGCGATCAAGACGCGGGACATCGCGTGGTGCGCGCGCTGTTCGCGCGTCGCTTCGACGAACTGCAAGCCCGCTGGCGCGACGTGTGCGCATACGCCGCGTGCCTCGACCTTGACGACGTGGCGCGGCTCATGCGCGACGCGAACTATGAGCTTGCGCATCGCGCGATACGCAACGCTCGCCAGCGCCGCGTGTTCCTCTTCACGCCGGATCAGATCCGCGCGATCTGGTCGCCGGAAGTGCCGCCGCTGGCTGAGGCGCACCCTGCGGCGCTGCCAACTGTGCGGTACTTCTGGCTTGAGGATTTGAGCCAAATGGCTGCTTTGTCTGCGATCTACAAGCAAGCGTATGAGGCGACGCGTGACGCTGGCGCAAGTCATCGCCACGCCGATACCGTGGCGATGAGCGAAGTCCACATTGCCGACCTTCGCGCGCAGCACCGCGCGTTCGTCATAGCGATTCGCCAGCGGATCTGGATGCACGGAGGGAAGCCATGACGTTTGACGAGCAACACGGATGGGTTGAGCGCGGCACCCCCGGCGTCCACAGCGGCGCCGTCGTGCGGGATGTGGAGGCGGAGTGTCAAGCGCTGGCGAGGCTCGCGTACCGCGCGGACAGTTTCGGCTCGCAGAGTGCGTTGTGGGATTGGCTATGCACCGCCGCAGGGAGTGAGTTGCAAGCCGCGCGCACCGCCGTGCGCGACCGCAGCGACCGCTACGAGAACAAGCGCTGGCTCGCGAGCCAGCGCTACCGCAGAGAGGCGAAGTGATGAGCGATTTATTCGTGGTTGAGGACATCCTGATCGAGATCTGCGAGGAGCGCGACGGCTGGTCATGGCGCGCGTGGTGCCACTCGTGGGAGTACGAGCCCGACCTCGACGCGGGCGGCACCGCCGCGACGTACGAGGAGGCGCGTGGCGCGGCGCTGGACGCTGCCGCGGCGAAGTATCAGGCGATGTACGACGACGCGCGCCGCGAGTATGAGCGGCGGCTAGAGACGATACGGAAGGCGAGGGAGGCCATATGACGCGCGAACAGATCACAGACGCGTTCGAGGTGGTGAGGCGTGACCTGACGCCGCGCGACTGCCTGCGGCTCACGGTCAACGACGCCGACCGCCGCACTGAGGTTCCGGGCATAGAGTCGCTGACGCACGCGCTGGCGATTGTCCTTGACCGTGCGGAGTGCTTCGGAGCGCAACCCCAGAACATCCGCGCGGCGTGTCAAATCTTGTGGGGTCAGCCGTGCTACGCCGGGCGAGGCGCGCTGACCATGTGCGACCCGTCCAGCGAGGGTTGCTTGACGCTCGCGGCTGCGGACGAGTTGGAGGTGGCAGGATGAGCGACCCCGCCAAGCTCTATGTCTGGCAACTGAGCAAGCACTACAACGGCGTCGTGTGCTACGGGGAGGTATCGTTTCTGCGGGCTTACCTGCGCGATGACGGTATGTTCTTCTGGGAGTTCGTCATCCCGACGATCACGGGCTCCGGCTACATGTGGTCAACGAACGGCACGGCGGAGACGATAGAAGCCGCGAAGCTCGCCGCGATCAGGGCGGCGTCGCCGTACTACGATAGGATGTTGGAGGTGTGCGATGGAGTTTGACCCGCAGCATGGACCCGTTGAGCGCGGCACCGCTGGACACCGCGCGTCTGCTGAGGTCGCGGATGTCGCCGCGGAGGTCGCGGCGCTGGATCGGATACACGCCGCGCCGCCCACCATCGACCCGAAGTGGTTGCGCAGCGAGTTGGCTTTCGGCACGACGCCGCGCGAGGCGATGGCGCAAGGGGCGATCAACCGCGCGCGCGACTTGGCGGTGAGGCGGCGACACGACGACGAGGTCCGCGAGGCGATCCGTGCCGCTCGCCTCTACGCCGGGTTCGACGTGGGGCAGGGCGACGCCACGACGATGACGACGTACCGCGTCGACGGCGACACGCTGCGGATCGTGCAAGCCGTGACGCTCCCGGCGCGCGCGCAGACGGTGACGGTGAACGCGACGATAGGAGGCGAGTGATGCCAACCATTAAGCGTCCCGCATG
>JACCDR011781605.1_pt1 | contig 11455 bp, 9 predicted proteins | sample 7446431 | NCBI WGS metagenome assembly JACCDR01 (sample SAMN15323443, study PRJNA562643) | freshwater metagenome | isolation source: river surface water | place: USA:Blue River Watershed | collected 2017-08-17
AGATCAAGGACAACCTCGGCGCGGCGGAAGCGGCGGGTAACAGCATCGTGACCCCGCGACAGCAACAGGCCTTCAGCGCTCTGCAAAAGAGCGCGGAGGCGAGCGGGACGAGCCTCATGCCGAACCAGGGCCCTGGCGATCTCACCAACGTTGGCGTGCGGAAGGCAGGCACTTCGACGACCAGCATCATGAAGTCCGCGGGCCCGAGCGAGGCAACTTCACTGGCTGACGACGGCGGGACGCCCGGGGAGCAGTATCAGAAGGCCCCTCAGGCGAAGCTCGACATGGCGCCCTACGTTTCCGTTTCCGGAAAGGGGGCTAAGAAAGAGCTTGTGGCGAAGGAGGCTTCGCACGCCGCGTACGGCGACTCTTTCCCACTCGACAGCTACACCGACGTGAAGACGGCGTCTGCGTACTTCAACGAGAACGTTCGCACGATGCCTCCTGAGATGCGTCATGAGTTCGCCGTGAACCTCGTGAAGCGGGCGAGCCAGCTCGGCATCACCGTGAGCGAAACAGCGCGCGCGTACGGCTCGGAGAAGTTTGCTTCGGAAGAACATCGTACGGTCGCGCTCGACCTTCGGCGGCAGCACGTCCCAGAAGCGTTCGGGCCCGTGCTCGACAAGCTCGCATCTTCATGGGAGGAGCTCGGTCCTGACCAGTATGCCGCGATGCTCACGGAGCTCGACAAGGCCGCGCAGATCGACTGGCTCTACGACCGCGCCATTCTCGATCCCTACGCTTCAACCTACGGCGTTACGAAGACGGCGGCCGAGGAGAGTGAGAACTGGGTGAGCGGGAACGACTTCGTCACCAAGCAGCAGATCGAGAACTATGGGGTCACGGCTTTCCGCACGCTCTTGGAGGACTACGGCGAGGACTTCGCGAAGGAGTTCCAGAAGGACGCGTGGGGCATCTTCAAGTCGCTGCCGGTGGAGCAGAAGCGGCGCATCGCACGAGCGGCGGGCGATAATTCTGCTACTGGCATGTACGATGTTGCATGAAGAAGTTCTTGACCGAATCCTCGAAAAGCGCGCGGAGAGCCGGGCGTCTCATGAGGAAGAACCGACCGTAGTCATCGAGACCACGGAAGGGGACGAGGACGTCGACCCAGCGATCAAGGCGGAGCTCGGGAAGGCGAAGGTCTCGAGCGTTTCGGTCGTCAACATCTTCCGGAACCCCGATGCCCATCCATTGACCCTAGACCTTGTTCTTCTTCGGAAGTACGGTCCGGAGTGGATGGCCTGGGAGCTCGAGACCTTACAGCATCGCCTGCAGCAAGATTTTCGGGCTCCGTCCATTGCGGACGTGAACATCGAGAAGCTGCAGGCTTGTAAGACCCTCCACATGGTCGACGACTTCTGGCTTCGGTGGGAGGTCTTCAACCCGTGTTGTGCCGCGCTGAACGGGCACTTCGCAGACTTCCGCAGCCTGCAGGTGCCCGAGGTCGCCGAATGTATGGTGGCGGTCGACATCGCGAATCGGATCCGGGACGACCTCACATGGAGTGAGGAGATCCGGGTCTTCCTCTCGGCGGTTCATCGTCACGGTGGCGTGCTCTGCCCCCAGGCCCCGCTCGATTTCATCAGCGTCGACACCGAGGGCCTGCCCGTGGATTGTAAAGAGGTCACCGAGCGCTGGCCGGGCGTCCGCGGCACCGGGAAGGCGCCTTCGGGTGATAGTGTGGAGGATGAACAGCTTCGGAGGCTGCTCGCGTCGTGGGCCTACCTCGAGATCACGCGGCAGCGGTTGAAGTCCCAGCTCTCCATCCTTCAGCATGTCGACTGATTCCCTCACCGAGTGCCTGATGCGCGGGTTCCGCGACGAGCTCCAGAAGGAGGCGGCGCCGGTACTCGGAGCGGTTTTTTCTCACCTTCGACGGCCAGGCACGCTTCATGCGATGCAGGCCGGCATGGGTTCCGGACTCGGCCTCGGGATCGGAGCTGGCGCCGCGGTCGGCGCTGCTGGTGGTGGGTCTGCTGCTTATCGTGACGCGCGCGACCGCGGCGAGGGGCGTGTTAGCTCAGCTGTGCGCGCTGTGGGAGGGGCTGCCGGGGGTGCCGTGCGCGGCGCGGCCACGGGCGCCCTCGTTGGCGCGACCGGCGGCGCCCTGGCGGGGGCGGCGCGCCCGACGAACGTGATCTCCGCGACGCGGTCTCTGTCCCGAGGCACCGGGCGCGCTTCTGGCCTTTCGAACTTCGGGCAGCGGCAGGTTCACAGCCTTACCGGCTGGAGGCCCGGTGGTTCTACCGGATCCATTGAGCAAATCGGCGCCGGCGCTGCCACCGCGCGGCAGGCGCTCGACAAAGCCTTCGCCAACGGGGAGAACCTGGTGCCCCACGCGAAGATGCTCGAGCAGGCCGAGAAGTCCCAGCGAATGGGGCTCACGAGCTTGCCGGGGCTCGCCCGCTCGGTCCGCGACAACGGGCTGCTGCCGACGGTGGGGCAGGGGATCCGCGACCAATGGAGCCAGTCCCGCCCCTGGGAGAAGGCCCTGATGGTGGGCGCGCCCGCCATCTCTACGGCGGCTACGCTCGCTTCCGACGACCCCGGCCAGGGAGAGCGCCTTGGGCGCGTCGCGGGCGGCACCCTGGGCCTGGCAGCCGCCCCCAGGTCGTTGGCCGGCGGCGCCGTCCTGGGCGCTGGGCTCGAACGCGCCGGCGGCGCCGTAGGCAGCCTCGTCGACCGCTTGCGCGCCCGGCGCGCCCAAGTCCCCCCGGAATACCGCCCACCGCCGGCGAGCGAGCCCGGGGACACCGGTACCGCCGCGGTGGAGCACGTCTACGGCACCGGTTTCGGTGGGTCAGGTCAGGAGTAGTTCATGAGCTTCCCCGGTTCGGCTCTCAGTATTGGCGGCGGCGCTTCGACGCGGTTCGGCGCTACGCGCGGACGCATCGCGGGCGGTGCGAGCTTCGGGGTGAATTACCCGAACCCGTTCTTCGACATCGCGCACACGTACCTGCCCACCACCGTCAAGGCGATGTTCCGTTGGTGCCGGTACTACTTCCTCACCAACCCGGTCATCAACGCCACGGTCTTCAAGCTCTCTGAGTATCCGATCACCGAGATCGAATTCGACCACGAGAACAGGGCGGTTGCCCGGCGCTGGAAAGAGTACTTCGAAGACCACCTGAATTATCGGGCTTTTCAGATCGAATGCGGGCTCGACTACAACACCTACGGCAATTGTCTCGCGAGCCTGAGCTTCCCGTTCAAGAAGTACCTGACCTGCCGCACCTGTAAGTTCCGCGCTGAAGCACGCCGCATCCGCCCTCACTGGGTCGTCACGAACTACGAGTACCGGCTGAGCTGCCCCAGCTGTGGGCAGGTTGGTACTGCCGACGCTCGTGACTTTTACCTCCCCAACGAGACCGGCATACGCATGATGCGTTGGAGCCCGGAAGATGTGGAAGTCCAGTACAACGACCTCTCGGGCGAGTACACGTACTTCTACAACATCCCGCAGCGTGTCCGCAGCGACGTGGTGATTGGCAAGAAGGACACCGTCGAGCAGATCCCCGAGATCTTCATTCAAGCGCTACGCCAACAGAAGGGTGTGGTCTTTTCGAACGAGCTGTTCTTCCACCTGAAGCGCCCGGGCTTGGCCGACCAAGACCGTGGCTGGGGTATCCCCCTGCTCCTGCCCTGCCTCAAGGACACCTTTTACTTGCAGCTCATGAAGAAGGCGCAGGAGGCGATTCTGCTCGAGCACATCGTCCCTCTGCGGATTCTTTTCCCGCAGGCAGGCTCCGGGGCAAGCGACCCGTACACGACCATCAACTTGGTCGATTGGCGTGATCACGTCGCCACGGAAATCGCCCGCTGGAGGATGGACCCGAACTACATCCCCATCTTGCCCCTCCCCGTGGGCAATCAGACCATCGGCGGCGACGGCCGTGCCCTGCTCATGGTGCAGGAGATGCAGACGCTCTCGGAGCAACTCATCAACGGGATGCAGGTTCCGCTCGAGTTCATCAAGGGCGGCTTGAGCTACGCCGGTACCAACGTTTCGATGCGCATGCTCGAGAATCAGTTCATCGTTTACCTGTCGCGACATCTACGCATGGCGAATTGGACGATGCGCCAGGTGTCCTCGTACCTTGGCTGGCCGGTGGCCGGCATCCGCTTCAAGCCATTCAAGATGGCTGACGACATTCAGCGCAAGGCCTACTTGTTCCAGCTGAACCAGGCCAACATGGTCAGCAACACTTCGCTCCTCGCCGACGCCGACCTCGACGCGGACAAGGAAGCGAAGATCATGAAGCGTGAATCGCGCTCCAAGATGGAGGCCATGAAAGAGCAGCAGCTCGCGATGGCCGAGATCCAAGGCGAGCAGCAAGCCATCATGATGAAGATGCAGACCAAGGCGCAGCAGGAAATGCTCGCGTCGCAGGCTGCTCCGAACGCTCCCGGAGAGCCCGGCGGCCCTGAGGCAGGCGCCGCTCCGCCCGGCGGGCAGGATGGCGCGCTTTCCGGCAGCCCCATGGAGGCAATGGCCAGCCCGCTCAACGCCGGCCAGAACATGGGCATGGGTTCGAGCCAAGGTGCTGGCCAAGCTTCGATCGGCGCCTCCAGCCTCACCGCCGTCGCGCAAACCATCGCCATGGAGCTCTCTGCGCTCGACCCTGCGCAGCAGCACCTTGCAATCAAAGAACTGCGCGCGCAGTCCCCAGACCTCGCCGACCTGGTGTTGCAGTACCTGCAGACGATGCCCGGGGGTAACCAGCAGCCCGCGGCAGGCACCGCCGGCCTCGGCGCCAATGGGCAGGCGGCAACACAGGTCGACATGCGACCGCAGCCCGAGAAGCTTCCCGCACGCCGAGCAGCAGCTTCGGTCTGAGGGGGCTAAAGAAAGGGGCCTCTTGCGAGGACCCTTTCAAAACGTCAGGCCTGCGCCCGCTGCTCCGTGGAGGTGCTGGACTGGGCAGCCGTGCCGAGCAATGCCTGGCGTTCTTCGTTCTTCCCGTCCTTCTTGCCCTTCACGTAGCACAGGATGCCGATGATGGCGGAGCTGACAGTGCTGGCGGCAGAAGCAATGACGACGGTCTTGGTGGTGTTGGTCATGGTGGTCTCCTTTTCGAGCAGCTCAAAGGGGCTGCTTCCTCTCTTCTTTCTTATCCCTGAATCATCGGGATATTTTCAGGTTCCCGTGTCTTCGTCCTCTTCGTCGTCCGGCGCTTCCGGAATGACGGTGTCGCTCAACCACACGAGGTCGCCCCACTTCGCTGGCCGACGCGACCAAGGAGATGGGACGATGCACCAGATGAAGTTGATGCCAACGGGCTTTTCCGCGGGTGCTGCGCCATCGCCGTCAGTCACGTACATGATAATGTTCGGGCGGGGTTTGAACTTCTCTGCGAACTCGATGGCAGGGCGGAAGTCCGTACCGCCCCTTCCGTTGATGGTAATGGCGCGTAACGCGTGCGGTGTGACCCTGATTGGGTCGCGTTGTTTGCCCACGTCTGCCTCCATGAAGTAGGCGCTTTGAATGCCGGTCTGGGTCATGATGTCGGAGCTGACCCTCAAGGCGTCACGCAGTTGCTGGTTCATCATCGAGCCCGAGCTGTCGACGATGATGAAGAGGGTCGGGTCGTACGAGATGAGACTCGGCAGTGTGATTCCTCGCAAGTAGGAGCGCTTGGACGGTCTGCGCATCGAGTAATCCATGCCGCCAGCGCGCATGTTGCCGATGTGGCTTCTCAGCAACGTCGCCACCTTGGTGCGCCACGGTACGGCGAATACGCTCTCGCTTATCTCGACGAGCTCGTCCAGGAACCCACGCATGGAGCCGCGCCCTTGCCCCTTGCTCAGGAATTCCTGCATGGAGCGCGCTGTTTCCCGGACGATGATCTTGCACTCCGCCTCCGTTCGTCCGTGTTCCTTGTTCATCTTTGATTCGAGCTCGTGCTTCGTCGGATTGCCCGCGATCCCGCCACAGCTCCCGCACATGAAGCTGCCGCCGCTGCATTCCGGCGGGTCTGGCAGCAGAGCGTAGTATTCGTCTGCGGTCAGCCCGGCCTTGAGCCCGAACTTCTCTGGCATGGCAGCCCACTGCGGGAACTCCCACAGGGGCACCTCCTGCGAGTGACCTTTTATTGTTTTTCGAACGCGTTGCGCCGCCATGCTGCCGTTGATGAACAAGTCGCCGGCGATGTTGAATTTCTGTTTGTGCGGATAGTGCTTTCCGCGTGCAACGTGGCGCAGCAAGTCGTGCATGCATTCGTGACCAAGCCCGGTCGCTACAACCTGTACTGGATTGCTTTCCACCCATTCCGGCTCGTACAGGAGGACCAAGCGATCGGTAACCGCGAGGGGGCCGCCCGCCAGCTTGGTTAGGTCGGGCACTGGGACTGGGATCATCCCGTACAGCGTGGGGCCGAAGTAGGGAGCCCATTGCTTCACGTACATACGTGCAAGCGACAGGTGCGAGGCTTTGGTGACAGTCACTGTGGTTTCTCCTCCAAGTATGTGAGCAGCCCTGCTTGGCTTGTGCGGACTAGAACTTTGTTTGAAGCACGGATCAAGTCCGGATCGCCCGAGCTTCTTCCGAGGCTGTTGTTCACGAGGCCATCGACCGCAGGCACAAGAATGTCCGCCAGGTTCTCTTCGAACAGGACTTCCAGTGCTGCCCAGGCTTTGACTGCGAGCTTATGTTTCTCCTCGCGTGACGGGCGCTGGGTGACGTAGTTCACCATCGAGGTGTACGCGGCGAAGATAATGTCCAGCCGTTGCTTGTGCGGGGTCCACTTTTTGTTTAGCACGTCGAGTGGGTCCGGCAGGTTTGCGTTGCGCCGGTATTCCTGGAAGGCGCTCGCCGCACCAGGCCCCACGGCGCATTCCACTAGGATGTCGATCAGATCTTCAGACCTGCCTTGGATCTTGGCCGTCGTGTACAACCGACCCGCGAAATCCCAGGTTCTGTGCGATGGCCAAGCCTTGCTGGCAGCTGGGTCGGACGGTGACGGCAGCTTGTGTAGCAAGATTTGGTTCTTCTGGATGAAGCCAGCGAACAGGCCTTGTGTGCCGGGGTATACGTCGGGCCAGTCGGAGGCGATGGCTTTTTGGTAGGTACTTAGGCTCGCGGTATAGCCCGTCTTTGAAGCGCCGATGAGCCACGCCGTCCACTCGTCGCTGCTCGGTCCGGGATCGACTGCGTGCACGAAGCGGTTGGCCAGCGGCGCGGTGAGTGGGATGCCGCCGGCGGAGATTTCCGTCGGATTCTGCGCCGCAATGATGCGGATGTCCGGGGGCAAGACGTCATCGCCGATTCGACGTTCATGCACGACAGACATGATGGCGCCTTGCGTGGCGGGGGATGCCCCGTTGATCTCGTCGAAAAAGAGGATGCCCTCTCCCTTCTCGATGAGTTTTCGAATCGAGCTGATGGTGCAGATTTGATTCGCACCGCCCTTGCCGTCGGGGATCAACACGCCGCTGAAATCCTCGGGTGGATGCTGGCCCGCGAAGATGGGCACCACGTCTACGCTCAGGTCTTTTGCGATGCGCTTGACCCGTGCCGTTTTGGCGATGCCAGGTTTGCCTTCGATGAGCAGCGGGATACCCCACAAGCAATCCGGCTGCCCCGGGTACCCGTCCATGGGTGCTGCGATGCAAACCTCCGCTACCTCGTACACCTCGTTGCTCTTGAGCTGGGACAGTTGGTTCTCTTCGGTCCTGATTCTTTTCGACATGTTTCCTCTCAGTTCATTTCGATCGATTTGCGCAAGTACAATTTCCGTAGCGCCAGCAGCGCTCGCTGATTCCTTCGATGCAGACGTCCAAGCCCGGGGCGGGTTCAATGTCATCCGGCCACAGTGGGTTGGTTCTGTTGTTGCTCAGGCTGTGCAGGCAACTGATGCAAAGGTGCTTGCCGTCGGACATGGCGGCGAACGTGGCCGTCGCATCCCCATTTGGGCAGCGTTCTGACTTCTGCACTTCGCCGAATAGAAGAAGCCCAACGGTCTCTTCTTCGAGAATGTCGCTTTCGCAGAGATCGCACGCGAGCAGCCCGTTGCCGTCGCGCACGGGCGGGCAGTCCTCTCGGAATTCTTCCAGGCTTTCCTGTTCTTCTTCCCAGCAGCTGAAGCAGAAGAAGGCCGCCTCATAGCGTGGCTCGCCGTCCTCTTCCACGTCTCTGTGTACCAGCATGCCGTTTTCGTAATACGCCTGTACGATTCGCAACAGGAATACTTCTTCGTTGAAGCTGATCTCACCTTCGCACTGGGCGCAGGGAACCCTGGAGCCTTCCCCCTTTTCTTCGTTGTCTTCGTTGTCTTCGTCGTCTTCGTCCTCGTCTTCTTCATACAGGCGTTGAGTCATAGACGCAGCCACAATTTGCCTCTTTCTCGTTGCGCAGTGCGTTCAACGCTGGCCCAGCGGTTGGTTATGGTTTCGATCCTCAGATCCGGCGCGATTCCCAGCTCGTAGTCCGCGTCGGCCAGTAGCACCATGAGCTCCTCGAAGTCGCTCTCCGCAGAGGCGTGAATCCTTCGGGTGAAGCGCAGCCCATCTGGAAGTACGCCACCGTCTTCGTAGAGTGCCCGTGCTTCTAGCTCGCGGTCGTATAAGTCATCGATCAGGTCCTGCTCATCGATGCAGAGACCCAACCATTCCCGTTCGCCGGGCTCCACGTAGTACTGGTCGAGCCACGGGCAGTAGCTGCCCGGGCTCGCCAATCCAAGCAGGACCTCGAAGTCTCGCTGGTTGCAGAAGCTCACGAACTCTTTTTGGTCGTACAGTTTTGCTCGGACACCGCCAACAGCTCGCCCGCGAATTGGCGCGTATAGGCCCGAGACCGTCCACCTCCTATTTGGATTCGCCGGATCAACAACGTCTGCGCCTACCACCCCGAAGGTTTCGATGATGATGCGGGTACCCGGGATGGTCTCCAGACGTGGCTTGCTGTCCGGCAGCCAGGGGTTGATCAGCACGCTGCCTCCTTTGCTCGTACGAAATCCCACAACCGCATGAGGACTCCGTTGAAGAAACCGGCGAGGAACGCCCAAGTAAACAGTGACCTCACGTCACTCTTGTTCCGGTTCTTCTTCCTTGTTTTCTGAGCGTTCTTCGGTGAAGAGGCTGTCCACAAGCTTCTCGTAGCGCTTGCCGTCAGTCTCGCTCTTCTTCGGAGTTTCGTTCCGCTGCTTTTTCTTTTCGTGCATGAAGACTCGCGGTAATACCCGCATAGTTCTTATACCCGCATAATCCTCGGCCTTTTCCGCAGGCTCCTTCGCCGGTTATACTTCGAAGCGAATGGCGTACCTGGATCCCAACGAGGCGTTCGACCACTTCCGCGACCGGACTCTGGCCGCGATTTCCAAGCAGTTTCCATTCGATGGGCGCACCCACGTGCTGCAGCTGGAGAAGCTCGAGGTCACGGACAACAAAGATCCTGACGACCTTCGTGCGCAACATGAGGCCAAGGTCTCCGGGCAGACGTGGGGCGTGCCCGTCATCGCGCACTTGATCTTGAAGGACAAGTCGACGGGGAAAGAAGTAAAAGCTCGAACGCGCATCGCCGAGCTCCCGAAGATTACAAAGCGGTACAGTCAGATCGTCAACGGGCAGGAGTATCAGGTCGACAACCAGTGGCAGCTCAAGCCCGGTGCCTACGTACGCCGGCGGCAGACGGGCGAGATCGAAACGCGGTTCCAGTCTTCGCAGAAGCCTTCGTTCGATATCACCTTCGACGACGACTCGAAGGAGTTCCGCATCGAATACAAGAAGGCCAAGTTGCCGGCGTACCCGCTCCTAAAGACGCTGGGTATCGACGACGCGCAGCTCGAGAAGGCGTGGGGCTCCAAAATCTTGGAGGCCAACCAGTCTTCCCGCAAGAACGCCAGCGCGGTGGAGCAGTTCTACCGCACCTCGAAGAAACAACCGCCGGCTAGCCCTGCCGATGCTGTGCGCCACTTGGTGCAGACCTTTCAGCAGACGGACCTGCGTCCGGAGGCTACCGAGCTCACGCTGGGGAAGCGCTTCGACCACGTCAACGGGGATGCGCTGTTGCGTGCGACCAAGCGCATGCTCGACGTACACGCCGGCGCAACGCCCGACGATCGCGACTCCTTGGTGTTCAAGGATCTGCGCAGCGTTGGTGACTTTGCTCACGACAAGATCGTCGCGGCGGCTCCCATCATCAAGACGAAGATCCTTCGGAAGCTGAATTCGTCCGCAGAGAATCCGCGTGACGTCATTCGTTTCGAGGCCTTCGACAAGCCCATTCGCGAGACCTTCCTGAAGAACAGTGCGGCACAGCTCGCGAAGCAGGTAAACCCCGTCGAGATGGTCTCCGCCTCACAGCAGACGACGGTAATGGGCCCTGGCGGTATCCAGAGCGAGCAGCAAATCATTGACGAAGTGAAGTTCGTGAACCCCTCCCACATGGGGTTTCTCGATCCGATCCACACGCCCGAAGGCAGCAAGACCGGCGTCACGCTGCGCATGCCCATCGGCGTGAAGAAGGTCAATAACGAGCCGCAGATCCCCCTCTACAACATGAAAACCAACCGGGTCGAGTACGTGGGGCCCTCAGTCTTCTTGAAGTCCAAGGTGGTGTTGCCCGATCAGGTCACGTGGAAGGACAACAAGCCCGTTCCCCGTAACGATACCGTGAAGCTCTCGAACGAGGCCAATGAGGTGGTCGAGGGTGCCTTCAAAGGCGCCGACTACGTGATGCGACATCCCTCGCAGTTCTTCAATGTAACGAGCAACCTCATTCCCTTCATCAACAACACCTCCGGCGGCCGCGCCTCCATGGCTACTCGTCACATGGAACAGGCCATCTCGCTGGTCGATCGTCAGGCGCCCCTAGTTCAGGTGGGGACCGGGCTCGAGCGTTCCGGGGTGCACACGTACGAAGAGATCATCGGCAAACAGGCGTCGCACAGCTCCCCGGTGGACGGCGTAGTAAAGGCGCTCAAGAAGGATGCCGTCGTCATCGAAGGACACGACGGCAAGTCGCATGAGGTTCAGCTCTACCGCAATTACCCGTTGAACGACGCGAAGTCCACGCTCGACTCCACCGCCTTGGTGAAGGTGGGCGACAAGGTGAAGAGCGGGCAGATCGTTGCCGACACGAACTTCTCCAAGAATGGGACGATTGCCCTCGGTACCAACCTGCGCGTGGGGTACATCCCGTACAAGGGGTACAACTTCGAAGACGGCATCGTCATCAGCGATAGTGCAGCAAAGAAGCTGTCGAGCGTGCATCTCCACAAGCACAGCCTGCCGGTGGACCAGGACACGGTACTCGCGAAGAAGCACTTCATCACGCAGCACCCCGCAGCCTTTACCCGCGCACAGCTCGACGGCATTGGCGACGATGGGCTGGTGAAGCCAGGGACGCGCGTCAACCCTGGCGATCCGCTGGTGCTTTCCATGAAGAAAGCCCTGGTGCAGGACCGCGTCGGGCTGGCGGCTATCCGCAAGAGCCTCGGAGATCAATACGCCGACC
>JACCDR011145891.1_pt1 | contig 11454 bp, 15 predicted proteins | sample 7446431 | NCBI WGS metagenome assembly JACCDR01 (sample SAMN15323443, study PRJNA562643) | freshwater metagenome | isolation source: river surface water | place: USA:Blue River Watershed | collected 2017-08-17
ACCATACACGAACAGTACAGAAGGCACGTGCTGTTCATCCATCTGTCTGCTGACGAGCGTGATAGCCTGCCCTCTCTCGAATACAAATACTTCCACGAGAGCCATTACAGAATGATCGCCATGGACGTATGGAAGTACTTGCGCAACGCTAATGACTATCGTTTGCATGCACTCATGGCCGAACGGCAGCTGATAATGGGGGACTAAAAAACAGACTATCCGACCACTGCCCGCAGCTCGGGCACATACCTTTTTATGAACACCACGGGCGGCATCTCGGCCCACGTTTGATCCTCTGCCATGTACTTATCGATGGCCTTGTAATAACTGAATACCATGGTCATCTTCCTCAGTTTGATCGTTAGGGTGATCTTGTGGGCACCCTCGTGTGGCACCATATTGAACTCGAACGAGAACTCTGCATATCGACATGCAAGTCCACAAGTGTACGTCGACATGGTCCGATACATGCGCACATGCCAGTCCACACAAGGGATGCATTGATCTGCATGCTTGTGGCCCCAAGCTGGCCTCTGTAGTTGTTCTAGTATTATCCTGTCGCGATGGTCACAGATGGCCTGTGCGAAGCGCTTGCAGACCAACGGTAATGTATTTGAGTGCCCGTTGTCGCGCGTTAGGTCGTACAGTATGCACAGTACATCGGACCCAACATCGAGTATCGTTGCCTCATCGTACATCACTGAGTCTCACTGTTTATTGTGTATGTTGAGGGACTCTCCATTCAATTTTCAACGTCCCCTGAGCTGCTCCTGATCCGCACTATAATAGGCCCATGAGAGCTCGATGCATAGCTGCATATGTTCCTCCCTAGAGCCCCCAAGAGGAACGACTCGATGGCCCCTAGGTTCGCTGAGGCGGGCATACCAGCGGCCTCAAGTGGAAGCTCTCGTAGGCAAGCGATGCACCAATCAAATCGTTTGAGTACTGAACAATCACTCGCACCGGCGCTTATTGCCACGAGCTCCACACTCTTTACCGAGCACTGTTCATACCAGCAATATATGGCATACGGAGTGACCCCCTCTGTCCTCCCCCTAGTCCAATGACACTTGAGGGACCAGAGTGACGGGTCACGCCATCTGAGCACCGGCACAGTGTATTCCTTCCATGACATGATGGTCCCGTTGTCGTAGTGAGTGGTATACACTCCGAATATACGCTCTCCGTGCCTCTTCCCGCCCACTGTTCGGAACCCAACGTATCTTCCATCAACGTGCTCAGTGTGCTCGCGGAACCTACAGCGTAGTCTCTTGCATACTAGGCCAACTGAGAACATATCTATATAACTCCCGCTCAACAAGTAGAGTATCTTGTAGCATACATGCCCTATATATAGCACATCCACCATCTATATACTGTGCCGCAACGTAAAAAACGGCTAGGTGCTGAGCATTAGGGCCAACACATGCGAGTCTGTGGGACGACTGTTGTCCTTGATAGTCCCCCATATCCCGGACACAAGAGTCAGTATCTTGGAGGCACTATGGGATACATATGGCCCACCACGCACGACCTTGTGATGATATGGGTGATCCACTACATGACACTGCCCTAATCCCCACATGAACCTGCTATGCGAGTCATTGTTACAGGGGGGCATGGCGACGTGCATAGGGACGTTGTTATACAGTACCAAAGCACGCGTGATACGTCCATTCAGTAGGTACATGTACACCGTCAGTGTGGGATGCGGTAGGGGGACTACACTACAATACCCTTCAACAGTGTGGACTCTATCACCACCAACTATACAACGCCCTTCTATATACGTATAGCTCAGCTCTGTACACTTGTATACAGAGTACGCGTGGCATATATAATGGCTTGTGCTATCCTCATAGAACGTGACCTTCTTGCGAGTGAATGGGCCCCAACGAGCCCACTGTGTGGCCAGTCGTTTGTCGGCCCATAGTAGGCTCACTAGGTCCTCTGGGGGCAAGCGAGAGCAGATCAATGCGAGCACATCCAGGTTTACGGTTAGCGGCATGGTATCACCTGCTATATATACAGGAGGTCAGCATTCAATTGTGGCCTGTGACAATTGAATGAATCCTTCTACTATAGAATATAGTAGAAGGATCAATGAGTGGTGCATCTATCATAGATACAATCATTGTTGACCTTGCTTGGTCCCATAAAGGACTCCTATACACGATGAGGACCACGAACAGCATACTATGGGCCCGCTGGATGGGGACTGCCGGAAGTGCACAGCACACTGAATATATACTGTTCAGCATGACTCCGCCCTTCCCTACGAATAGCATAGTGTGGGACAGGGTGAGACTTCACGAGGTGGATCCCACGTCTGACGTAACTAAGACCTGTCGTGTATACATAGCCGGCGATGATCCACAGTGGTACTCGCGACATATATACGTAGAGTGTGCTAAGAGTATCACTGTATACTGGATAATCCACGATGGATACTACTCTATCAACGTTATCAAGTACGATAAGGACTTAGGTATACATCTATACATGACTATCTTCATTGACGGGGATATCGCGAGCACCGATAACATCGATGACTGGTCGATGTTCGATGCGGCCGCAATAGCGGTAATGGGCTGTCGCGCAGATGTATTCTTGACGTTTACCATTGGCGAGTCGGTAACGTCCTTCAGGCGGAGTCAGACATGGACTGTGCGGGACGATGTGCATTGGCCTGTTATTGAACACAACTTGGATCAAGTGTTGGTCTCTATGTTTACCAGCCGTATGAACCTCGATGACTGCCTGCCGTCATATAAGCGGCTCCAATGATCGTTTTTTGGTCCAAAATTGAATACAGAGGACTCTGTATGCATAGAACATGGACAGAGACTTGACTGGGTTCTCAGGGCAAACGGTAGTGGAGATAGCGTGGGCTAATAGCGCGCTCCTTGGGGCACTTAGGGCGGCCACTAGTGTGCTATGGGCCCGCTGGTTAGATACACTAGGCGGTCCTCTACATGATGAATACACGTTGGCCGCAGTGTTCAGCCCTCGTCGAGTCACTAGTATACTATGGGGCCGCGTGTTATTGTATGGGACGAGGACTGTTGATAATCAAGGGCCGCCGTGCAATGGGTTCTCGATAGGTTCGCACCCAGATTGGACGTCCGATCGCCCATTTTCAACGAGCAAGCTTCGACTTGCTGTCGTCGTTGAAGAACGGCCAGTGCAGCCGTTCTACCTTATTATAGTAGCCAAACACAACAATAACATATACCTGTCTTTGGATATACTGGTGCCCAAGCATAGTCCATTGATAGTGTCACGAGCGGATCCGCGGAGCTTCCACGATGCGATACTCGAGTTCGTAACCAAGTCCGAGCATGCCAGTATGATCGTTCGGTCGCGGACGGGTAGTGGGATGGAACAGATGCTTGTGTTCAGTAGGGCACGTGGTTGGCATCAAAGACTGGGCATGAAACCGATGTTGGACCACAACATGGAAGCAGTGGTGCGCTTCATGTTGACTAGCCGCATGGACCTCGCTGACCATCTCCCTAAGTATCGAGTGTAGGCCTCTATGTTTTTTATGGGCCGACTATGGGGCCGATTATGGGGCACACCAAGTAGAGGACCGCATGGCCCGCCGTAAAGTCCCCACTGTTCCCTATGATCAACTCATAGGGGACTCCCATAAAAAACATAGAGGTCTACGACGTCGTTCTCCTAGAGTATGCTTCTCGTACGCTCCATAGATAGGCCATCCCCATGCCAACTAACGACGCGAAGTCGAATGACGTGGCCGCCAAGCAGAACAACACAGTCAATGCGATACGTCCGCGAGAGTCACTGTTGAATGACATCCTGCACGCCGTGATCGAGAGCTTGCACGTGACCACCGTTATCAATGACATTGTACCTATGTATAATAGCCCCTTCATGTTCTCGATGGAATACTCCTCACTGTAGTGTTTGATCATCGTCCATAGACTGGGGGCTGCCATGATCTCGTTAACCTATATAGATTAGAGAAGTCCCGATTCAATTGTCGCGCGCACACAAAAACACTACTTGACCCTCTTGCGGTTGGCCTTCTCGATCCCCTCCGTAAGCCTAACGAATGTCCAAGCAATCGTCACGAGTAGACCCATGAACAAGGGTAGGAAGACAAACGACGCCACTACGTGCGCAGTGCGGCCATGAAGAATAGTCCCACATAGTTCACCAATGGCTGCTGTGCAACACATCAACGTGGCTAGTAACCAGTATATCACCGATAGTTGTTTAAGAGCCTCAAGAGGGTGTTCAAAGATATAATTCACGGTCATGTCTAAGCAGTCAGTCATGGGAGTGTCTCGCTCTCTATCTGTATATGTATGGAGGGCTATGATTCAATTTTGGAAGTCAGTCGCAATGAGGGATTCCCATCCCGAATCAAGTCCACCTATGCGGCCTGCTCTCAAATACCTATAGTAGATGGCTGCTCAGTCCACCACGGGGGCGCTATCATATGCACAGTGCGGCCGGCCCATAGCCGGCCACAAAAGAGATCATCTCACTCGCATGGACACGCTTCTACACCATGTCACTATGGCCGCCAAGTAGTAGACCGCCAGGGTCAACGACGTTACAAGAGTGGTGATTATCAGGGCAGTATATCCCTCCCATAGGTGCTCTCCTGTGGCCAATGAGAACGCTATCATGGCATCAATCGTTATAATTATGATCGCCAGGGCTATTGACAACACGTATCCGAGCACTTGTATGGGGTGTGTTATCAGGGCATATACCCAGAACGCACATAGCCCGTTGATTCGTCTGCCGGTGTTTGATGGCATGTATACAGTCGATATACCTGGGGGCCTGCTATTCAATTTTGGACACGCGGGCCAAAAAGAAGGCTATTCGTCCCTTACAGAGTATGCTGCGCCGTACATCTCCCATATCATATCGTAGTACTGACAGGCCAACGTGTGGCTCGTGTCAATGCATCTAAGTACACTAGTAAGACCAAGAGTTAAGAGCAATAGTTCCAACAAAGGATACTCCGCATCCCATATCCTCGTTCTCCTCCTGGCGCACCAAATCAGCGCCATCACTGAGAATACTGGGCCTAGTCCTATATGCAACAGACTCGCTTTATTCCAGAATGGACTCACTGAGTCGTAGTGTTTGATCATCTCCCATAAGCTAGGAATGTCGTTCATTGTATACATACAAGGGGCCCTGTATTCAATTTTGGGGGCCGCAGAGATGGCCCCATGGTCGGCCAAAAAGAAGGTCACGGGTCTACAGGACAGGTCTCCTGTGGTATACCATCCATATCAAATCGCGATATAGACGGGCCATCTTGTAGCCTACCCGTGCATTCCACATCGCGCATGTGAGACCAATTGCAGCAAGCCAGAACTCCGCCGCGGGAGTCGGCGAATATCGCATTGATAAGCCTATCTTAATGGACCCGATTGTCAATATGGCCACGAACATAGGAGCGATACCTATGCCCAGCAAGCTCACCTTGTTCCAGATCGGACTCACTGAGTCGTAGTGCTTGATCATATCCCATAAGCTAGGATCTACGTTCCTCTCTTGTTGCGACGACATGATGTCTCGATATGTATACATACAAGAGCCCCCGTATTCAATTTTGGATGCCCTCTCTGCGGTCCCATGGTCGGCCAAAAAAGAGGACTCGAAGTGTCATCATCTGGCCCCTATGGCCGGCTTACTAGTAAGGTCGAGGAACGTTGCTTTGACCCCGCAGTATACCCCTATGATGACCACTCGGAACACCATCATCAGTATCTGCCCGATGATTGTGCCGCCTGATCTAGGGGTGCGGTCCCGACAGAAGTCGTGTAGGTAGGCCAGCCCCATGTAGAACATGAGATAAACTGGGTTATTCAGTGAGCTTACGATGTAGTCCCTTGTTGTGTTCCATAGAGTGATGACGAGCGATGTGTTGTCCATGGTTACTCCCGTATGTATACATACTAACGAGTCTGCATTCAATTTTACAACTGTATGATGGTTATCTCGTAGCACAGGGTGTTGCTCGATATGTACTTATAGGGCAAATAACAGTAGCCCGCATCGCCCCACTTAGGGCCCCAAGAGTTCTGCACCTCGAAGGTCTTAGTGGTGTCATCGTAGCCCACAATGCACATCTCATGGCCCCCTAGTAGGCGCTCCTCGGCCACGTTAGGTAGCTTAACACGGCCGTGTACTTGATCATCAAATGACTCATATATGCCTACTGCCACGAGGACTGGTGTGCCGGTCGCGATGAACCTCTTTATACTCTTGTATGAGATCTGCGCAAAGGACTTGATGCGGTGTTTCATAGCATCGTCCGCACAGTGCGCTGGGGGCTCGCAGTTGTACTTCGTTATGTCGTATGGCCAGAGCCCCTCAGAGCATACGCCGTGTTTCTGCACGTACTTCTCGCCGTCAATCACATCGGCCCCCGTATCGTCCAGCTTGTTCTTGTCATGATGGGGCTCTTCGGCCAGTCTCTCGTAGTAGTATACCCATAGTCTTGATGGGATAAACGATTTATCCTTCTCTAATATACGATAGGCCGCACAGAAGGCATTGGCAGTACACGACCCGATGGCCCCCTGATCATACACCTCGTGCACATACTTGCGCAATGAGTACTTCGTCGGTAGCGATGCGACTGTCGGTGGGTCCATCCTCGCGACCTTGGCCCGCTTGTCTGCTCGAGCCACTATCCTCTCGATCGGTATGAACACTCGTCCTTCCATATACATCCAGGCCTCAAAAAAACTCAAATACTCATCAAATACTCGATGGAGAACCCTCTGTCGATGTACTTGGCGGCCCTCTGCCCGCTTCTCTCAGGGCCCACAATGTCTCTGATTATATGATCGGGAGAGCCCTCGTTGATGTACTCGATGACCTCACCATCACTCCTATGGCGCATCACCGAGTGCTTCTTGATCAGGCTCATGGGGCATTGGGCAGTGAACGTCTTGCCGTCCCACAGTACCTTGCAGAAGTCAAGATCATACTGTTGGATGTACCTCTGCTTGCCCGGAGCACATAGGATGATATCAAACGTAGTGCCTTCCACCGTCAGCTTCCTCGTGTAACATATGCTCTTTGACTCATCCACAAGTACTCTACCTTGGGGCAGTGGCGAGGTAGAGATGGACTTCATCACCTTCGCAAACTTACTGAACTTCACCTCTGCAGTGTCCTCATCGCGGACTACTAGGTCGGCATACCACCCACTATGCCATTCGGTGAATGACATAATCCCAATATCAAACAACACATCCACATCACTGTGGTAGTCAGTCTCATATAGACAGTCGAGGAGGAAGCCCCCAGTGAGTGATCCGCCGCACTCAAATAGCATATCTAGGCGGCTAAAGGGGAGCCGCGAACGCACCATGCGGCCTATATCACGTGACTCTACAGGGCCCGCATAGTAGGCCGCACGACACACTCTAGAGAACGTTATCTTGTATATTAAGGGCAGCCAGTAGTGTATTCTAGTGAGTACATCCATCGGCACCTCTAACGGCCCATTGGTTATCTGCATGGTGACTCTGTATTCGCTCGGTATGTTAATACAAAGAGGGCTTCCTATTCAATTTTAAGGCCTTTTCATTGAAAATTGAATCCTTGGCTCCTCAGGTTAATATAGGCTGGACATCGATGAGCGAAGCAATACGTACTCATATCGGAGCGAAGTGCCCCAAGTGTAGTGCTGTTAATCTACGTAGATTGATAGACGGGGGCAGCTATGAGTGTACCTCATGTGGGGTAGTGTTTCATCCCTGTGTGGACATAGGTAGACTGACTAAGGGCATACGATATGGCTCACCTGGGCCCGAGCTATGTATGTATTGCCAACAGGCCCGATTCACGCGTGTTCTCCTTCAAAACGTCAGCAGCAAGTGATATGGCCTCTCTTTTGTGGCAAAATTGAAACGGGGCCCTCTCCATCCTAAGAATGAGGTGCAAGGTAATCTGTCGCGACGGGCATAGGTGTCATCGCGAGGTTTATCGCAGAGGCCAGTGTAGCACTCATATAAGCGCGCAAAGGAAGAGACGTTTGATGGATAAAGGAGTGCTTCCAAAGTGCCGAGATTATAATCGGGACGGATATCCATGTGGTCAATTGCACGGTGTTGACCCTATCAGTAGGAGGTGTCCCCAACATGAATCACGAAGATTGCGCCGATTGTATAAGCAAGGGCGATTGATGCTCAACACAGCGATTATGCCTGATTATGAGTCGGAGGCATTCCCAATAGACATCGACCTCAACATCACCATTAGATCCGAGGACTAGTGTCTGATATGGATAGCTTTTGTTTTACGTGCTCGATGAGCGGACTATCGCCCTCGCCTTCATCGTTGTCTGCATATGCACTCAGGGCCGCCATCTTCTTTCGCTGGGCTATGTACTGATCGCGGGTAGTGCGCGCATGCTTCAGTATCTGATGTACTCGATACACGTTAACTCCCAATACATCAGCGATCTGCACAGGGGTGACGTGTTGTTCTCGCGCAAAGAGAACGGCGGCCAACTGTGGGTCCGTTAGCAATAGCTTGTTGCGCTCGCTAAGGGATAGACTCTCTGGGGCCCAATCAGTGAATATCCTAGTCAGCCGCTTGATCTCCCCCCTGATGTCCGGCTTGATACTCGTGTCGACCTTCTTCTTTTTAACTTGACCTTCCATTATATAGAGTGCCCTTGTTTTTTTAACTAGAACATAGACTCCTACCACATAATGTGGATATTAGACCTTACGAAGCAGTTGAATACGGGGGCGACCAACTACTATGTGTTCAACCCGTCAGTCATCAAGTATGACGACTACTACTTGATTGCATACCGCGTGGCGTCCTATGACATCCCTGTCAAGTACCACCCATGGAAGATATGGGACAACGGCTACAAGTTCTTCAAGAACGCCCAGGAGGCCGCAACTACCAAGTATAGGAACAAGCTAGGCGGCGAGCTAGTCTGCCCCCTGACGTCATCCTCGATCATACAGAAGTACCCAGAGTTCGACTCAACTGCCCTTGTGGTAGCCTCATTTGATGGTACTAAGGGCTTCACTATCAAACACAACATCGTCAGCCTATTCCCCGACGAGATGAACCAAGATGCCCGCCTGGTCCTCTCTGGGGGCATCTATACGATCATCTATAATGTATTTGAAGACGGCGGAGTAAAGCTCCGATGCCGCGATTTCAAGCTCTCATCAACACATATACACCTCGGCCCAGAGAGGTACCTGTTCGACCACATATATCGCCCTGTGGAGAAGCACTGCTGCTACTTCATGGGTCGCGATACGATACAGTACGGCATAGGTGAGTACTTCGAGACCATCACTCCGCGTGGTCTTCAAAAGACCCCCATGAACCACTTCAAGCCCCTCTTTGCGAGGTATGGGCGAGATAACGTTCTCACGTCGCTATCAACGCCGCTAGTGAAGTATGGAGATAACCACATAGGAGTGGGTCATGTGAAGATACAGTTCAAGCAAGTGCACGAGTTCGATTTCATCACGGGCCTCAACATGGACGACGTTCATCTGCATGGTAAGTACATATACTTCATGTTCGTTTACGAGGTCAAACAGGCCCAAGTCATACGAGTATCCCCCATATTCATACCAACGGCCAACGAGTGCCACCTCCCATATCTACTGGTCATGCCCATCGGGCTCATTAGTCTAGGAGACAAGTACATGATAAGCTATGGAGAGGGCGACTGCAAGTGCAAGTTCCTAGTCCTCAAGGCGGACACTATTGAATACCTATTGAGCCGTCCATGCGATGGCGCGTACTTCCTAACTGAGAAGCTGAACGTCCACCATGTGGGATACTGGAAGCACTACAACTGCGGCGATGATGCGTTCATGCAAGTGTTCAAACATTTATACAAGAGCACGCCGCACAGCGTGTCATTCAGCGAGCAGTTTGTCGATGTACCTGCGTGTCCAAGGCCGACTAATGGGCCCATAGATACATTGACTAACCTCAACATACTGGGGGGCGGCGATGTCATTAACGACTACTTCGTTAAGAACGTTCCCAGTAACTCCATAGCTGTATCCGTGGGCATACCATACACCGATTTCCTGCCCCTATTAAACAAGTTCAAGGCCGTCTACCTGCGCAACAGGATGGACTTATCCCTCTATCCTAAGGCCAAATACGTGCCGGACATAACGTTCCTCTTGCAACGGATATACGGCCCGGCTCAACCACGCGGTAGTGCAGTAGGTATAGTGGTGGCCCGCACCTACTACAATAGCAGTTACCCACAACTATACGAAGAGCTAATCACAGAGATCGCGGTGTTTGTTGACCTATTGCACTCAGGGGGGTATAAGGTGGTCTTCATACCATTCTGTATTCATCCCACTAAGCCGGGGGAGAACGACTTGATCATGATCAAGGACATCTGTAATAAGCTCTCCTTCGCCCCCGAGGTGTTCACTCCTAACCCCGCAGACTACGTGCGCGAGATATACTTCAAGGTCGCAACAATGGGGTTCCTTGTGTGTTCTCGGTTCCATGCCCATGTGTTCTCGACTATCCACACTGTGCCGTTCATATCACTCACTTGTGGTCGTAAGTGCATAGACTACATGAGTCAGATACCTGATTGCCTGTACAAACTCAAGGCCAACGAGTGTGACTTGCCAGTTGGTTTTGAGGGCAAACAGTTCTATCGGTTCTTCAAGTCCAAATGGCACGAGCGAGACAACATCACAGCACGCCTCACCAAGATACGCGACAAATACACCAAATACGTATACAAGTTCGCCCATGAGTACCTAAAGATGATCAGGGGGCATGCTCGTGGGGCCTCGATAGTCCTCTGGCGGCCCACTAATGGATCATCTCCGAACACATCATCACCACCATGGTATGGCGGCCATCAGGTTACTGCTGGTTCTGCCTCCAAAACGACGGTGGAAGTGCCCATAACTATACGAACGCGGATATGTGGTGAGATCATAGGGTCTAATGCTGTCTTGTATACATCCGCTGTGCAGCACGACATAAACACCACACAGCCGACTCTGCGGCCTGCTATTACAGCGCCACAAACACCCAAGAAGATCCCTGTTGCACCTACTGCCCCATCACTTGGTGATGACGATCGTCGTGCGTTCGTTCGCGTGGATTCAGATGCGTCATCGATCAGTTCGGAGCGTAAGGCCGTGGTCCAAAGCGCGCTCATTGATATGTCCAGTCAGGAATCTCAGACTATATACCATAAGTCGGCTCCAAGTCCACCACCTGCCGAGCATGTAACGCACTACAAGCAGGCCCCAAGTCCACCACCTGCCGAACATGTAACGTACTACAAGCAGGCCCCAAGTACACCACCTGCCGAACATGTAACGCACTACAAGCAGGCCCCAAGTCCACCACCAGTTGAGCACGTAGCATACTACAAGCAGGCCCCAAGTCCACCACCAGTTGAGCACGTAG
>JACCDR011627597.1_pt1 | contig 11454 bp, 11 predicted proteins | sample 7446431 | NCBI WGS metagenome assembly JACCDR01 (sample SAMN15323443, study PRJNA562643) | freshwater metagenome | isolation source: river surface water | place: USA:Blue River Watershed | collected 2017-08-17
GCGTCTGCGGCCCGTGCTCATGACGGCGATCATCACGGCCCTGGGCATGATCCCCCTGCTCTTCGCCACAGGACCGGGCTCGGAAATCCAGCGCCCGCTGGCCGTGGTCGTCACCGGCGGGCTGGTCAGCTCCACCCTGCTCACGCTGCTGCTCCTGCCCCGCATCTACGAACAACTGATGGCCTTGCCGCCGGATGCGCTGCGCCGCCTGGCGTCTGGCCTTCTGCGTCGCGGCCAAGGAGAACGCACATGAAACACCTCTTGCTGATGGTCGCTGCCCTCTTGTGCATGCCATCGTTTGCATCTGCCGAGGAGCCGCCGGGCCCGGGGCCGCTGGGCATCTACCTGCCGGCACCTGCCCAGGTCCACGCCCTGCTGCTGCAACACCCCGCGGTACGTGCGGCCCAGGCCCAGGCCGAAGCCCAGCGCAGCCGGGCCGACATCACCCAGAACGGTACCGCCGAATTCACCACCCGCCTGAGTCAGCAGAGCCGGCGCGGCACCGATCCCTCGACGCGCTTCGCCGAGACCTCGGTCAGCGTGGAGCGCCCCGTGCGCGCCTGGGGCAAGGCAGGCATCGACGCCGAACTCGCCGAGCAGGGCCGCAGCACGGCGCGCTGGACGGTGGCCGATGCCCTGCATGAAACCAGCCGCGAGCTGCTGCAGCGCTGGCTGGACCTGCAGCGCCAGCGTGTGCGGCGCGAGCAGGCAACACAGCAGGTCAACCTGACCCGCGAGTTCCATCGCCAGGCAGAGGCGCGCCTGCGCCGCGGTGATGTGTCACGACTCGACGCCAGCCTGGCCCAGGCCGAGCTGCAGCGCACCGAAGCCGCCCGCGATCTGGCCGAAGCCGCCTATGCCGCAGCCCAGGCCCGCCTGCTCATGAGCTTCCCCGGCATCGCCACCCAGGAGGCGCCAGCGCCCGAGATCGCCCAACTCGCCGAACGCTACGAGCAGCTGCCAGCCTGGCCCCAGTTGCGCGAACAACTGCTGCAGCGCCACCACGGCCTGCAGCTGCTGCGCCTCGAGGCCGGACGCCAGGGCCTGCAGGCCCGCCGCAGCGACCGCGACCGTTACCCCGACCCGACCCTGGGCGTCTACGCTGCACGGGAACGTGCGGGGGCAGAAAGCCTGGTCGGCCTCTCCCTGAGTTTTCCCTGGCCCGGCCAGCTGAGGCAGAACCTGGCCCGCGCTGCAGCGGCCGATGCACGCCAGGCGGACGAACAGCTGGCCCGTGAAGAAGCGCAGCTGGGCGCCGAGGCTGAGGCCCGCTACCTCGGCCTGGGCGCACTGATCCGGGCGGCCGATTCGCTCGATACCGCCGCGCGGACCCAGGAAGAAGCCGCCGAGAAATCAGCCCGGGCCTACCAGCTCGGCGAACACAGCATGACCGAGCTGGTGCAGAACCGTCGCCTGGCTGCAGAACAGCGCAGCCTGGCCCTGCTGGCCCGGCTGGATGCGCTCGAGCAACTCGCAGGACTCATGCTGGATCTGCACTGGCTCTGGGATTTCGATGACTGAGTGCCCTGCGAGCTCGTCCTTTCCGAGCCAAGACCCACCCTCTATAGATTCGCGCGGCATAATAAACGCCAGCCTTATCTGAATTAAGCCATGAACCTGCATCAATTCCGCTTCGTCCAGGAGGCCGCGCGCCACGGCCTCAACCTCACCGAAGCGGCCAAGGCCCTGCACACCTCGCAGCCCGGCGTGTCCAAGGCCATCATCGAACTCGAGGAAGAGCTGGGCATCGACATCTTTGCCCGCCACGGCAAACGCCTCAAGCGCATCACCGAACCCGGCCAGCAGGTGCTCAAGAGCATCGAAGTCATCATGCGCGAGATCGGCAACCTCAAGCGCATCGGCGAGCAGTACAGCGCGCAGGACAGCGGCACGCTCTCCATCGCCACCACCCACACCCAGGCGCGTTATGTGCTGCCCGAGCCGGTGGCCAAGCTGCGCGCCGCCTGGCCCAAGGTCAATCTCTCGCTACACCAGGGCAACCCCGACCAGGTGGCCCGCATGCTCATCGACGAGGTGGCCGAGATCGGCATCGCCACCGAATCGCTGGCCGATTACGACGAACTCGTCACCCTGCCCTGCTACGAATGGCAGCACGTGCTGGTGCTGCCCACCAGCCACCCGCTGGCCGGCAAGGAACGCCTGAGCCTCGAGGACCTGGCCGCCGAACCGCTCATCACCTACCACCCCACCTTCACGGGCCGCACGCGCATCGACACAGCCTTTGCCCAGCGCAAGCTCGCGCCGCGCATCGTGCTCGAGGCCATCGACTCCGACGTCATCACCACCTACGTCAAGCTCGGCATGGGCCTGGGCCTGGTGGCCGAGATGGCTGTGCGCAACCTGCCCGTGCTGGCCGGCACCGAGGAGCTGGTGGTGCGCCCCCTGGGCCACCTCTTCGGCAAGAACGTCACCCGTGTCGCCTTCAAGAAGGGCGCCTACCTGCGCAACTTCGTCTATGAATTTGCCGAGCTGCTCAGTGATCGCCTGCAGCGCGAGCTCGTGGCGCGCGTCATGCGCGGCGAACACACGGAGTACGAGTTGTAACCCCTGACCACAAAGCCCCCCTGAGGCGCTGCGCGCCTTCCCCCCAGGGGGACGCTCCCAGTGGCCCGGCGAAGCCGGTTCCACGGGAGCCCTGGCAAAAGCCCCTTCTCTTTGCGTATGCTCTCACCATGACCACCGCACGTACCCCTGAACTCGTCAGCCGCCTGCCCAAGGTCGGCACCACCATCTTCACCGTCATGTCCGCCCTGGCCACCGAACGCGGCGCCGTGAACCTGGGCCAGGGCTTCCCGGATTTCGAGGGCGACCCGCGCCTGGTCGACGCCGTGACCGAGGCCATGAAACGCGGCCTCAACCAGTACCCGCCCATGACCGGCGTGCCCGCGCTGCGCGAAGCCATCGCCAGAAAGGTGGAGACGATCTACGGCCACCACTACGACGCCAACAGCGAGATCACGATCACCGCCGGCGCCACCCAGGCCATCCTCACCATCATCCTGGCCATCGTGCACCCGGGCGACGAAGTCATCGTGCTCGAGCCCTGCTACGACAGCTATGTGCCCAACATCGAGCTCGCCGGCGGCAAGGTGGTGCGGGTACCGCTCACGCCCGGCACCTTCCGCCCGGACTTCGGCAAGATCGCGGCCGCCATCACGCCCAAGACCCGCGCCATCCTCATCAACAGCCCGCACAACCCCAGCGGCACGGTCTGGACGAAAGAGGAAATGCTGCAGCTGCAGGACCTGTTGGACCCGACGGACATCCTGGTGATCAGCGACGAGGTCTACGAACACATGGTCTTCGACGGCAAGCAGCACGAAAGCGCCGCGCGTTTTCCCGCCCTGGCCGCGCGCAGCTTCATCGTCAGCAGCTTCGGCAAGACCTACCACGTCACCGGCTGGAAGGTGGGTTATGTGGCTGCGCCCGCAGCGCTGTCCGCCGAGTTCCGCAAGGTGCACCAGTTCAACGTCTTCACCGTCAACACCCCGGTGCAGCACGGCCTGGCCACCTTCATGCTCGATCCGCGCCCCTATCTGGAGCTGCCCGCTTTCTACCAGCGCAAGCGCGACCTCTTCCGCGAGGGCCTGAAAAAGACACGCTTTCGCATGCTGCCCGGCGAAGGCACCTACTTCCAGTGCGTGGACATCTCCGCCGTGAGCGACCTGAACGAGGCCGCGTTCTGCAAATGGCTCACCACCGAGATCGGCGTGGCCGCCATCCCGCTCTCGGCCTTCTACGGCAAAGGCTTCGACCAGAAGGTCGTGCGTTTCTGTTTCGCCAAGAAGGACGAAACGCTGCACACGGCGCTGGAACGGCTCGCCAAACTGTGAGCTAAACCATGACTGAACGGCAGCGCCTCTGGACCGGTTCCCTGCTGGTGCTGCTGCAGTTCGGCCTGCTCGCCGCGCTGGCCGGTCTGGCCTGGCCCGCCGTAGAGCAGAGCGCCATTCCGCTGGCGGCCTGGCCCATGGCCGGCGCTGCCCTGCTGCTGGCCGCCTGGGCCCTGCGTGCCAACCGCCCGGGCAACTTCAACATCCACCCGCGCCCCCGCGTGGGCGGCACGCTGGTCACCAGCGGCCCCTACGGCTGGATCCGCCATCCCATGTACACGTCCTTCCTGCTCGGCGCCCTGGCGCTGACGCGCACAGCGGACTCGGGTGAGGCCTGGCTGGCCTGGGGCGCGCTGCTGGTGGTGCTGCGGCTCAAGTCCGGGCTGGCGGAGCGCTGGCTGCTGGCGCAGCATCCGGGGTATCCGCACTATCGGGAACAGACCAAGCGGTTTGTGCCTGGGGTTTACTGATCACTCAATAGACGCGTAGAAGCTCTTAGCTACCCTAATCCATAAACGCACCACCTGCCTGATCTTGCTGCATCCATGTTTGCTATGCGTCGAGCTCTGCATCATCAACGCTCCGATCTGGCGACGATCGCCAGTTGGGCCATGTTCAGCCGTGGGCTGCAGCCCGAGTTTCCCCCGGCGGTCCTGCAGCAACTCGCGCGCATCCCGGGTCCCGCCCAGGAGAAGGACGACCTCATCCGCGACCTGACAGCGCTGCCCTGGTGCTCGATCGACAACGACGACTCGCGCGACCTGGACCAGCTCACCGCGGTCGAGACGCTGGCGCAGGGGCGGGTGCGCCTGCTCGTAGCCATTGCCGACGTCGATGCGCTGGTGGCCAAGGGCTCACCGATCGACGAGCATGCGCGCATCAACACCACCTCGGTCTACACCTCGGCGCGCGTCTTCCCCATGCTGCCCGAGCGCCTGTGCCACGACCTCACCTCGCTCAATCCCGACACCGAACGCCTGGCCGTGGTGTGCGAGATGGAGTTCACCGACGACGGCCTGATGACCGGCTCGGTCCTCTACCGCGCCCGCGTGCGTAACCAGGCCCAGCTGGCCTACGACGCGGTGGCTGCCTGGCTCGAAGACCAGGGCGAACTGCCGGCTGCGGCCCGGCGCATCGCCGGTATGGACGCGCAGCTGCACGTGCAGGACGCACTGGCCCAGAAGCTGCGGGTGCTGCGGCGTGCCGAGGGCTCGCTGGAATTCGAGACCTTTCAGCCTCGCGCGCTCTTCGACGGCGAGCGCATCACCGACATCCGCCTGCAGCCCCATAACCGCGCGCGCCAGCTGATCGAGGAGTTCATGATCGCCACCAACGGCTGCACCGCACGTTTCCTGGGCGCGCAAGGCTGTGCCTCGCTGCGGCGCGTGGTGCGCTCCCCCGAGCGCTGGCTGCGCATCGTCGAGGTGGCGCAGCAACACGGCGAGAGCCTGCCCCAGGCACCGGATGCCCGTGCGCTGGAGGCCTTTCTGGCCCGGCAGCACCGGCAGGACCCGCTGAGGTTCCCCGACCTGTCCCTGGTCATCGTCAAGCTCATGGGCTCGGGGGAATATGTGGTGGAGCCAGCGCAGGGCGAGCCCATCGGCCACTTCGGCCTGGCCGTGCAGGACTACATGCACTCCACCGCCCCCAACCGGCGCTATCCCGATCTGGTCACCCAGCGCCTGCTCAAGGCAGCTCTCCAGGGACGCAAGCCGCCCTACACGCCCGCAGAGCTGGCCGAACTCGCAATGCACTGCACCGCCCAGGAAGACGCCGCGCAGAAAGTGGAGCGGCAGGTGCGCAAATCGGAAGCCGCGCTGCTGCTGCACGACCGGATCGGGCAGCGCTTCGATGCGCTGGTCACCGGCATCAGTCCCAGCGGCACCTGGGTCCGCATCCTGCAGCCGCCCGCCGAGGGTCGCCTCATCGGCGACCTGCCCGAGCTGCGCGTGGGCCAGGCCCTGCAGGTCAAGCTGGTATCCACCTCGGTGGAGCGGGGCTTTATCGACTTTGCGCTGCCCCGATGACGATCTGACCGCTTGACGCCCAGCGCGTGCCGGGGCCAGACTGGGTGGGCTGTGCTGAGGCCGTGTACAGCCAGGCCACGCCGGCACTCACCGGGAGTTCACATGTATGAGTCCAAACGGCACCCTCCGATCGCCCGGGTGCATTTCCTGCGGCGCCTGCTCAGCCACTTTGCCGTGGCCATGGCCTTGCTGGGCGCCTCGCTGCTCGTGGGCATGGCCGGCTATGGATACTTCGAGCACCTGTCCTGGCGCGACGCCTTCCTGAACTCGGCCATGCTGCTGGGCGGTATGGGTCCGGTGGATGCGCCGCAGACCGACGGGGGCAAGCTGTTCGCTGGTCTCTATGCCCTCTACGCCGGGCTGGTCTTTCTGGTCGTGCTGGCCCTGCTTTTCACACCCTTCATCCACCGCCTGCTGCACACCTTCCATTGGGAGGACGACAGTTGAGTCACAACCACTTGCCCGACCCGCTCAGGTGATGAAGGCCCATGGCTCGCCATAGAAGCGCATAATGAATTGGCGCATGCAGCAATCGTCCCCGAACAGCGCTTGCGCTATCGCCGCAAGGGGGTGAAATGAGTAAACAGCATGCTGATGCACCCGGCGAAAAGCGGCTGATTGCGCTTCGACGGGAGATCGCGGCCGCAGAGGCCCGACTGCAGGAACTTCGTACCTCGATCAAGGCCGCGAAAGGTCAAGAGGACCACCCCTCTTTCTACGACCTACTGGCGGAGAATGAACGACTCTTAGAGCAAAGCCATCTCGCCACTCAGGATGCCGAGGACTCCCGCGCAGCCCTGGAGGTAGCCATCAAAGCGTCAGAGACCGACCCACTGACAGGGCTGCGAAACCGAAGCGCACTCTCGAGTACGCTGGTACATGGTGTAGCCTTGGCGCGCCGTCAGAAAACCGTGCTGGCGATCTACTTCCTGGACATCGACGACTTCAAGCTGATCAACGACCGTTACGGGCACGCAACCGGAGACCTCCTCCTCCAGCACGTGGCCAATACATTGCTGGCGACCGTACGAGCCAGTGATGCTGTTTTCCGACTCGGCGGAGATGAGTTCGTGGTACTGGCGTCACAAATCAGGCCCGCGGAGGTCGAGCCTGTCGCGCGCAAACTCGAGCAAGCTCTGCGCAATCCGATCCGTCTCTCCGGATCGATAGATCAAGTCTTCAGCATATCCGTGAGCATAGGATCCAGCATCTTCCCTAAGGACGGGGACCTACCAGATGACCTGATGCAGAGGGCGGACGAGGCGATGTACCGATGCAAACGTCTGAGGAGTTCAGGATCTTAACTACAACCTGAAATTCAAGTGAATCTGGTATGCCTCCAGGAAATCAGATTGGCACGCGAGAGCCCCAACACCGTTTCATGCCCTGCATGCCGAATGCATCACTGGGGCCAAAGCTCCACCTGATTTGCGTTTGAGCTGATCTCGCAGATCGTATTGACCGAGGGATTTCAAGTGACTTCAGCTGAAGATCAGTTTCATTCCCGAAAGGATTCCTATGCTCTACCTTTTCAAGTCGCAAGCCGCTCAAGACCTCATCATGCTGGAGACGGATGCGAAAGCGGTCATGCAACTTATCGGGAAGCCGATCAAAGGTTCTGGGATCATCATCCCAGAAGAACTCCCTGATGCGATCGATCGTCTGCAGCGAGCCGTCGACGAGGACCGTATCAAGCGATCGAAAGACACCGCGAAAGATATGTGTCCGGGCGACTCCCCGGACGAAACTGATCCTCACATCTACCTTTCCCAAAAGTTGATACCTCTGCTGCAGATGCTTCATCTGGCGAAGGTGGCAGACAAGGCTGTGATCTGGACCGAAAGTGATGAACGGTGAAGCATTTACGTCGGCAGATTTTCAACGCCAGGCTTCGCGGATCGCTGTGCAGCGGTTGGAGCACCGCGTTCAGCTGGTCTGTGCGCCAGCAAGCATAGCGCTGCATCACGGCGCGTTCCGAAATCCGGGTGTCACAATGTCCCGGTACGCTCAGGAGTACCATGGGTCCACTCAGGGGTGCGCTGGACGTGACACCGCCCCATACCGATTCGCTTGAATCGTCACTGGTGGCAGCGCCGCCTCTGGCGCGACAAGTCCTTTTCAGGAGCTGTCCCTTGTCAACCAGACGCACCCAATCGCCCGTCGCCGGCCCAGGCGAACACGCCGAGTTGCGCCGGCAGGGGGCCAAGGCCGCGGCCCGCGGGGACGCCCGGACGACGAACCCGATGCTCAAAGCGGTCAACCAGCCCGATGCCACCGGCGAAAGCAACACCATGTGGACGGAGCGTCGAGACGCATGGGATCGAGGTCACACCTCGCAACTCGCGCCAGCCGGCGAGCCTGTGCGCAGCGTGAAGACCGCCGCCCCGCCACCAGGGCCACGAGATGAGGCCCTGTTCGGCGTCACCCGCGTGCTCACCTTTGCGGGCGCCGGCGGGTTGACGGAAGCCAGCGGGTTCTTCTTCGAGCGAGATGCCCGGCTATACCTCGTCACCAGCCGGCACGTACTGTTCGACACCGCCAGCGGGCACGCACCCGACCGCATCGAAATCGAGATGCACACCGATGCGCGGGACCTGACGCAGATGGCCCGCTTGTCAATCCTGCTGCACCGAGACGGTGTGGCAAACTGGCACCAGGCCAGCGACAGCGGTGGAGAGATCGATGTGGCCACCATCGAAATCGATCGGGACGAGATGCCGACGGGCTGCGTTTTGCACCCATTCCAGCCGCAGCACCTGGTGTCGGGATTCGATCAATTCAATGTGGGCGGCCGGCTGGCTAGCCCGGGTTTTCCGCTCGGATGCTTCGACACCGTACACCACCGGCCGGTGGTGCGCCAAGCCAGCATCGCATCGTTCTATGGCATACGCTTCCAGGGGCAAGGCTTGTTCCTGACCGATGCCCGGATGCACCGTGGCAGCAGTGGCTCACCGGTGCTGGCGCGCCTGAAAGGCGATGGTGCCGGGCACCTTCGTTGGGGTCTGCTGGGCGTGCACTCCAGCCGCATGGACATGGCCACCCGCGACCTGGTGCAGGACGAATCACTGGGGTTGAACTGTGCCTGGTATGCCGATGTGCTGATGGCCTTGACGGCCGGTGACCTTTGAAACAACGCTCAGGGAATTACACATTCTTGCTATCCAGCAAGGTGTTAATGCCTAGACCCGATCTTTTTCTGTATCGACCCTGGTGTCCAGGAATCCCCGGTCGATTGAGGTGACGGGCAGACATGACAGCCATGAGCAGAAGACGATTGACTACATCATGGGTCTCGAAGGCAACGACAGACCTCTGATCACAGTGGCTTGGCCGCTTTCGGCGGTTTAGCAGTCGTTGAAAGAACATGGACCGACGTCCATTGTCAGCCTGTAGCGGTCACGCTATAACCTGGCCCGAGAAGCACTCGCGGAAGATTTCAGCCATTCAACACTGAATCGGGTTCCGACAAAACTTCTCCAGCTCCCTTACCGTCGCCTTGCCGGCCACCGCGTTCTTGGCCTTGGGCCCCACGTCCAGGCTGAGCTTGAACTCGTACTTCCTGAAAAACTCATCGAACAGCTCGCCGCCCAGCGTGGCATAGGCCGTGAGCGTGTCGGCCTGGGGGTCGTGCTCCAGCAGCACGGCGCACAGCGGCTGCTCGGCCGGGCCGCCGAGCACCTGGGCGCCCTTGGCCGGGTCGTACTGGCTGTGGTCGGCGCAGCAGTGGATCAGGTTGTCGGCCACGCCTTTTTGCGCCTTGCTCTTGCGAAAGCTGATGAAGCTCACCTGCTGCGTGGGGTAGACCAGCTGGTGCGCGCAGATGGCGCTGAAGGCCACGAGGTTGCGTTGCGGCCCCACGCCGCCGGGCCAGGTGTAGCTGTCCTTGTGCTTGGTGCTCAGCGGCTGCGGGGCGGCGGGTTTGTCGAGCTTGAGCAGGAAGACGGGCGTGGCTTCGTACGGGTAATGAAAGACGTAGTTGGTCTGGGCCTTGAGCTGGCTGGCCTTGAGCGGATCGCCGTACTCGTTGCTCAGCAGCACACGGGCGTAGTTGCGGGGTTTGGCGTCGGCGCCGAAAGCCGGCAGGGCCACGGCGGCCGTGAGGCAGGCCACGCTGGTGGAACAGGTTTCGACGAACTGGCGGCGGTCCATGCGGGCTCCTTGCACATGAAGCACGTCCGGCGGGATGGCCGGATGCAGACCAATTTATCGGGGCCGTCCCTCCCCTGTCAAGCACGGGGATGCCCGGGGTCAGGGCTCAGGGGCGGCGCGCTTCGCGCCGGGCGATCCACACCGTGGCGCCGGCGATGATGACGCCGCCGATCAGCGAATGGCTGGTGGGCACATCCCCAAAGACCAGCCAGCCCAGAGCCGCGGCCCAGAGCAGGTCCAGGAACTTGACGGACTGGGTGGCCGAGATATCGGCCACGGCGTAGGAGCGCATCAGCAGGTAGTGCGCCCCGCTGCCCAGCAGGCCGCACAGCACATAACCCGCCCATTGCGCGCCCGAGACGGGCTGCCAGACGGCCAGGGCCAGCGGCAGGCTGAGTGCGGTGACGGTGATGGACTGCCAGAGCACGATGACGCCCGCCGATTCATAACGCGTGAGCGCCTTGCTGATCAGGAAGGAGGCCGCGAACATGGGCGCCGTGGACAGCATGACCAGGTTCCACCAGCCGCCCGTGCCGCTGAGGTTGGGGCCGACGACGATGAGCACGCCGGCAAAACCGATGCCCGAGGCCAGCCAGCGCTCCCAGCGCATGGGCTCGCGCAGGAAGAGCCAGGCGCCGATCATGATGAAGATCGGCGTGGTGAAACCCATGGCCGTGGTGTCGGACAGGGAGATGTGCGGGATGGCCGAGAACCAGATGGCCAGGGCCGTGGTGTGGACGATGCCGCGCACGAACTGGCCCTTGATGTCACGCGGCATCCAGGCCGCCATGCCGCTGCGCAGCACCAGGGGCAGCAGCACCAGCACGCCGCAGAGGTAGCGCAGGAACTGCGACTGCATGGGCGGCAGCTGGGTGGTGAGGTAGCGCGTGGTGGTGTTGAGCAGCACGAAGCACATGCCGGCTGCCACGGACCAGAGCAGGCCCTTGACGGTGTCATCGAGCCGGTGCGCGCGATGCCGCGTGAGGTCCAGCCGGCGACGCCAGGGGCTGCGGTGTGGCTTGTGCTGATGGGTCCCCCGGGTGCGCATACGGCCAGTTTAATAGGAATACTTACGATTGGCCGTCACGGGCGGGACGGACAGGCTCGGCCGCGGTGTCGCCGACTACAGCGGCAGCGCGAGGTGGGCGATGAAGTGCCCGTAGACGCGGCGCGCCATGCCCAAGGCATGGGCCTCGTCCGCAGGCTCGGCCAGCGCGGTGTCCAGCGCCTGACGCAGCGCGGGCCAGCCGGGCAGGCCCGGATCGGTGCGCACACCGAAGAAGTTCAGCAGCTCGGGTCCAGCGCCCAGCCGCGCGACCAACTGGCGCTCGATGATGCGCGCGCCCAGGCTGGCACCAGCCAGCACGTAGACGGCACCGGCGGCCTCGGCCAGACGCTGCGGCCGCAGATCTGGGGGCGCGGAC
>JACCDR011971907.1_pt1 | contig 11453 bp, 12 predicted proteins | sample 7446431 | NCBI WGS metagenome assembly JACCDR01 (sample SAMN15323443, study PRJNA562643) | freshwater metagenome | isolation source: river surface water | place: USA:Blue River Watershed | collected 2017-08-17
CGCACAGCAGAAAGCTGCGACACGTCATTTCGGGAGTGGACGCCAACGGGATCAAGGCGAGGCAAAACCCCGTCGCCCCCGCGACAAACAACCCCGCCCGCCATTTCCGCCAGTTCAGTTTCGGCATGATGATTCCCGATGGTCATGGCTGTGTCATCCAATTCGCTCGAACTCGGCCCACACATTGAGCACCAGCCCAGCGATGGTCGCGCCGTTCAGATTGATGGCCACCTCTTGGCCTGCTTCCGTCAAAAGAATGGGAGAATCCCTGAAATCAAACACCAATGGCGCTGGTGTCACACCGGCGGCGGAGGTGCTGACTTGAAGGAACTGTTGCGCCAACGTGCCCGCATCGGTGCCCACCGTTGGGTTCGCCGTGTAAAGAAACATGAGCGCCCCGCTGGCGGCGAACGCCCCTTGAATCACCTTGGCATCCACCGAGGTGGATGTCCCTCCAGTCGCTTCGGTTGATCGCGCCTTCAACAGCACCGTGTGCGCGCCCGCCGCCGTCGCCGTGCCGCTCACAATGATGCGCCGCAGATAACCGGTGAACGAGTCCACACTGAAGGTCACCACGTCCGTCGCCGCCGCCGCCACCGTCACACTGCCACCGCAAACGGACAGGGTGGTATCCGTGGTGACCAATTCAGAAGTCACCACCACCCCCGTCCCATCCCCATACGCCTCCACCTTCACCGGCAGGTTCACGCCCGCGTCCGCGCCGTCCGTCCGTCCGTAGATGATTGATGCTCGATTTCCCATAAGATTCCTATCGTGTTTCCACCAGCGTGCGCTGGCGTTGCTGTTGTTGTGCGGCCAGCAACTCCACTTGCTCGGCCAACCGGGCCTTGGCTCGCGCCAGCTCGGCAAATCCTTTGTCCACCTGCCCGTCTCCGATCAGCCATTCCGCGTGCAGCGCGCTCACCAGATACCCCTTCAGCACCAGCGGCAACTCCACCACGCTCCACTTCGCCGCCGCGCTCACAGGGCTTTCCCCCGCACTCGTCGTCGTCACGCAGTTATAGAAGTTCCCCCGCGTGCTGCTCGTCCGGTAATACACCTGCTGCCCCGCCGTATAGACCGTGGCACTGTCCCACGCATCCCCCGTCAAGGAGTCCATCCGCAAGCGGAACTGCACCCACACATAAGGGCAGTTCTTCACGATCTGCACGCCGTTCTCGGAAAGGACGTAGTCCACCGGCTCCGCAGCGTAGGAGCGGTAGGGATGCCCATCCCATACCTCCAACACCTCGCCGATCACCGTCTGCCCGCTCTGCTCGTAGTCCACGTAGCGGTCAAAGACCGTCAGCACACCCCAGTAGCTCGTATTCGTCGGCGCGTTCCCCGTGCTCGCCGTGTGGCAGGCGTAGTAAAGCCCGGTCGTGGGGTAGAACACCCGATCTCCCGCCGCGTAGGTCGTCGTCGCCGCGTAATCCTCCCCGCCGTAGGAAGTCTCCGCCACCGCCCACCGGCTGTCATCCACCACACCCGCCGCATCCGTCGGCGGATTCCCCGTCGTCGCCTTCAAAGCCTGATAATACTGCTCTTCCTGCACGAAATAGACGATGGTGCCATCATTCGTGTAGGCCGTCGCCGCGCTGTAGTCCGCCCGGAACGTCCGCTTCTCAATCCGTTGCAGCTCCGGGAAGTAGAATTCCTGTGCGCCCCAAGTGAAGTGTTGATCCGCCCATGTCCGAAAGCGATTCCAGTGCAACAACGGAGGCTCCTGCTGCGGCAACCCAGCCAAGGCCAGCGCCCCCAGCATGATGTCCTCGTAGTTCGTCGTCCTCACGTTCGCTTCCTTTCAGGGAAAGGCCAGTGCTCCACCCCCACGTAGCCAATGCTCGTCCGGGCGGAAACGCTCTTCACCCGCGTCTCCTCATGGTGCTTCTGGAAATACTTCACCGCCTCCGGGTCATCCTGCGGACGATAGCCGTGCTTCCGCTCGAATTGCTTTGCAAAGTAAGGGTGCAGCGCAAACGTGCATTCCCCAAACCCCGCCCGCGCCTTCGGCGGCTGCTGCCGGTAAATCCGCGCCGCCTTCTTCTGCGCCTTCAGCGCCGTCTGGTAGGCACGCCGATCCTCCGCCGCACAGTTCTCGCGTATCTTCTCGCGCACCCGCTTCGGAAGCCGCGTCAAGTCTGCCTCAATAAAGGCCATGATGGAAGACCGGGCGGCGCGGGACTTCCGCGCCGCCCGGTGGGGAATTACACGCTCGCGTTCGGGTCGTTCAGCGTGGTGATGTGCAGGAACAGCGAGACGCTGCCCGCAGTGGATTCGCTCATCAACGGAGAGCCACCGCCCGATGCAGTGAACTTCGCGTCAATGCCGTCCGCCGAGTCATACGAATACGGCTGGCTGGTCGCGGCGCTGGTCTTGTAGGTCACAGAGCTGCCGCTGATGATCTCCGTCTGCGTCAGGAAGCGATCCGTATCGCCACCGTCGCCGACTTCCACGAGGCAGGACGTGATCCCGCCGTCGCTGAAGGTGAACGGAGTGTTGAGCCGCAGCCCAGCAAACCTCACAGTCGTCCCGGCAGGAGCAGTGCTGCTCCCACGAGGGAATATCTGAATGGTCTGCGTGGCCGCAGCGGTGGTGGTGTCCGCATACGTGATGAGGACTTTGTGTGTGGCGAGCGTCTGTGCGCGCTCTTCAGGGGTCAGAGGAATGAGTTTCATGGTCTGGTTTCCTTTCGTGTTGTTGCCCGATTATGCCGTCGGCGTGTAGCGACCCTCGCCCTTGGGGTTCTTGCAGACGAGCATCCAGATGCAGTCCGCAGCGCCTTCGTAGGAGCCGCCACGGAAGGGCAGCTTATACACCTTGGGCTTCTGGTTCCAGCGCATCTCCCAGCGGGAGCGGTGCAGGAAGAAGCCGCTGTAGTTCTTCGTGGTCGTGTTGCCCGTCAGGTAATGGTTATACCAAGACAGGTTCAGATCCACAGGGCCGAAGTCCGTGGTGTAGCGTTCGCAAACGCGCTCCCACTCCTTGATGCCCTGCTTCTGCGCCACGATACCCGTCGCGCCCGTCGAGGCCGTGCTGGGCACGAACAGCGGGAAGTCGGCAAACTGCCGCTTCAAGCTGGGGCCGACGAACGCGGTGATCGCCTCGTTGGTCTTCGTGGTGGAGCCGATGCTTTGCAGCACGTCGCGGATGGTGTTCTCAGTCAGCGACCCAGTGGCGGTCGTGCTGATGCTCGCGGCAGGCGTCAGGAAGTCCGACGGCACCGGGTAGAGAGACTGCGCGCTGGAACTAACCCAGCTCGCCACGGCACGGGAGCGGTAGCCCACGGCACCGTTGTCTTCGCGGCAGTCGTGCCCGTCCAGTGAACTCGCCTCGATGTCACCGGAAAGCTCCTTGAGCTGCTTCGGGATTTCGTAGGCGAACTGGTCGTCAATCCCAGCGATGTTTGACACATCCTCGGAAATCTTCGAGATCGCCCACTGTTTCTGACTGAACTGGATCAGAGACTTCAGCACACCACGGCCTTCGCCGACGGTCTGGAAGCTCTGCCACGGTTTGCCGTCCACGGCGCTGTTGTCCACCGGATCACGGTATTTCTCCGCCTGATACTGGTAGAGCACGTTCACGGGCTTGTCGCCCACGGGCAGCCAGTCCAAGAAAGGATAGGGCCGCATTTCGACGTTGGTGATGAAGTTGGCCCAGTTCTCCTGGTTGCCAACGAGTTGATCGTATGTAAGCATTTGATTTGTTGAGTTGAGTTTTGAATCAGCTTCTCACGCGGGCATCAGGACGTGGGCACCGTCCGCGTTGTGGCCGCCATTTCGGCCTTCATCCATGCCGCCCGGTCTTGCGGGTCGCCCGTTTCTTGGTATCGCTTCAGCAACGACGCAGTGGAACTCCCCACCCCAGTCGTCTGCGGAGCCGTGCGTGCGCCCGTCGGCAGTGCGGAGGAAGCGGCTTTCGGGCGGGCGGCAACCGTTCCGCGCTCGCGCGCGTCCACGGCCTTCAAACCCTCCACCACCACACCCAACCACCATCCGCCGTCCGGCAGTTGCGAGATCGCTGGAAAGCGTTCCCTCACCGCCTGCGCGTGCTTGTGCTCCGGCGAGTCGCCATCACTGTCCTTCAGCCACGGGAAATGCTTGTCAGCCCGCGCACGGAACTCCCGTTCGTGTGCCGCCATCTTCTCCCTTGCACGGCCCTTTTCCATCTCCACCTTCACCGCAGCGTGCCTCATGTGCTCCGTCGCGTTGTGGCGTAGATCAAGCAGGTAATCCGTGAGCTGCTCTTCCGTGATGTCCTCCGGCACGCTGATCTTCTCAGTCGTCCGCAGGTCTTTCACCACGCCGTCCATGTCGCCCCGCTGCAATCGGGTCAGGAGCTTCTCCACCTTGCGGGTGGCATTGCTCGCGGCCTGCTCTTGCTGCATGAGACGCTGCACTTCGGGCGCGGCCAAGGCGGCATCCGGCGCTTCCGCACGCGGTGCTTCCTTTGGCTTCTCGCTCTCGACCGTCTTGCGCGCCTGCTCGCGCTCCGCGCGCAGGGCTTCCAGCTCGGCCTTCACGGACTTCAATTCGTCCTTGAACGCACGACTCTTCGCCCGCACCTCGCTGATCGCGGCCTTCGCACTGTCCGGCCACTCCGGTTCCCGTCCTTCCGTCGCGGGTTCCGTCTGCTGCTGTTCGATTCCAATCTCGGACACCTCCGCTTCCGGGGGCGTTCCTGTGTCCACCTGTGCCTCTGCCGCTGGTTCTTTGGCCGGGGCCGGTGGGGTTTCCTGCTTCGGCGGCGCTTGGAAATCCCTCAGTAGGGACGCCACCAACTCCTCACGAGAATTCGACAGCTCCGGCGTCTGCCGGGCGGAGGTCTTCACGGGTGCAGCCTTGGATACCGGCGCTGCGGGGGCCGGGACGGATTCTTCCGTCGGAGTCTCAACCGTTGTCATGCGTTTTGCGTCCGCAAGCGGACAGTCTCCCGTTTTGACTGCCGGGAGCCTAGAGCGGTTCCAACCGCTCCGGCCCGGCGCGGCTCGCATAAAATCGGGGTAAAACGCGGGCCACGATGCCTCCATACATCATGCCCGCCGCAAGACAACCATCACCGCCTGACTTTGCGGCATTTCACCGCTTTTGCCGGATTATTCCGGCTTCGTCGGGGTCTGCGCCCGTTCCCTCAATTCATGGAACGTATCCCGCAGTGCCACCGTCCGCGCCAGCAATCCCGCCCGATAAGCCCGGTCATAGGGCGAGATGCCCTGCTGCGCCGCGCCCATCGTGTCCAACTCCTTTTGATCTTCCAGAACATCATTCACCACCCGCCACCACGGCGTTGTATCCTCCACGGCGGCAAACACCTGCTTGTCATATTCCTCCGTAGTCCGCTGCGTCCGCGCCCGCTCCTCCCACCCCATCCGCCGCTTCAGCGCGTCCCGCTCGCCAATCGCCGCTTGGCTATTGGCAACCTCCAATTTCAAAGATTCGATCTCAAATCTCAAATCCCGCGCTTCTTCTCGCGCCTGCAATAGATTCGCCTGCGCGACCTCGCTGATTCGCATGTGCTTGAGAGTCTCCTCCACAAGCTCCGCGTTGCGGCGGGCGATGGCCCCCCACGTCCAGAATTTCCAGTTGCTCATAAAATCACTCCTGTGCCTGCACCTTGCTCATGTCCACGCCCACCCTGCCAATCTCCTTGTTCGGCCCATTCTGTTCGTAGCTGAACATGAGGCTTTGTTCGTAAGCCTGCATCAGTTCCATGAAGCGCCCGCCCTCCTGTAGCTTCTTCTTATACTCAGGATTCCCCTGCACGATCTGCTGGAGATATTTCAACTTCGCCTCCGCCGCCGGATCATTCTCCACCAGCTTCGGCACGTTGCCCTGATACATCAGCGCCACCTGCGCCATCACGTCGTCAAACACCTTCTGGCTCGCATCCCCCGTGTTCCGCAGGAGCAGCCGCGCCCATTCCGGGTTCACCATCCGCGTCATCAGCTCCACCCACGAATTCCTGTCCACGCGCCCGCCAGAATCCGATGGCAATACCATCGTCGTCATCACGTCCATCTGCTGCTTCACCAGCTCCGGGTCAAGCTCACGCACGTCGAACGTCAGATCCGCATAGAACAAACCCGGCGAATTCCGCCGCGCATCCAGCCATCCTGCGGGCGCCCCCGTCACCTCAGAGAACTCCGCGTCCCTCATGTGCGCCTGGCACAAGCAAAGCATCTGCTGGAAGGCCCGCGTCCACATCAGCAAGAAGCCCGTCACCGCCATCTGCTGCTTCACCATCTGCCGCGCCGGAGGCACGTCCGCGCTTGTGCGCCCAAAGTAATTGTCCACCTGCCGCTCAATCCGATCCATCAGCTCGAAAGCCACCGGCGCACCGCCACCGCTCCGCCCCATGTCCATCACCTTCGGCTCCATGCCCGGCTTCACCGTGTTCTGCACGCCCGACCCGAATCGGAACTTCGTCCCCTTCGCTCCACTCGGAATGAGAATTGGCGGCATCACCGTCATGCTCGTCATGTCCGTCAGCGCATCCGTGTGAACCTTCACCAATCGCTGCCACGTCGCCACGATCTCCGGCACACCGCGAGAACTCGTCAGCGTCCGATGCCAGTTCTCCCGCTTGCCCTCCACAAACGGCACCTGCCCGTGCGCGTATTCCAGCAGCCCGTGCCACGCGCACAAGTCGCGCGCCGTGGAACTGTTCGGGTCAACCCCCAGCATCGGATGGAACACCGTCATGTAGATGCCGGGAATGTCATCGTCATCCACCTGCTTCCGCACCGCGTAAAGCACCTCGATCATGTCCAGCTTCAGGTCGCTCATCGTCCACGTCGGCGTGTCCTGCGCGCTCATCGCCACCGCCAGAGAATTCGACGGAGGCCCATTCACAACCGGACTGTCCCAAGTGCTGAACTTTCCCTTCAGCTTCACCACTTCCTCCACCCATTCCTGATTCCAACCCTTGCGCCCCGCCGTCGCCCGCAGTTGCGCCTCGCTCATCCACACACGCCGGAAGACCGGCTGCTCGCCGAGATTCTGGAAGTCCGTCAGGTCATTCGGAACAAAGATGTCGTCCCACGGCTTCAGCGCGTAGAACGCGGGCTGATGCTTCGTCACCATCGGCACCACCACCGTGCCCTCCCCCTCATCACGCAAGCCCCGCAGCAGCTTCTTCAGCGCACTCGCCTTCAACTTCGGTATCTCCACGCCCTCGATCTCCTGCGCCTGCGCCTCCGCGTAAATCCCATAGACCGCCTGCAACGCCTCAATCGCCTCCGCCTCCCGTGCGGGATCCATCACCAGCGCCGCCAACATCGCCAGCGGACTGTCCGGCGCGGACTGCGCCGCCTGCTGCGAGAGCGCGGCCAATTCCTGCAACGTCACCCGCTTTGGCTCCAGCGTCACCTCCGTCTCCCACGTCGGATGAACCACCGTCCAACCGCACATTTCCTGATACTGCGCCGCCAGCTCCACCTCGCGGATCAGTTCGTGGAAGAGCTTCACATTCATCAGCCAATCCACTAACCGCACCGCATATTGGCTGTCCTCACGCTGCCCCATCTTCGGGCGCACCATCGCCCGCCAGAAGGCATTCGTCTTCAGCGCCACCTGCTCGTTGATGATCGCGTCCCCCATCGGAATGCGCGCATCGCTCGCCCCGTTGAACGGCATCGCCAGCCGATCCCCCACATCATGCTTCTTCCCGTCCGCGAACTGGTTTGGCCAGCGCATGAAACGGATGTCCTCATTTGACCCCACGCGATTCCAGTTCCATGCCCACGGAGAGCACCGCCGGAATTCGGAGATCAATGCGGAGACTTGCGGCGACGCGGAGGCCCGCGCTGAGAGTTCAGATGTTGCGCTCATGTTGTGTGGTCATTCCCCGATTTTTCAGAATGGCCGGACGACTCCAGCGGCCCGGAGTAGTGCAAACGCAACAGACGGGCCACTTCGCGCTTGCTATACCGCCAGTGCAGGCATCCGTCAAGTTTCACCGCAAACCCATCTATGCAGCACCGCATCACCCGCAACTCATGCTCACTCACCTCTACCAATCGCCGCACAGTGCCAGGCCGAATCCACTCCGGTAGATTATCAAATTCGTTCTGCGTCATGTCAGTATCCCCAAGATGGCCCGTTCGCCCCCAACTCCCCCGGCTCCACATAGCAAATCTGTTGCACAGCCGCATACCGCAGCAGGTCAATGAAATCCTTGCTCGCCTGCTTGTCCTTCGCCCCAGCCCCCGTCCACAGCCTCATGCACGCAATCAGGTTCCGGCACTCCTCGCTCACGAACAACCTCGGCTCATTCATCACCGTCACCGGCGCAGAATCGTCATAGTCCAGCCAGTCGTTGATGAGGTTAATCCCTTCCTCGATGCTCACACCCTTCGCAGGCGAGACGTAAATCCCCGGCCCCATCGCGTCCTCCTCCGCCAGTAAAGCCAAGATGCTTGTCCCGCCCTTCTCCTCCGTCACCGCCTCCGCCGCACCGGAACGCGGATCCCCGTAGCGCATGAAGACATCCTGCTCCTTCTCCAACGCCCGGATCATCTGCCGATACTCACGGATGCCATGCCCCACCGCACTCTGCGCTGGCCCCGCGATGCCGTTCACATGATCCCCCGGCGTCACCCACTCCCCGAAACTCTCGTCCGGCCACTCCCGATACACATAAATCCGCTCCTTCCCATCCCCCACGCGCTCCACACGCAACCAGATCATCGCCCAGTTCCTAGCCCACGCGAAGTCCATCACATGATAATTCGTCCCCGCTGCCGGGATCTGCGACGCCTTCACGATGTTCACCTTCCCAAACTTCGGAAAGCGGTTCCCAGCCCGCTTCGTCGCCACCCCGTAGAGACGCCGCAGCACGATCTCCGTCGCGCTCCCAGCCCATCGCTTGTTCAGTTCCCCGCCATCCACAAACGGGTTGTCCCGCATCTGGAAATACACCGCCGCACGCCCCGGCTTCTCGCACTCCAGCACGAACGGCACCTTCCCCGGCGCACCCCCCGGCCACAACTGCTGCGTCGGGAAGTGCGGACAATCCGCCCACTCCTGCACCACGCTCCCCTGCGTGAACTCCCCCACCGTGTCGTTGTAGCCATAGATCGGCGTGAAAGTCACCAACCCGCGCCCCTTCCGGTCAATCGTGCGCCCACCCAGCGTCAGGAACCAACTCACCGGACACAACTCATCCGCCCACCACAAATCCACCTGTCCGCCCTCGATCACCTTGATGTCCTGCGCGTAGTTCATGAAACGGCACTCGCTCCCATTCGGCGCGATGAAAGCATTCTCCGAGAAACGATTCTTCTCCGAGTAATTCAGCCCCCCCTTCCGCTTCCCGTTCGCCCGACGCCACTCCACCGGCAGATGCCGCCACACCGCCTGCTGCTGCCCACCACCGCGCACGCTCGTTTCGTTCGATTCGCACAGACACCACACAATCGCCCCCGGCTTCGATGCCAACGTCCGCGCCACCAAGTTCGCCGCATACTCCGTCTTGCTCGAACGATTGGCCCCGAACAACGCCAACTCAGAATGATTCTCCCACAACCTGTCCGCCACCTGCCACCCCCGCAACCTGTAGGCATACCGAAAAGGATCTTCCCCCGCCATCCCGATCCGCCTTTCCCGCTCCGCCGCCAGCGCCACGATGTCCGCCAACACCTGCATCTGCCCCTGCTGCGACAGCAACCACGCAGCCGCCACCTGCTCCCGCGTGATAGGCCACGGCTCCACCGGATGAGGCATCGGCTCCATGAGCGCCTTCATCTCCGGCACCCCTTCTAGTTGCCTCACCAACCACCCTATGTCACGCGCTTCAGTCATTCGCTCTTTGCGCAATACACCGCCTTCACGTCCTCATCACACTCCAGATCAATCGCCCCGTTCTCATGCAGCCCCAAGAGCACCGACATAACCACGGCGGGCACCTCTTCATCCCACGTGCAGTCCGTAAATGCTGCGTCCGCATCAGATCCATCTCCGATGATGTTCTTCCCATCCACAAACACGCGCAAACCATCGCGCACCGCCCGCTTCTTCCACTCGGAAGACACGGCAGTATGACTTGAATAAACCATCCCTTTTACTGTTACTTTTTTCATAAATTCTTCGCCATTTTGGCGGCATCATATCTAGCTGTAGCCTCTATTGCCTCGCATTTCTCACACAAGTCCTCAATGTTCCCGACCTGTCCGTGATGCCCACGGCACCGAGGGCAGCGCGGCCAACCCGCCAACTTCCGCCGCCCATCTTCATCCATCGCCAGCTTTCGCACATGAGCCACGTAAGGCATCAGAATCTTTCTGCCCGCGTCAAAGCAGTCATCCCGCGTCTGGTTGGGCGTCTGCCACGGACGCCCACGGAAATCTTCCGGGCGGGGCCACGTCTCCGGGTCATCGGTAGCAATGATATAGCGCGGAATGTATGTCCCCAACGGTTCCATGTATTTCACTGGTGCGCTCATAAATCAATGATCACACAGACAATCCACAGGCGACGGCATCCGTTTCGTTTCCACCGTGTGCAGATACACCATCGTCGTCGTCACGCTCGCGTGCCCCAACCGTTGCTGCACCTCATTGATGCTCCGCCCCATCTCCAGCAACGCCGTCGCGTGCGAATGCCGCAAGATGTGCGGACTCACCCGCTTCGTTATCCCCGCCTTCCGCCCCGCCTCGCGCAACGCCGTTTGAAACCCATTCGGGAACAAGTGATGCCGACGCCGCGCCCCATCCTCCGACCGGCAAACCTCCCGCGACGGAAACGCCCACTGCCATTTCAACGCCCGCTCCGCCCCCGGATACTTCTTCGCCAACGCCCCCGGCAACCACACCGTCCCCAACCCCGCCAGCACGTCCTCCGCGTGCGTCGCCGCCGTCACCTTCAATCGCGCCTGCAATGCCCCCACCAGACTCCGAGGCAGCGGCACCTGCCGATTCTTCCCACCCTTCCCATCATGCACCGCAATGATCCCATTGCCAAAGTCGAAATCTTTCACCCGCAGGCGCAGCAACTCCATCAGGCGCAACCCCGTCCCATAGCCCAACCGCGTCAGCAGCAGCCAATCCCCGGATAGATGCTCACACAACCGCACCAACTCCTCCTTTGTCAGCACCTCCGGCACATTCGCCACCGTCTTCGCCCGCACCGCCTTCACCTCGCCAAACTCCTTCTCCAACACCCGACGAAACAGGAACAGCAGCGCATTAAGCGCCTGATTCTGCGTGGACGCCGCCACCTTCCGCTCCACCGCCAGCGCAGACAAGTAATCCGTCACCTGTGCCGACGCCAACTCCGGCGGATTCGTCCACCCCGACCACGCGAGGAAGTCCACGATCCAATGCACATAAGCATCCTCCGTCCGCGGCGACAACCGCGCCGCCCGCATCTTCACCCGCACCCCGTTGATAAACGGCGACTTCGCCTTAAAGTTCGCAATGTTGATAGACACAAATTTGTTTCTAATGATTGTTA
>JACCDR012373857.1_pt1 | contig 11453 bp, 9 predicted proteins | sample 7446431 | NCBI WGS metagenome assembly JACCDR01 (sample SAMN15323443, study PRJNA562643) | freshwater metagenome | isolation source: river surface water | place: USA:Blue River Watershed | collected 2017-08-17
ACGGCGGTAGCTAACTTGAGTCCGGCGGTGTTGAGTGCGGTTTGTCAAGCCCCCTCTCCGAGTTTGTCCGCGCTGGTCATTGTGGCGGCTACACCAGCGGTTACGGTTGTCTCGGCTCCGGCGGCTGCTGTGCTGGTCCCGGCGGTGTCTCTTGCCGGCGATATTGTCACCCTTGCTGCGGAGGGCTTGAATCCCGGCGTGTTGTCTGTGGTCGTGGTTACGCCAAAAAGAATTACGCTTACGGAGGGGCAGGTGGATGGCGGCATTCCAGTAGAGATGTGGGAGAGGAAAAAGGCAGAGATTTTTAGGGTAGGCCAAGTCTAGGAGAAACCGTGGCGGTCAAACTAACCATAACTGTTGCCGATATTGCTGGAACGTTGGGTGCCGGGTACACCAAAATGAAGGTGTACCGCTCCCCTACGTCAGCTGGCGTCTATGAGGAAATCACGACGCCAACTATGATGGTTCAGCTGCAGTCTGGTCAAAGTGAGTACACCTTTATTGACGGCGGCGGAACTCCAGCGCACTGGTACAAGACGACTTTTTATGACCCGACTACTCCCGCTGAAAGCTCCTTTAGTGTGGCTTTCAATGGGGACTATTATGATCTAGGATTCCCATCGGCCAGCTACCCGCCCGAGGCGATCTTTACCAGCGACGATTATGTAGTAGTCGACAAAATCAGGAATCTTATTGGCGACCGAAAAGAAGTGGTCAGGGACTACACGTCCCCAAGTGCGGGTAATGCTGCCAATATTTCCGAGGATAGGTACACCTATAGCTTCAGCAACCCTAACGGTTGGCCGCTCAAGATAATCTTAGGTAGCACTGAGTATACGACACTCGATGACCCTGTGGTTAACGGATATAAATCCGTCACGTTCAGTGGTGCCCAGATTACGACCAGCGGGACGCTGGATTTGTGGTACCACCATTTCAGATATTCTGATACGGAAATCCTCCAGGTCTATAACGGCCTGACGCCCCCATACCCACTGACGGCTGACCAGGTCACGTTCGAGCTGTCCATCGTGAGCGCTGCCATTGAGCTGCTTTCGGCTGAGCTAGGGATGTCGAGTTCCAGTGCGGGTATCGAAGTCGATATCTTTGAGGAGATTCGGGTTAATCCCAAGGCTGGCTTGGATAGCCGATACAATATGTTGAAGGCCCTGCTGGCACGTAAGCAGGCGATAATCGATGAGATAGCTCCTGATACGTCTTCCGACAACCTGTGGGGAGTGTTGATAGACTAATGATCGTAACACCAGCGATTCGCAAGTTATATCACGACCTTCTGGCGGAGGTCATTGAGGATTTGCATAAACCGATTACGGCTCATATGCCCCCCGGTAAAGCTGACTGTCCGAACTGTCATTGGGATACGGCGAACAAAAAATCCTCCGGGGTATATAACAATACTTTTGTAGCCCCGGTAGTTATTTTTGGGGGCACAATCAATCCCGCCCCGTTTACCCGTGGCCGCTGTCCGGTGTGTCATGATGTTGGCTTTCTCACCAGCGCCGTCACCAAGCCGCTTAAGGCGTTGGTACGGTGGAACCCACGGAACGCCAACGATTTGGAAATCACTCCGGCTGGGCGCGAGGGAGCCCCTATCGTCCGTATCAAGGTTGCCCGCCCCCACTATAACACGGTGATGACGGCCGAGTATTTTACGGTGGATGGGATGCGCTGTGAGCTTAACGAGCCCGCCACCATTAGGGGACTGGGCACTCAAGAGGAAATGGTGATTGCGTTCCTTATCGCGACTGAGGTGGGCAGCGACGTCAAGAGGTAGCTATGGCTGAATTAGACCTTGAAAGGTTGATGCCGCTAATTGAGGCGGCGGTCAAAAGGAAAATAAATAGCGGCCTGGCCCGGAAGCTACGAAAGAATATCTTGGAAGTGTTTCGGACCAAAGCAAAGGCTGACATCTTGGCTGCGTTTGTTCGTGTTTACGACGACTTGACTGCACAGGAGCGGAGTGAATATGGTGCGGCGGTTGCCGGAAAAGATCCCTCTGCGCTGGAGCGGTTTCGCCACCTATTCGTCGCTCAAATTGAACAAGAGTTGGATGCGATTCGAATTCAGGGCAACACGCTAGTGATTGAAGTGGGCAACAGGGACCTGTGGGGGGTTGGACGAACCACGCCGCCTGAAGGGGAGCCTCAAACAGTTGATTTCCTAGGTTATTACCTTGACGGAATAACCGGGGAGTTCGGTTTCCTGACCATGGAGCATTACCGAAAGCGCCGGAAAAAGGCCAAGAACTTAGGTAGGTTCGGAGGGGGCTTCCTGATCTCTAAGGAAGACTATCTGAGGGAGGGGTGGGAGCGTATTACCAAGGTTAAGTTTTCTGATATACGACATCCCATTTCAGGTCAGGCCCCTTTCAAAGGGTTCGATCTGCTGGCCACTTCGTTCGATTTTAACCCGTATATCGAAGAAGCGGTCAAAATCACTTTTAGTGATATTGGCCAGAGTTTATCCTCCTAAAAAAGTTTACATTTATCGTTTGGTGTATTATTATTCATACGTGTAAGTCTACGATATTTCAGCCCAAGGGGAGGTTTAATGATTCCGTATCTTAGGCTGTATGACTCCTCTATATTCAACTACCTAAGGTATGAAGTAATCCCCCTCCATTTCTCCGAACGGGTAGAGAACGATAGTCTTATATACGAGGCGTCAGAAAACGCCTACAAAGTAAAGTTCAGTGTTCAGCCCTCCCCAGACAGTATGGGTCGAGGGTTTGTTGTATTTGACGAGATGACGGTGAGCGGCAGGCTGGTAGCAGACACCTCCGCCGAGCAGACAAACCAGGTTACTGTGGTTGGTGCGTCATCTTACAACATTGATTACATAAATGGTAGAATATTGAACCCGGATGCTACGCCGAGTTTGATAACCTACCGTTGGTATTACGTCTCTGTAATTCAGGGATGGCCTGGCGTCAACCCCCCGCCACTGCCTGTGGTAGCGCTCGATATCGATGCGACGACCAAAGCGGGCTATCAGCTTGGGGGAGGATCGAAGGACACGATCCGTGGTTCAGTTTATGTGTTTGCCACCAGTGAAGCAGAGAAGAAAGATATTACGGATGTAATTTACCAAGCGTTCTTTAATCGGTCCCTGCCAATCAATAATTGGCACGAAGTAAATTACTTGAACTATGATGGAACTTATACCGGCCTTGTCCCAACGACAGTGAGTGGTATCACTAAAGGTTATTTCAAAGAAGTAAACGCGAATTATACGGGAGCAAGATTGGATTGGTCGGAACTTAATCGACATCGAGCAAGAGTTGATTTTGTGTTTGAAGTATTAAAGGATGACAGTTAGAGACACTAGGAAGTGGGAGCGCCTCCCTGCTGCCTGTGCAGTGAATTTAACCAACCTCAATTAGCGGTACGTGTATTTGGATTTCCGAAACGCGCGTTTTGAATGCCAAATTAACCCTTAAGGAGGCCCTAAATGGCTAGAAATAGAATTATTTACGCTAGTCAGAGCGTTATTGTCGATGGGGACCACCTGTACCGTGTTCAAACTCTTGGGTCTGCTACGACGTTTACTTCGACAGACCTTTTCGAGTTGGGCCAGCAGGACATCATCGACGTTGTAGACGACGTGCCAACCGTTGCTCTGACGCTGGACACAAATGATTGGGGTACTGTACGCACAGCAGCTGCATTTGCTCGTGTCTCTTCGGATGCTTTCGATGTGACGGCTACCGTAAGTAATGCGAACCTGGCGGTTGTCTCCGGTACCACTGACCTAGCGTATTATCACGGTGTTTCGCTTGCCAACTACGGTGTGGCTGGTTCAGAGTTTGACCTCTGGGCCCCTGTCCAAACCGAGTCGGCGCTAGGTACTGCAGACGACCTTATCGACCAGACGATGTTCCTGGCTCGCTGTTTCTTGACTGGCATTAACTTGAGCTACAGCGTCGGTGGGGAAGCTACGGAGAATTACACGGCGGAAGCCGACAACAAGATGTGGCTACTGAACGACGGTCGATTTGTTTCGCAGGAGCATTGGACTGCGGCCTCGGGCGTTGGTACGTATAATCTGGGTATTGTGGATACCACGAACCAAGTTGCCACGCTTTCCGACAATAACCTGGCGTTCCTTTATGTCGATCCGGCTACGGGTCGTCGGTCGCTGGCTATTGACCATGCAGATGGAACTCGTACCTACGTTCCGGTGGTGCTGGGTGCGGCTACCGCTACTGAGGCGGGCTATGCTGCGGCTACCAACGTTGTAACTCTGCCGGGCAGTGTGACGGTGGGCGGCGGTGACGTCGTCAAAATCCGTTATGCGGCAGATGCGTATGCGACTGCGGTGCCTGGCGACTCGAACGAGCAGCACGCGAATTACTTCACGCCGGCGACTGATGCGAATACCGGCGACCACTCCAACGTTGGTGGTTTGCGTCAGGGTCAGATTGAGATTTATCTGGTCGACCCGGATGCCAGCACTGACTACGAGATGTCGCTTCGTTTGCAGACTGTCACCATTGCTGCGGCCCTTACCCGTGAGCCGCTTTCCGAGCTTGGTCACTTGAAGCCGTATGACCGCCCGGTTACCTTCCCGGTCGAAATTACTACGACCGTTGAGGCGACCGCCGGTGATCTTGAGACCTTCGCTCGATTTGCTGGTAAGGAAGCTGAGTATGACGCTGGTACCCTGATTGACCTGACGATTGATCACTTGCTCCAGAAGGACAACCTCATCCTGGTGGTTATGATTTACGACCAGACTGATGTTGAGGCCGGTGGAACGGGTGCGCAGCGTAAGGTCCTCAAGGACGAGATGGTGGGTAAGGCGTACTGGGTCGACGGTGTTCGTTCGGTCTATGCGGCTATTAACCCGTCTTCGCCTGAGCGTGAGTATCCGCTGAAGACCGTTATTGTGCCTGCTCTTAAGTCCACTACCGAGGAATACAGCTTGGCCCAGGGTTCGAACGCGACCCAGACTTTCGGATTCCGTTCGACCAACAGAATGTTCATGGTCAAGGGTTACGTTCCATTCGATAGAGTTGTTGTGACTCCAGGTATGCAGAATAACTAAGTGCTTTAAGGGGCGAGGAGGCGTTCTGCTTCCTCCCCCTTTTTATTTTAGCTTTGAAGAGGGATTATGGAAGATAGCGTTGAGACAAGCTTTGAGGAAAGGTCTAAGGACAAGTTTAAGCGTTATGTTGACGCGGAAATAACGAAGCTATTTACAGGTATCCTGGATTATGCTGAGGTCGCGATTGATAGCGAGGAACGCTGGAAAGTACTTCGTTCACGGATACTAAAACTTTCAAATGATTCTATTCGCGAGATTCGAAAAGAAATCGATGAGCGATATACAGTTAGTTATCGCGCACCTGGCGAAGATATCATTGTAGTCAAACGAAAGTAAGTTGATTAGGGACAAGGAGAAAGTAATGGCTGAGAAGGCTGAGAAGCAGGAAGACACCCGTCGTAGTTTTGATTTTCAAGTAGATGAGAATACCACTGTTAAGTACTACCTGGGCATCCCATCGTCGGACCAGATACGAAAGGCAGATTGGCATTACTCCAAAGTTTACAACAAGGCCCTGGTTGATGGTGTAGCGACACAGGCAGAGATGATTGATATTCTGCATCGTCGTAATATCCTAGGGACTGAGTATGATAAGCGTTTGGATGAGCTGCAGACCACGATTGCTGTCAAGATTGCAGAGATGCAAGAGGAAAAGAATGACGTGGCAAAGGCTCAGATGGCGCTCGACATACGCGATTTGCGGGACAAGCTTTACCAGTGGAATCAACGAGCTACTGGTCCGCTAAGCAATACCTGCGAGAATATTGCGGAAGACGCGAAGCTGGAGTACCTGACCTCGACTGTGGTGCAGCGCGAGGATAAGACCCCGGTGTGGAACTCTTTTGATGAATTCATCGGAGAAGAGAACCAGCGGTTGCTGCTCAAATCTCGTTTCGAGGTGCTGCTGTGGATGCAGGGCCTGGACGCTGATTTCCTGGAGAAGACTCCCGAGAACCTGGTTATCAAGGAACTCGCCGATAATCAGGAAAAGCAAAAGGAAGCCAAGCGCCTTAAGGCTGCCGCTGAGGAATCGGAAAAGATGGCCGATGAAGCGGTCAAGCAGGCGGAGGAAGCTGTGGTTTCGTCCGGCCGTAAGAAGAGAGTCGCCAAGAAAGGCTAGTCATTGCCTGATCTCGCTTATGAGGACCTTGAACGGCTTATAGGGGAGATATGTTCTGGTAAGAAGTTAGTTTTCTTGAGTAACGGTGCTGGTAAAGAGATACCGCTGATGTTCAGGCACCCTTCACATCGGGACAAGGAACTCTCTACCTTTATCTACCGCCGGGCTCTTAAAGAGGCTGAAGTTATGGAATTGCCGACCATGGAGGAGATGGTTGGCATGGTCAAGGCCCGTGGTCTATTCAGTCTTCAAGACGAGGAAAAGTTAGCAAGTCTAGAGGGTAAGCTGGAAGGCCAGCGTGTGCTGCTGGCCAAGACCACTAGAGTTCCGGCCAATCGCGAGAGAATCAATAGCGTTATCAATCGGTTAGAGTCGGAGATCCTCGAGATAAAGTTTAAGAGGGAACGGCTATTTGATTTTACCCGCGAAAGAAAAGCCACCGAAGAGAAGCTCCTGTACCTGGCTTGGAGTGGGTCGTTAGACCCATTCACGGAAGAACTATACTGGCCGAGCTACGATAGGTTTAAGGACGAAGAGGATTTTGTATTTCGTAAGCGTGTATTTATTGAATACACGTTGTACTTCTACGGCATCGACCAGAAGACCATGAGAGAAATCGCCCGAAGCAACCTGTGGCGTATCCGCTATGTGCATACTCTCAAGACGAGCTCTGATTTGTTCGGCCGTCCGATGGTGGAGTATTCTGTAGACCAGCTGATGTTGTGCTACTGGAGCAACTATTACCAGTCTATCTATGAGATGCTTTCGGATGATCGGCCGCCTGACTCCATCATTGAGGACGACGCTGCTTTGGACGCATATATGAAAGATTGGGCTGCTGAAAGAAACCGGCAGGATACCGCGAGCCGGTCAAAGAAAAAGCAATACGGTAAGCCTAGCGCGTGGGATCATAACGAGGTGCTGGTTACCAAATCTAATGAAATGCACGAGGATATTGAGTACTCGAAGACCCTGCCACAACAGGGTCTTGACAAAGGCAGGACCAGCAAAGATGAAGCTGCGTTTGGCCGGGGCAAGAAGAGGAAATGAAGTTAATTTACACTCTGCTATTGGTTGGCCTTTTTCAAGGCGTTGCGCTGGGGAAACCCGGAGAATTTTACCCGGTTACGGTTACTCGTCTAGGAGTTGAGCAGTATCAGATTGATGGGACCCAAAAGTATGTTGAGACCCAAGCTTGTACATACTATTCCTATTATCATCAGAAGAGTTTAGCGACTATTTATTGGCACAGCAGGGGTAGCGAACACAATCGTATCATGTTCGAAAATGACAAGGGCGATATTATTGGTGAGTGCCGAATTGTTCGCTGCTACGAGCAGGTAGAAACAGACCCCTAGGGATTAGGCGGGGTGAGGAAGCAGTATTTCGGATTACGGAATAGAGAGGATAAATGGCTGAGTTTGTAGTTGTCATAAAACTACAATTAGATACGCTCGGTCTTAGAGGCACCGGGGGCGGCAGTACAAGAGCCCCGAGCGGTGGTGGCGGAGCTGCGTCCGGCGGCGGGGCTGCTGGTGGCGGTACAGGTGGACGTCCTCCTGATATCGTTCTAGACGCTAGCGAAATCCGTAAAGTCTTTTCCGAATTCTCGTCCGAGGTCCGGGCGATCGTTGCTTCCTTAGGCCAGATTAGCCAGGCTTCGGCTCAGGTTCGAGACGCCCGTGCGCAAGCGGCGGCTGACGCTGCCGGTGAGGGCGCTCCCGGCGCTCCTAGCGGCGCGGCCCAGGCAAACCGGGATGCTGCTGATGCTGATGATGCAAGGGCTGACGCGGCTCGTAAAGCGGCGCAGACGTCGGAGGAGGATGCCGAGGCGACCCGCCAAAGGGCGGAGGCGCAGGCCAATGCGGCCAAGGCGTCCGGTCGTGTTGCCAGTATATTTGAGGAAATTCATAGAAAAAGTGTAGAACTTGCACAAGGGGCTCGCGGAGCTGCGGATGCTACCGACGCTGTTGGGAAAGGGTTTGATGACCTCACCCGACGCGCTGGTGGCAGACTCAGTTCAGCGGGCCTTTTTGCTAATATCATTGCCCCAGTGGCGAATGATGCGGACTTCCGGCGCAAAGCTAATTCCATCCAGACTGGGGTGGAGAGTTTCTTTGAGATAGACCCTGGCATTAGTGGTGCTGCGCAAAAAAATGCGGCGCAGCTTAAGAAGACCATCATCGGGATCATCAATGCTGGTGTTGGGGAGCTAAAAGCTTCGAATCTTTCTACTGATACTGGCGATATCTTTAGGAACGTCATTAAGCAGATTGATAGTCAGATGCGTGAAGCGACGCGATCTGGTGTCACTGGACTAAAGCTAAATCGAGGGGCGCTGGCCGAAGCTTTCAAGGCCAAGGAGGTCACCACCCTGGCGGGGCAGGTTGAGCAGGCCGCGGATAAGTTTGCTGCTGCCAAGGCGGCGGGTCAAGACTTGACGGAGTTTGTCAATACCTTTGATCATGCAGTGGATAGGCTGCGCCAGGCCATTGCAAAAGAGCTTGGGAATCGTCCGGGGACGTTTGCTTTTCCGGGCCAGGACGGTCGTATAAGAGATGCGGCGCCGTCGCTGCGTGAAGAGATTGACCCGTTTGCTCGTCGGGTTCAGCTATCCGATTTCCAGCAGTCGATTGTAAACCTGGCCAAGAGTAGCATCCAGGCCAAGCAGCCGCTGGAAGTTGTGAGGGATTTGTTCAAGCTTCTGGCCACGGATATGAAGAATTTCGAGACCAATGTCCGTCTGGTTCGGAAGTCCATGCGCGAGGATGTCAACGCACTGGATGTCGGTGGACAGGAGGTATTCGAGAAATTCAAGGAACTCCGCGGGCTGCTGAATGTTCGGCGCACTGCCGCAGGCGTCATTCGAGGCCCGGGCGCTTCGCAGGAAGCTTCCGAAGGTGTCAACATTGCGAGAATTCAGGAGCTTAGGGCGTCCCTTGGGGGTGCGGCTCGCGGCGCGACGCTGAAAGAAACGTTTAACTTTACGGATGCGGTGGGTAATATCCGGCGCGTAGCTGTAGAGCTGAAGCAGCTCGGTAATACCGTCGATACGGTTCGAGTTAAGGGCAAAGAGCTGTCCGAAAATATGTTTGACCGGGCCAACGTGCGTACCGCTCTGCAACGTGTCTCGGTCTGGGGTGCGGCAGCCGGTATTGTTTTCGGCGCTATGCAGGCCTTCCGTGATGCTGTCCGGATTGTGGTTGATACTGAAAAGGCTGTCGTAACTCTCGCTAAGGTCATGGACGAAGCGTCGGTTAACTTCGAGAAATTCAAGGACGACGCTACGGCGGCTGCGGTTACCATTTCGAAGGATTTTGGCCAGCCGCTCAACGATGTGTTGCAGACCATGATTACGTTCGGGCAGCAGGGTCTTACCTTCCCAGAGGTTAAGGCCGCGTCTAAAGCATCGGCATTGGCGGCAACAGTTACCACGTTGGACCAGCCTACAGCAGCTAGCGCCTTGACGGCGGCCACTGAGCAGTTCGGAATTGCGTTGGAGGATTCCGAGACGATTGTTGATAAGTTCAACAACGTGGCCAACAATGCGGCCGTCACCGAAACGCAGTTGGCTGAAGCCCTGAAGCGCGCCGGTAGTGCCGCGGTCAACGCTGGGCTGGACCTTGACCAATTTAACGGCATCGTAGCCGCTATCTCGCAGCAGACTCGACAGGCTGGTTCCGAAATCGGTAACGCCCTTCGGTTTGTGTTTGCCCGTATCAATACGGATGAGGCCGAAAAGGGTCTGGGTAAGGTTGGTGTCGCGGTCCGTGACGCCGGCGGTAATATCCGGCCGTTTATGGATATTATCAGCGAGTTGAACGGCCGCTTCGACACCCTGACCGAATCTCAGAAAAACCAGGTCGCTATTGCAGTGGCTGGTGGTCACCGGTTCAACACGTTCCTCGCCATTATGAAGAACTTCGACGAGGTGATGGCGTCGACTGCAAATAGCGTCAACTCGGCGGGTTCGGCCCAGCGCGAGTTTGAGAAGATTACCGATACAGCTGCCTTCAAGATACAGGTCATGAAGACCTCTGCAGCTGAGGCGGCTATCGAATTTGGCGGCGTACTGGCGCCCGCGCTTAAGGTGGGGGCGGATGCGGCAGCGTTTTTCTTTAGCGCAATTAGTCAGATACCTGCGGCCCTCCAGCTAATTGGTGGGTCAGCTGCTATTGGTTTGGTGGCACTTACCAAATTCAGTGATCAGGCGCTGGCGTTCACAGATTTGTTTGACAAGCGCCAGGGCGGTATAGGCGGTATTGCCAGGGCGTTTGCTCCACGTGTCGGCCAGAGTTTTACGTTCGACCAACAAAGGCAGCGCAATCTCGCTCGATTCGAGACGGATGAGGTAGTGGCACCGGGACGTAATGTCGCTCGAACCGTGCCGGACATCATTCTTCCGTTCAAGGGCGGCGGCCCGGAGATTAAGAACTTCTCGGCTGCTCTCAAGAGTGCAAATCTGGAGCTGCTCGATACCCGTGGTAATGTCATTAAGAACACAGAGGCTTTTGGAAAATTCACCGCGGTGACTCGTGGATTTTCTACGCGAGTCGTCGGTGAAACTGCGGCCGCCAGTCTCGGCGTTGCCTCGCTAAACTCATCGCTAAGTCAGCTGACCGCCACTGTGTTTAAGGTTGCTGGTTCTATCACCAGGCTAGGCGGAATTGGGTTTGTATTCGATAAGATAGAGAAGTCAGCTACTGGAGCCGCGGCAGGTGCTGTCAGTTTAGCTACAAACCTGGCGCGTGTGGTAGCGGCGGGCATTCTTATATCCTTTGCTGTTAAAGGCATACAATTACTTGCCGAGACAGCGACAGAGACTGGCGAGTCTATTAAGAAGGGGCTCAGTTCTGAAATTGCTGCTCGACAGGAAGCTATTCGCAAGATGGAGGAGCAGAGAGGTAAAGCTGCTTCTCTGGCCGAGGCTCAAAAGCAGGCTGCTCAGGTTAGTGCAACATTTCGCACTCAGCCGGACCCTATTCGAGACGAGCGCATTCGGCAGGGAACTTTCAGAGACCCGTTGCTTGAAAGTCAGCGACTTGCTAAGGCACAGCAGGAGGCGGTAAACCAGATTGGGTTTGCCAATCCAGCATTGCTCAAGGGGGTCGATGAATTTGGTAATGCGATCCTACGCACTGCCGATGCGTTTGACCAGCTTTCATCGTCAGCTGTCTCCGCGCAGGAACGCCTTTTGGCTCTCTCCCAGATTCGGGTGATTGAAGGGTTCATCAAGGACCTTGAGGATGAGTCCGGCGTAAAGGAG
>JACCDR011288720.1_pt1 | contig 11452 bp, 11 predicted proteins | sample 7446431 | NCBI WGS metagenome assembly JACCDR01 (sample SAMN15323443, study PRJNA562643) | freshwater metagenome | isolation source: river surface water | place: USA:Blue River Watershed | collected 2017-08-17
CGTGTTCGACGCGGACGGCTATCTGTCCATCGTGGGCCGAGCGAAGGACCTCATCATCAGCGGCGGCTACAACGTCTACCCGGCCGAGATCGAGGGCATAACCTTCGCGCAAGCTTCAACAAAAGCGATCTAACCATGACCATCCCAAATGGTTCAGTCACCTACGTCACGGGCGTCGACGCTGACGAAGACGAAATGAATAAGCTTCTTGGTCGAAAGTATCGCCTAGTCGTGATCGACGAAGCCTCAATGTATACTATTAATATCCGCAATTTGGTTTACGGTGTACTTGGTCCCGCCATGGTCGACCCGAATAACGAGGGCCAGTCCGGAACCATCTGCTTACTTGGTACCGCATCCAACTTTCCACGCGGCCTGTTTTACGATATCACCATTGGCAAAGAACGTGGCTGGGAACTATTCAAATGGACAGCGCACGACAATCCCCACGTGGCCAAACAATGGGCGCAAGCGCTTGAGAAAATCCGCGCAGAACGACCGGCCTACATGGAAACGCCGCAGTACAAGCAATGGTACTTAAACGAATGGGCAATCGATGAAGAAAAACTCGTATACCGTTTCAATATGGAAAAAAACCTCATTAAGCCCAAAGACTTTGATCAAATCGCTCATGGTCTTAGTCGTGATGGTTGGTCAATTGTTCTGGGCGTCGATACTGGTTGGGAAGACGATTCGGCATTTGTGCTCACAGCCTACCATACTAACCATCCGCATCTTTATGTCCTAAAAACGTATGCCCAGAAAAAGATGACCTTTGACGATGTCGTCGTAAAGATTAACGAGTTTATGGCCGACAAAACCTGGGCGCCCAATCGGGTCGTGATCGATGGTGCGAATAAGCAGGGCGTTGAATCCATGAAGCAACGCTCCTCCATTCCCTTCGAATACGCCGATAAGCAGGATAAGGTCACTTTTATCGAATTGAATAATTCCGATCTAATTCAGAGTGTAATCAAAGTCCTAGACACACCTGAAAACCGCCCGTTATGGGAGGAGATGGCAGCACTTGTTTGGATGACTGATGGGGATTTAATTAAGTATCCCAAAAAGGAACATCCAAGTCTACCGAATCATAGGTGTGACGCTTATTTGTACAGTTGGCGCCTCGGATGGCACTACGCCGCCTCGCCAGTTCCCAAGAAAGTCATTGTCGGATCCCGCGAATGGTACAACCAACAAGCCGAAGAAATTTGGGAACGCGAAAGAGAAAAACTTCAGCAAGCCTCGCAAGGCGACTGGCCCGAAATGGGTGATTTGGGCGACCTAGGCTAAAAACTATCCATTTTTGACGAATATATAGAATAAAGACACCAAAACGCTTCGAAAAGGATGCAAATGCTCCCTTTTATGAAAAAAAAGATGGAAGGCGGTATGTCGGAAGACCTGCGCGAAGAAGACGAGTACGGAGCGTTAGACGCCGTCGCAGAAGACATCCTATCCGCCGTCGCTAAAAAAGACGTAAGCCGCCTAAGGGCTGCCCTAGAAGCATTCAAAGACGCCATCATGGCTGAAGACGAAATCCAAGATCAATCATTACTAACTAATAAGGAATAAAAATGGCTAACGCTTTCAATCTAAACAGTTCTTCGCCTGCTGCTGGTTTGGGAACCTTCTCTTACACGGTTACCACAACCGGTCTTTACACTCTCGAATTCAAAAGCTTTTTGCCATACCAACCATCGGTTAGCGCGCCGCAGACCACAAACCCATCGGGCGAAGTTACCGATGTGACCTTCGCTGCTGACTCAAGCGGTAGCCGAAACAATACTTACTTCACATTCAACGCCGCATCGGACGCATACGGCTATTACGTTTGGTTCAACATCAACGGTGCTGGTGTCGATCCAGCCGTTGCGGGAAGAACCGGCATTCAAGTTGCTGGCGCGACTGATGCAACTGCAGCCACACTGGCCACTGCCGCGATCGCAGCTATCAACGCATCGTCTGCAGCTTCTTACGTAAGAGCAACCGCTGGTGCATCTGGCCACGCGATCCTAACGAACCAACAACCAGGTGGCGCAACAAACGCTGCTAACGGTGCTGGTGGCGCTTCCGCTGGCGCAAGCTTCTCGGTAACAAACAACGGCACCTTCGGCGTACCACCAGTTTCTGGCTTGGTCGCGAAAATCGTAAACAACGGTTCAACCGTCGCTACCTACGCATACCCAAGCCCAACTCAACCAATCTTAGGCGGTGGTAACAGCTTTCAAGCAACTGCCGGTACTGATGTATCGCTAGTTCTGTCGTCTTTATCTGACGCGGACGCTGCACTTAACGCCGTTAAATCCATCATCAACTTCTACCAAGGAAGCTAAGCATGTCTGATAAACCATCGTTAGCAATTGCATATGGTGTGAAAAAACGCATGGCCAGCGGTGGTGACGTGCATGCTGAAGACTGCCCTGGGTGTGAGATGTGCCATGGCGGTGAGATGTATGCCAAGGGTGGCGAAGTAGATAAAGCCAAAAAGAAAGAAGAATACGATAAGCAGGATAAGAGCGATTGGTCTGATAAAAAATATGGCGAGGGCTACTCTAAAGATCGCGATGTAAAAGGTGTTCACACGGGAAAATATAATCCAAAAGGCGGAAAGAGCGAAGCCGGGATTGATAACGAAAGATCCAAAGGTAAAGATTACGGAACAAACAGGGTTTACAGTCCTGAGCAAAGAAAAGCAGACGCTAAAAGAAAGCATTACCAAGTCTTAAGTGAGCTTAAAAAAGGCAGAAAGCGCAATCGCCAAAACCTAGCCGAAGGCGGCGAAGTCTACGACGAACCATCTGACGACATCGTCGATGTAATCCTAATGTCCCGCGGCGGCCAAGTCGCCAACGACACCGACATGTATGCAGATATGCAACCAAACGAATTCGACGATTTGGTTTTACGTGATGACCTAGAGTTTATCTACGACGGCGAAAACTCTGGGGATAACCTGGGTAACGAGCAAAAAGAAGAAGACGAAAGAGACGTCGTCAATCAAGTCATGAAGTCTCGTCGCAAGAAAGACAGGCTTCCTAATCCTAGGTAGATGAATGATCGGAAACCTAAAGGAATTCGAGAAATTCCTTAAAATATGCCGTAAACAGGGCGTGAATGAAGCCACTGTTAATGGCGTCACCATCAAGCTTGGCGATAAACCAAAACGCCAACGCTCGTCGTCATCTAAACAAAACGAAATTGAAGAAGATATCCCCTATGATGGGCTTTCGCCTGAGCAGCTGGCGTTCTATCACCTAGGACCAGGTGACGCGCAGTGAAAATAACCAAAGGCAAAAAAGGTCCTGACAAAATTAAGTTCAAGACTAAGGCCGGAAACGTAACCGACGGCCAATCGTTACTCGCGGAATGGTGGAAAGCAGAAGACGAGACTAAGCTCGCGTTAGAGTTGTGTGGGAATTTAGCGTACCTAAAGACCAACCAAACCTACCGTATGCGGCAAATTGCAGTAGATATTCGCCTCTACTGCGGACTGTCTGTCTATTCATATGCCGGGTCTAACGTGTCTAGGATGGACCGCACAAAGACCCTACCCGATGACAGGCCGACATTCAATTTGATTCAAGCCTGTACGGACACCCTTGTTTCGCGGCTCACGCAAAACGAACCACAACCGAAATTTCTGACAGATGGTGCAGACTATAAAAAGCGCCACATGGCTCAGGAGCTCAACCGATTCATCTTGGGCGAGTTTTATCAGGTCGATGCATACGTCAAGGGCGCCAAGTCTTTGAGGGATTGCATCGCGACTGGCACCGGCGTTCTAAAAGTCTTCCGCGGAGATGACGACAAGGTCCAGATTGAGCGCACGATGATCACCGATCTTTTCGTCGATGATAATGATGCCATCAACGGAACGCCGCAAACGCTTTACCAAATGAAGCTAGTCGACCGAGACAAACTTTACGCAAACAACCCAACCAAAGAAGCTCGTGCGATTATCGCAAACACACCAAACTCCCAACCAGATAACAGTCCTGATTCTGGCCGAAGTGTCGCCGATCAAGTGATGGTGGTTGAGGGTTGGCGCTTACCAACGGGCGATGACCCAGAAGCTCCTGGCTATATTCCAGGCCGTCACACAATTGCGACCATGGGCGGTATCTTGTTTGACGAGGATTGGGAAAAACCGACCTTCCCATTTGCTTTCATGAACTACTCGGATCCGTTCCTAGGATTCTGGGGACAGGGTTTAGCCACACAACTCTTCGGCACCCAGCTTTCGATCAATAGAATTATGTATACCATCGCCAAAGCTATCTCACTCGTTGGGGTACCGCGCGTCTTTGTCGAAAACTCGGCGAAAGTCGTTAACGCCCATCAAAATAACGAAATTGGCGTCATCGTTAGATACACCGGAACAAAGCCTAGCTATGAAGTTGCACCATGTAACGCTCCTGAGCTTTATGCTGAGCGTGATAAATTGATTGAGTACGGTTTCCGCCAATGCGGCGTATCCTCAATGCAAGCTACGAGTCAAAAACCAGCCGGACTAAACAGTGGCGAGGCGATTCGCTCCTACGATGACATCAACACCGACCGCTTCGCACAACTTTCAAAGAAATATGAAAACTTTTACATCGACTTGGCTTACTTGATTGTCGATGTCGCCATGGATATTGCGAAAGAGACCGGGAAATATCAAACCGTTTACCCGAACAAAGACGGCACCAAGGAAATCAATCTTCCAAAGATGACTTTCCTTAAAGACCCGTTCGTTATTCAGTGCTTCACTGAGTCATCCCTCCCTCGCCAACCAGCTGGAAGGATGGCAGCCGTCACAGAACAAGTACAAGCAGGCATGCTGACCCTAAAAGAAGGTCGTCGCCTGATGCGCTACCCTGACCTAGAGCAAAACGAGAAGCTGGATAATGCTTCCGAAGAAAGAATCTTTCAAATCCTGGATAAAATCGTGGAAAGTGGCGAATACACACCGCCCGATCCATTTATTGACCTGGAATTGGCAACAATTCTTACGGTTCAATACATAAACCTCTATTTGGCAGCCAACCTCGAAGAAGAAAAGGCCGATTTACTTCGAACCTTCTTCACTCAAGTGCAGGCCATGAAGCAGGCCGCGATGCCTCCTCCAGCGCCCGGAGGTTTACCCGGTGGCGCTCCACAAGCCCTACCACCAGCACCAGGTCCCGACGCCGGCGCCATGCCAGCCGCGTAATGATAATGACGGCCTAAGCGAAGGCCCTTGAAAGGATTCAAAGCGATGAAAATCAGTCAAATTCCATCAATTGCCCAAGGCGCAGAACTACAAAACGCAAAAGCTGAATCAGTCCGTTCAATCAAAATGAGTGTGAACCGGACGCCTGGATTAGAGGCGGCAGAAGACCCGCAACTATCCATTCCGGCCAATGATGGAACCCAAAATACAGAAACTAACGCGGTCGTCGAAGCAACTGAGCCGCTTAGCCCACAATTTGCCGCCATTGCAAAACAACGGCGGGCCCTGCAGCAACAAATCAGGGCGTTTCAAGATGAAAAGAAGGCTTTTGAAGCTTCTAAATCTCAGGGAGGAGATTCGGAAATTCTGGCCCGACTGAAGTCTAGACCGATTGAAGTATTGTTAGAGCAAGGCGTTACGTATGAACAGCTCACAGACGCGATTATTGCTGGTCAAGGTAATCCTGAGGTCAATGCTCTCAAAACAAAGATCGCTTCCCTTGAAGAAGGGATCGATAAGAAGTTTACAGAACATGTCACTCAGCAGCGTGCCGAAGTCATCAATGAGATGACCAGAAACGCTAATCAACTCGTCACTCAAGGTGATGAATTTGAATTGATCCGCGAAACCAAATCTGTACCTGACGTCATCAGACTAATCGAGAAAAACTACGATGAGACTGGCGAGGTCCTTTCTGTTCATGAAGCCTGCAAGTTGATTGAAGACGAACTCTTCAACCGACAAAAAAATCTAGCAAACTTAAAAAAGATGCAGGGCATCTACCAACCAGCCCCGCAACCTGCGCAGCAACGCTCCGGAATGAGAACGCTAACAAACAATCACACTGCGTCCGCACCGATGAGCGCTAAGGCAAGGGCTTTGGCCGCCTTCCGCGGAGAATTAAAAAGATAGGATAAACAATGGCTGTAGCACCAGTTTATGCGAATAGCTCTAACCAGCTAGCCGCACTAAAAGAACTTTATGTAGACGATAAAGACTACATGAAGAATATCGTTTATGCGAAAAACCCATTTCTCGCATTAGTGCCTAAAAACGAATCGCCTGATGGCTTTGCCGGTAAATATATTCCAGTTCCATTGGAATACGGTAACCCACAAGGTCGCGCCCACACCTTCGCTAACGCTCAGAACCAACAAACGGCTTCTGATGTCGTAAGTTACTTCGTGTACGCGATTCAAGATTACCAATTGGTAACCATCACCAACTTGCTCATGGAACAAACCAAGAGCAACGCTGGCGCATTCGTCGACGAAGCTTCAAGAACCCTTGATAACGGCTTCCGAAACATTTCCAACAACATGGCGTTCGAAATTTTCTACGGCGGTACGGCTAGCCGTGGTCAAATCAGCGCTGCAGGCGTAAGCCTGGTTGGCACAACTTTGAGTTTCACACTTTTGAACCCACAAGCCGTTGTGCAGTTCGAAGTCGGTATGACGCTTCAAGCTTCTGCAACTGATGGCGGCGCAGCCCTTCAAAACACACCTGGAACCATCGACGCTATCCAGCTTACTTCGGTAAACCGCGGTACTGGCGCAGTCTCTGGAACAGTTGTTCAAGGCGCACCTGGAACAAGCTGGGCAGCTAACAGCTACCTCCAAGTTCTAGGCGACATCGGTATCGGCGGTGCATCAACCATCGCAGGTATGCTCGGTATGTCCGGCTTGGCTGCTTGGGTTCCAGCGGTCGATCCTCCAAGCAACGATAACTTCTGGGGCGTTAACCGTTCTGCCGACCCAACCCGTTTAGGTGGTCTCCGCTACAACGCGGCTAACCAATCTATTTCGGAAGGTCTAACAAACGCGTTGGCCTTCGGTAACCGAGAAGGTGCATCTTTCGACCTTATCGTTATCGACTTTGTGAGCTACTCGACTTTGATTAACGAATTGGGCGCTAAGGTCCAGTACGTTCAATTAGAGCACGACGAAGTTGAAGTCGCCTTCGAAGCGATCCACTTCCATTCTGCATACGGTAAGATCCCAGTTCTTGCCGACAGAAGTTGTCAGCCACAAACCGCTTGGTGCTTGACCATGGACACATGGAAACTCCGCACCTTGGGTAAAGCGCCACACATCCTTACCTACGGTATGGAAGGTTTGGAAGGTTTACGTGTTGGTAACGCCGATGCACTAGAAATCCGCATCGCTTACTACGGTAACCTTATCAACAGCGCTCCAGGCTGGAACATGCAAGTTGCGCTTTCTGCGTAACATAAATCTTTAATGATTTAAGGGCCTTGGCGTAAAAACCAGGGCCCTTTTTTCAACTATCCATTCCGGCCTTAATTGAAGGCGATTAGTTTTTTTTCGTCATACTGCCGGGCAAGTGGTGCGAGGCTACCCGGAGAGAAATTCTCGCTCAACTTAGGGGACAGCCTATGCCAAACGTAGCTCGTGGTTTTGGTCTTAACGGTAAATCTTTCTACACCAACATTTCCAAGCCTCAATCAGTCTGGTTAACTTACACGGTCACGCCAACAAACGGTGTTGGGGTTACGTCTGTGAAAAGTAACGGATACGTCAATTACGTATTCATGAACACATCCACAACGCCAGCCGCAACCAACGGATTCACAAACCCGGATCCAGGTAACGGTTATGCTTCAATCAGCTTCTTCAACAACTTCAACGCGTTCTTAGGTATGCGCTGGAGTGTGGTTGCGCCGCCAACAAGCACGGGCACGACATCCACAACCGCACAATCTCCATTTGTCATCACTGCCCTTGGAACAACGACCCTTGCTCAGTGGCAAGCCGTTGGTCTTCCAAAAGGCCTAACTCCAACAGTTGGCCAAGCGTTTATCGCAACGGCTACGCAAGCAATCGGTGGAACCGGAACGGTCGGCGTCCCTGGCGTAACAAACGTTGGCGGAGTTTCGATCATCGGTGACCCAGGTGTGCAGTTATCGACCGCAAATATCGCAACAAACTGCGGCGCCCAAATCCTTCTCTTGTTCCAAGATTTCGCCGGGTCTGCCGTTGCGCCGACTGCTGGTTCAGTTGTTCGCTTAGAATTCTGTTATGACGGTAGCGACGTAACCATCGACGGCCTGTAATCGGTAACTTGAAAATTTGTGGGCGGCCTACCTTAAAAAGTAGTGTCGCCCTTTAACTAAGGACGATTTATGGCGGTACCTTATCAACCCCAGAATTTGGATGCGCAACAAGCCGACGGCAATATTTTATTAACTTGGAACGGCTCGCTTGCGGCGACTGCCTATGAAGTAGAAAGGTCGACAGACAATGTCAATTTTTCAAATATTGCTACTCTTGGCCTGGTTCTGCAGTATGTTGACGAATATCCCGGTGTTGGCACGGTCTTCTTTTACCGCGTTAGAGCAACCAACTCTGATGGAAACTCACCTTATTCAGTTTCCGTGCAAATGGTGGCCGCACCACCAAGCGAAATGTCTCTTGGCGAGCTCAGACTTAGAGCACAGCAAACCGCTGATCGCGTAAACAGCAACTTTGTTACAACAAGTGAATGGAATGCTTTTTTAAGATTGGCCATGTATGAACTTTATGACCTTCTTATCACAGTGTATGAAGATCTTTTTGCCGATAAATACGTATTCATTAACACCAACGGAAATACACAAAATTATCCTCTGCCGAACGGTTACGATAATTATCTTGGCGGTGTTTATGATGGGTCTTCGGGCGAACCAGCTAAAGCTTTTTACAAATTAGCTGGCATGGATCTAGGGATTAACACGAGCAACAATGCTTGGGTTACGCTTGTGAAATACAATTTCATTGATCGAAACAAGTACGTTTATCCAAACTCTACATCGACAATTTATGGCGTCTACAACATGGCCTACCGTCTCATGGGAGATAAGGTCAACATCATCCCAACCCCTGCTGGAAATCAGCAAATCAGGATGTGGTACTCGCCAAAGCTTCCGGCACTTTTGAAAGACAATGATTTAACGACACTCGGATTTTCGGGATGGCTTCGCTATCCGATTGTGCGCGCTGCAAAGTACGCTCTTGATAAAGAAGAATCTGATTCGTCGAAGTTAGATGCCGAGATTTTATTTTTAAAGAAAAGAATCGAAGACAGTGCACCAAACAGAGATGCTGGTATTGCCGACACGATTTCCAACACTCGCCGCGATCCAATTTATGGCGGGAATGGTTTTGGGTCTGGTGGTGGCGGCCAGGCGGGTTGGTGATGACGCAGCTTAGTAGCAAACTTGTATGGGAATTAGCTAATCCGAAGTGGGCAGCGGCGTTAAACCCGCTTCTTAAGCTTCCGATTATTAGCGGCAATATGATCACGGGTGTTTCACTCGTTGCTTCCGAACCGCTTGTGATCAACCATCTTTTGCAACGCATGCAGCAGGGATGGATCATCACCGATAATACGGCTGAATGTTCTGTTTGGCGAACTAAGCCATTTAACACGACAACTTTAACTTTAGAATCAAACCAAGATACGACCATTGCAATCTGGGTTTTCTAGGAGAAATTCATGGCAGATGTGATCATATCCCCCAACATGGGCCTCCCGGTCCCGGTAGTTAGCGAAGAAATCGGACCAGATTGGGCCGTGGATATCAACGCCTGCATGTCGGCGATCGATAGTCACAACCATTCGGCAAGCCAGGGCGTACCGGTCACTCCAGACGGTTTGAATATCAACGCTGATTTGCCAATGAATAACCAGAATGTCATTACGGCTAGAAGCGTCCGGTTTCAGCCGCAGACCGCGGCTTTAGCTGAACCAAGCGATCTTGGTTGTTTGTATGAAGAAGGCGATGATCTTTATTACATCGACGGCGCTGGAAACAATATCCGAATCACTCAGTCTGGTTCGGTCACTGGTTCATCTGGAACTATCACCGGATTACCTTCCGGCACCGCATCCGCATCTTTTGCTGGCGGCACGTTCACGTTTCAAAGCGCGACTTCTACGCCTGCGGCCATGGATGTCGGATCGGTCAAAGTCAGCCAAACAACCTCTGGTGGTTTTGGTGTGACGCTTTCGGCAAACGTTGGCCAGGCTTCGAACTACAACATGTCTTTGCCTGCGGCACTTCCGGCTTCTCAGAAAATCATGACCTTGGATAACTCCGGAAATATCGGCGCGGCCTACGATACTGATAACGTCACTTTAGAAGTAAGCTCAAACAACCTTCAGGTTAAAAACGGCGGTATCACCAACGTGAAACTTGCTGCCGTTAACGCAGTGGTCACGTCTTCAAGCGGCACGTTTTCAACATCAAGCACAGGATTTACGACTGTTTTAACAACTTCAAATATTACGACAGTTGGAAGGCCTGTGCAGATTCAGTTTTTCAATAATGCCTCGACTCAGTGTGGTATCAATTCCGCGCAACCTGCCGCCGTCGAATTTAGAATAAGAAGAAATGGCACGGATGTGTCGACCTACAGAATGTATAACAATGGAACTGGCCGAATGGGCATTCCTCCTGGATGTATCAACACAGTTGATTTCCCATCTGGCGGAACGCACGCCTATGAACTTGAGGCACGCTGCGTGACCGGTGGCAATACCGTAGAAGTCATCAACGTCACTATGTATGTCTACGAGATGTAAATGACCATTCAAAAAAGAGGCGTCGACATTTCATTTGCTCAGGGTCTGGACACAAAAACAGACCCGAAGCGGGTTCCTATTGGCAGGTTTGAGAAACTTGAAAATATGGACTTTAATAAAGTCGGGCTTCTAAAAAAAAGGTTTGGCTATCCAAAGCTAACCTCTCTGCCAAATAACAATTACACCTATTCAACGACCTTCAATGAAAATCTGACGGTCATTGGCTCAGACATCGCTGCCTATAATATTGGAAATGCTGGCTGGGTTTCAAAAGGCACGATTGAACCAATTAGCCTATCGACACTTACGCTTATCAGAAACAATCTAAACCAAACATCATGCGACGCAGTCATTTCAGATAATGGCTTGGTTTGCACGGTTTACCTTGAATCAAACGGCTCTTCAACCGTTTCAAAATACGCCATCGCTGATGCGACGACTGGCCAGAATATTGTAGCGCCGACTCCCATACCGGTAACATCTGGTACGGTGAGCGGCGGTATTCGCGTGTTCTATCTTGGGAATAAGTTCATCATCGTTTTCACAAACACAATCACTGGAACGCCGCATCTCCAGTATGTGGCGATCAGTTCTTACAATCCAACGTCAGTATCAGCCAACACCGATATTGCTGCGTCGTATGTTCCAGCCACAACTGTCGCTTGGGATGGA
>JACCDR012254263.1_pt1 | contig 11451 bp, 18 predicted proteins | sample 7446431 | NCBI WGS metagenome assembly JACCDR01 (sample SAMN15323443, study PRJNA562643) | freshwater metagenome | isolation source: river surface water | place: USA:Blue River Watershed | collected 2017-08-17
ACCGCCCTGGCCGCCGGCAATGTGCCGTTTCTGGTGTTGGTCGAGATGGACTTCGCCAGCGGCTTCTTGCGCGTCAATAATTCCGCCATCAGCGTGAGCTGGAATGGTTACGACTGGCTCGGCGTCGGCCGGCTGGGCAGCATCGACCCGATCAAGGAAGGCGCCGGCATGGAAGCCAACGGGTTGGCCTTCCGCATCAGCGGCGTGCCGCAGGCCAACATCGCCGTCGCCCTGCAACAGGACTACCAGGGCCGCGCCTGCCGTGTGTATATCGCCCCGCTGGATGCCAGTCATGCCGTGATCGCCGACCCGGTGCTGGTCTTCAGCGGCCGGCTCGACACCATGGATATCGAACTGGGCAAAACGGCCACCATCACGGTGGCTGCCGAGTCGCGCCTCGCCGACTGGGACCGCCCGCGCGTACGCCGCTTCAACCAGGAAGACCAGCAGATTGACTACCCTGATGATCTCGGCTTCGAGTTCGTGCCGCAGATGGTTGATCGGCAGATCACGTGGGGGGCGTGATGGAAGTCACGAAAGCCACGGTGCCCCTGATCCGCCAGCCGTTCTGGCCCGAAGCGCTGGCCGCCGAGATCGCCGCCGCCAACAGCACGCCCTATGTGCTGGGCACGCACGACTGCCTGCGCTTCACCTGCCGCTGCGTTGAAGTCATGACCGGCGTGGATTTCTGGCCCCGCTTCGAGGGCTACGCCACGCGCCGGCAGGCGTACCTCACCATCAAGGCCATCGCCCCGACGCTGGGCGAGGCGGTCAGCATCGTGCTGGGCAGCGCGCCCATCCGCGTGCCGCAGGCGCGGCGCGGGGATGTGATGCTGTACGCCGATGACGCCGGAGAGCACCTCGGCATCTGTACCGGATCGCATGGCGCCGTGCTGGGCGAAGCGGGGCTGGTGTTCGTGCGGCTCGATCATACGGGCCTGCAGCAGGCGTGGAGGATAGGCTGATGCCGGCCGCCGTTATTGCTGCTGTTGCTGCGGATTTCATCACCACGGCGGTGGTGGCGGAATTCGCTATTACCAGCGCATTTGCCACTGCTGCAATTAGCGCCGGCACCAGTTTTGTGGTCGGCTCGGCCATCCGTGGTGCACTTGGCAGTGGAGCAGAACAGGAACCAACCAGCCCGGCGGCCTTTACTCAGTCGGCACAAGCCCGCACGCACATCGTCCGCAGCAGTGTCGCCAATCGCAACCTGATCTACGGCCGCGCCATGGTGTCCGGCCCGCTGCTGTTCGCTGCTACCGCCAGCGACGACAGCGTGCTGCACATGGTCATCGCCCTGGCCGGTCACGAGTGCGATGTGGTGGAAGAAATCTACTTTAACGACGAGCTGGTCGGCACCCGCGACAGCAGCGGCAACGTCACCAGCGGCACCTTCTCCGGCTATGCGCAGATCGTCGCCCACCTCGGCAGCCCGTCGCAAGCCGCCGATGCCGACCTGGTGGCCGCAGGGGTCGGCTGGACGGCCGCGCACCGCCTGCAGGGTGTGACGTATCTGTATATCAAACTGACATGGAACCGCGACATCTACCCGCGCGGAATCCCCAACATCAAGGCCGTGGTGCGCGGCAAGAAACTTTACGACCCGCGCACCGGCCTGACGGCATGGTCCGACAACTGGGCACTGGCCTGCCGCGACTACCTGGCCAGCGATCTCGGCCTGCGCTGCACCGATGCCGAGATTGACGACACCGCCATCATCGCCGCCGCCAATATCGCCGACGAGGATGTCACGCTCGCCGCCGGCGGCAGCGAAAACCGCTACACCGCGAATTGCGTGCTGGATACCGGCGCCACGCCGCGCAGCACCATGGAAACCCTGCTCTCAGGCGGTGCCGGCACGCTCACCTGGCCTAATGGCGTCTATACGCTCAACGCCGGCGCCTATGTCTCGCCCGCCATCACGCTGGACGAAGACAGCCTGCGCGGTGCCATCAAGGTGCGCGCCCGCGTGGCCCGGCAGGATCTGTACAACGCCGTCAAGGGCACGTTTGTGGATCCCACGCAGAACTGGCAGCCGGTCGACTTCCCGCCGCTGACCAATGCCACGTATGAGGCGCAAGACAGCAGCCAGCGTATCTGGCATGACGTGGCTTACCCCGTCACCACCAGCAGCGCCACCGCGCAGCGGCTGGCAAAGATCGCGCTGGAAAAGTCGCGGCAGGGCATCACCATCGACATGCCGTGCAAGCTCACCGCCTTCAAGGTGCGCGTGTGGGATAACGTCATGGTCACCATCGACCACCTGGGCTGGTCGTCCAAGGTGTTCAAGGTCACCGGCTGGAAGCTGTCCGACTCTGGCGGCGTGGATCTCACCCTGCAGGAGGAAGCCGCCGCCTGCTACACCTGGAGCGCCGAAGAAACCATTGCCGACCCGGCGCCCGACACCAACCTGCCGGACCCGTTTGTGGTCGGCGCACCCGGCACGCCGGACGTGGCCGAAAGCCTGTTCGAGACCACCGGCAGCGCCGGGGTCAAGGCCCGCGCCGTGATGAGTTGGGCAGCGAGCGCCGATGCCTTTGTGGTCGACTACCTGCCGGAATACCGCACCATGTCACCCTCGGCGGGCGCGTGGGTGGTGCTGCCCGCCACCAGCGGCCTGACCGTCGATATCAACGACATCGCCCCCGGTGACTACGAATTCCGCGTCCGGGCCCGCAATGCCCTGGGCGCGCGCAGCGCCTACAGCGGCACCCGCGCCAGGGAAGTGCTGGGCCTCACCGCGCCGCCCGCCGACATCACCGGCGTGGCGGTCATCAAGTCTGGCGGCTTTGCGCTGGCATCCTGGACGCTGCACCCCGATCTGGACGTGCGCATCGGCGGGCGCATTGTCATCCGCCACACTCCGCTGACCACCGGCGCCACCTGGGAAAACGGCATCATCGTCGAGGAATTCAACGGCGATGCCGTCACCGGCAGCGTGCCGCTGATGACCGGTACCTACCTGGCCAAGGCCATGGACTCCACCGGCAACTACAGCACCAACGCCGTCAGCTACGTGCTGACCGAAGGCATGGTCACCGGTTGGGACACGGTTGCCACCAGCACCCAGCACACCGCCTTCACCGGCAGCAAAACCAACACCGCCGTCGTGGGCGGCGCGCTGCAGATCGATTCCGCCAGCACCATCGACAGCATGGTCACCAGCATCGATGCCTGGAGCTACATCGACGCCCTGGGCGGCATCAATGCCACCGGCAGCTATGCCTTCGACACCCATGTCGACCTGACCACCGTCGCCACGCGCCGCTTCGAGGCCGATATCGCCGCCACCAGTTTTGATGCCGCCGACCTGATCGATAGCAAGACCGATCTGGTGGATGACTGGGCGCCGCTCGATGGCGCTGCCATCAACGACTGCGACGTCACCCTGTACGCCGCCACCACCAACGATGACCCGGCCGGTAGTCCCGCGTGGTCCGCCTGGGCGCCGTTCTTTGTCGCCGATTTCACCTGCCGCGCTGCCAAGTTCAAGCTGGATTTCGCCAGCGGCAGCGCCACCCACAACATTGCCGTATCAACCCTTGCCGTCGATATAAAGGTGCCCGCATGAGCCAGCATGACATGGATTTAGCCAACGCCGCCGGGGCCTCCTTCCGCGCGGACCTCAACAATGCCCTGGTGGCGCTGGCCACGGTCAGCAGCGGTGCCTCGGCGCCATCGACCACCTTTGCTTACCAGCTCTGGGCCGACACCACCAGCGGCTGGCTGAAGCAGCGCGACGCCGCCAATGCGGCATGGATACTGCGTGCGCCGCTGGGCACCGGTGCCGCCGTCGATATCGCCAGCGCCGGCACGATCGATCTCACTGCCAACAGCGCCAGCAGCGGCACCCTGCGCGTCACCGGCACCACCACCACCACGGCCATCACGCTGGCGGATGGTCAGACCCGCCTGCTGCGCGCCGCGGCGGCCTGGCCCATCACCCACGGCGCCAGCCTGATCTGCCCCGGCTCGGCCAGTTACACCTGTGCCGCCGGCGACCTGATCCTGGCCATCGGCGAAGCGGCGGGCGTGGTGCGGTTGATGATCTGGAAGGCGGACGGTACGCCGGTGGTGTCCAGTAGCTCGGCCAAGGTCAATGACTTCCGCCTGACGCTCACCAGCGCCACGCCGGTCACCACCTCGGATGTCACCGGCGCCACCACGATTTACTGCTGCCCGTACAAAGGCAACCAGATCAGCCTGTACGACGGCGCGGCATGGGTCACGCGCAGCTCGGCGCAGTTCTCGCTGGCCCTGGGCACGCTGACCAGTGGCAAGCCCTATGACGTGTTCTGCTACGACAACGCCGGCACGCCGACGCTGGAATTCCTGGTCTGGACCAACGACACCACCCGCGCCACGGCGTTGGCCTATCAGGATGGCGTACTGGTCAAGAGTGGCGCTGCAACCCGGCGTTATCTTGGGACGTTCTACACCACGGCGACCACCACCACCGAGGACTCGGCGGCAAATCGGTATTTGTGGAATTACTATCACCGTGTTTTGCGCCCGATGGTGCGCAAGGAGGCCACGGCAAGTTGGACCTACACCACCGCCACGGTCAGGCAAGCCAATGCCAGCGCATCGAACCAGTTGAACTATGTCGCCGGGGTTGCCGAGGATGCTGTCACCGCAATGGTTCAGGCCAGCCTGACGAATGCCACCGGCGCAAACGTCGGGGTTTCGGTCGGGGTTGATTCCACCACGGTTCAATCGGGGGCGTTCCAGATTGGAAATGCCAACTCCAGTCAAGCCACTGCCAACATGACCGCGCTCTACAAAGGAATTCCTGGCGTCGGTCGTCATTACCTTGTGTGGCAAGAGGTGTCGCAGGCCAACGGCACGACCACCTGGTACGGCGCCACGAGCTCCAGCGGTGTGCCCATCCAGTCAGGTATTCAGGGGGAGGTATTCGCATGACAATCGACGCGCTCGATCAACTCATAAAAACCGTCTGCCCCATCGACGGCATCAACAGTAACGGCGTGCTCTGGTTCAAGCCGGACGCCACCGACGAGCAAAAGGCCGCCGCGCAAGCCCTGATGGATGCCAATCTTCCCAGCCTTGAATCATGAAGATTGCTTTCATTTATTCCACCACCAAACTCAGCGGCAAGCTGTGCAAGTGGTGGACTGGAAGCTATTGCTACCACGTCGCCTGGGTCGATGAGGCCGCGGGGTTGATGTATGACATGCACTTGATTCGCCGCTATCGGAAGTGGTCGCATTACAGCCCCGACACCGTGCGCCTGGTCGAATCGCCGGTGCCCGTCCGCGGCGATTACCTCATGCGGCAATTGCTGCAGGACGAGAACACCTACGGTTTCCTCGATTACTGCCTGTTCGCCTTTCGTCCGTTGTTTCATCTGTTCGGAAGATCCACGCCGAATGCCGGCGGCGTGATCTGCTCCGAAATGGTCTATGAGGATCTGCGCGCCAACGGCTGGCCGGTCACGTTTGACGAAGTGCCCAGCCCGGCCGATCTGGAGCGGGTTCTTCTTTCAGGAAAGGACGCAGGCGATGCCTGAACCCAATGCCAGCGCCGCCGCCGGGATCGCCCTCGCGGCCGGCGCCGTCACGCTCACCGGCAGCTTTCTCGGCATGCCCTATGACGCCCTGCTGGGCGGCTTTGGCGGCGGGCTGGTGGCCGTCATGTACCACCCGCCACAGCCCCGGCGCCGGGTCTTCCTCGGCATCGTCGCCGCAAGCTTTCTGGGTGGCGCCTTCAGCGCCCCGGCCGTCGCCGCTGTCACGCATCAGGCCGGCTGGCTGGCCGGGGTCGGCGAATCGCCCCTGCGCATGGCCGCTGCCGTCACCATCGGCCTGTTTGCCCAGGTGGTGATCCCGGTCGCCTTCAAGTTGCTGGAACGCAAGGGGGGCGCGCTATGACCGCGAATTTGCTGGCACTGGCCATGGCCCTGACCGTCGCCGTGCGCTGCGTGTGCGTGCTGAACATCCTGCAGCACCAGCCGGGACGGGCCTATTACCAGTTCATCGGCTTCGGCGTGAGCTACGTCACGCTGGCCATCACCGCCGTGGGCGCCGCGCTGCACATTGTCGAAGGGCATGGCGAGTGGCCGCTGTGGGGCTTCCTGATCGCCTCGGTGGGCCTGATCGCCTTCGACCGCCGCGCAGCGGATTGCTTCAAGCCGGACCGCATCTGTGATCCGGTGGTTTGCGAACGAAAGGACTGACATGCTACCCATCGTCGCCCAACTGCTGGCCTCCGGCCTCGGGCTGATCGGCAATGCCGTCATCGCCAAGGGCAAGGAAGCCATCGAGCAAAAGATCGGCATCAAGCTGCCCGACGGCGAAAAGCCGCTCGACCCCGCCACCGTCGTGGCGCTGAAGCAGGCCGAAATGCAGCACGAACAATGGCTGATCGAGGCCGGCATCCGCAAGATGACGCTCGAAATCAAAGCCGAGGAAACCGCGCAAACCGCCGTCACCGACCGCTGGAAATCCGACATGATGTCGGATAGCTGGCTGTCCAAAAACATCCGGCCGCTGACGCTGGCCTACCTCACCATCATCATCAGTCTGATGGCCTTCGCCTCGCAATGGCTGCGGGTTGAACTGGCGTGGATCGATCTGCTGAAAACCGCCTACCTGGCCGTGCTGACCGCCTACTTCATTGGCCGCACCGTCGAAAAACGGGGGGCACAGTCATGAGTCTGGTACAAGAGCAAGCCGCCTTCGCCCTGGATGTCTGCAAGCTGATCCAGTCCGCCAGCGATGCCGGTTTCGTCGTCACCCTCGGCGAAGCCTGGCGCACCCCGGAGCAGCAGGCCATCTATTTCAAGACCGGCCGCAGCAAGACCATGAACAGCAACCACATCCGCCGCCTGGCCGTGGATCTCAATTTCTTCATGGACGGCGTGCTGATCTATGACATCGATGTCCTGCGCGATCTGGGCAACTACTGGGAAAGCCTGCACCCCAAGAATCGCTGGGGCGGCAATTTCCGCAACCTGATCGATGTGCCGCACTTTGAACGCAACGTGACATGACCCTGCTGCGCCACCACATCAACACCCTGCGACTGCGAATCGATGCGCCCTGGCCGCGCCGGATACGCTATGTGTTCAAGGGGCTGCGGCTGGCCGCGTAATTTAATCCCGTTACGCCATTTTTACGCCAAAACCGCTTGAAAGGCGCACCCAGCTTGAAGCTGTGGTGCTCGGGGCGGGACTTTCCGCTATTGCCACATAATCCCGCTTTTTATCTCTTTTCCGCATAAATAAGGACTTCGCCGCTTGCGGAATCCGCATATTGTCGCTTAAAGTCACGCCTTTCTGTTTGGCGTTACGCCAAATTTACGCCAAGGCGGGGGAATTTGTGGCGACGTACCGGAAGCGGGGCAGGGCATGGCGGGTCGAGGTTTGCCGTAATGGTGAACGTGAGTCTGCCACATTTAATACCAAAGCCGAGGCGCAAGCCTGGGCAGCCGAGCGCGAGCTGGCCCTGGCGCGGGGCGAAACCAGGGCCAAGGCCAGCGGCGACAAGCTGCATGCCGTGTTCGACCGCTACGTCAAGGAAGTGTCCATCCGGCACAAGGGCCTGCGCTGGGAGAAGATCCGGCTTGAGCGGATCAAGCGCGAGTTGGACGATGTACCGATTGCGACGCTGACCCGTGACGCGCTGATCGCCTGGCGCGAAAAACGGCTGCAGGAGGTGACAGGCGCGTCGGTGCGGCGCGAACTGGGGCTGCTGATGGGCGTATTCGATGCTGCCGTGCGCGAGTGGAAGCTGATCGAGGCCAACCCCATGGAAGGCATTTACCGCCCGCCGGAAAAGGCGCCGCGCACGCGCATCATCACCGATGCCGAGCGCGACCTGATGATTGCTGAATTAAGCCGGAACCGGCAGGGCCGGGTGGCGGCGCTGGCGTTCGAGTTTTCGCTTGAGACCGCGATGCGCGCCAGCGAGATCCTTTCGCTGACGCCGGCGCGGGTGTCCGGTGCGGTGGCTTATCTGGTGACGACGAAAAACGCGGACCCGCGCGAGGTGCCGCTGTCGCCGCGTGCGCTGAAGATATTGAAGGAAGTCGGCGGCCGGTTTGTGATTGATGGCGCGGTGCTGAGTTCGACCTTCCGCAAGGCGCGCATCGCCTGCGGGCTGTCCGGTTTTACCTTCCATGATGCCCGCGCCACGGCGATCACGCGGCTGTCGAAAAAGCTGGATATTCTGGAACTGGCGCGGATGGTCGGTCACCGCGATCTGAATAGCTTGCTGATCTATTACCGCAAGACGGCGGCAGAGATTGCAAAGAAACTATGATTTTTCTCTTGCCGAGTCGATTTGGCGTTCAAACTGTCGCATCTTGCGCCACGCTTCGGCTTCCTCGGCAGCGCCTGGCTTTAGATCGTGATATTCGCTAATCGCTTCTAGTGCGGAATCCCACCACTTCGACTGAACCGCATTATCTTTGCAATCAGTAAGCAAGCATTCCAGTTCAAGCGCTAATCGATGTGCTTGTGACCATGCGGTATCAAGATCGAATTGCAGTCTGGTGATTTCTGCTGCGGCTTTTTTGGGTGCAGACCATTTTGCTGTCCCGTTGTTATCGTATTCGCGCAGTTGTTTGATTAGGTCGGTCATCACGCCGCCCGCCTCCGCCCCAGCGGCTGGTCCCGGTGTTCCGTCGCCCAGTCTAATATTTCCGACCGCAGCCAGCGCGGGTGACCGACGCCATTGAGCCGCAGGGCTTTCGGGAAGCCGGGGATGGTGCAGATCCGCTCGCGGAATACTTGTTCGTTGTAGCCCAGCAGCACGCAGGCGTCGGCGGCCGACAACCAGCGGTCGGTGGTGGCGCTGGCCTGTACGGCGGCGATCAGGGTGTCGAGTTTTTCCAGCAGCAGGGCGTCGGTGGTCATGGGGTGGCCTTCCGCTTGTAGTGTTCAAGAAAACAGGGTTTGCAAATGCTTCGATGCACCGCAGTGCCGTCGATCCGATACCACTGCCGCGCGAACTGATCCATCGGTTTGACCTGGCCGCAGCGCTTGCACGCCTTGTCGGCGCGCTGCTCTGGCGGTGGTGGCGCGGGGAACAAGTGCTGGTCGGCATCGGTCCATGGCAGATGGATGATCGGTTCCGTAAAGTTGCCGACAGCGATACGCCAGCCGGTCATGGTGACCATCATCCAAAGATCGCGCGCAGCGGCGCGAAGGGGATGTCGTCTTCCAGCCCGGCCACGGGCCCGGCGCCCTGGGCGGATCGCGGCGCTGCGGCGGCCGGTGCGCTGGCCTCGCTGCCGGCGTCACCTTTGCGCCCCAGCATCTGCATCTGGTCGGCGACGATCTCGGTGGTGTAGCGTTCGACGCCGGCCTGATCGGTCCATTTGCGGGTCTTCAGCGCGCCTTCGATATACACCGGCGCGCCTTTCTTGAGGTACTGGCCGGCGATCTCGGCGAGCTTGCGCCAGAAGACCACGCGATGCCATTCGGTGGCCTCTTTCTTTTCGCCGGTCTGCTTGTCTTTCCACGTGTCGGTGGTGGCGACGGTGATGGTGGTTGTCTGGTCGCCATTGGGCAGGTAGCGGGTCTCGGGGTCTTTGCCGAGGTTGCCGATCAGGATGACTTTATTGATTGAGGCCATGGGTTCCTTGTGATGCTTTTGTCGAATGGTTTAGTAAAAATTCGATTGATTTATTTAACTAAGTCGATGCTTGATGCAATGTTTTGCGTCTTTTAGGAGGTCTACTTTGCGTTGGCAGGCAAAAGCTCCACCTGCACCGCCGTCCCGCCAGCACCGACTTTTGCGTCCTCGAATAGTTTCGGCTGTGAGCATGCTTCCTCTATTCGTCGGCAGGCCGTTTCAAAATAAGCCCTGTCGGCTTCCACTCCAATGAATGCGCGTCCCGTCTTTACCGCAGCAACACCAGTCGTTCCGCTGCCCATGAATGGGTCAAGAACCGTCGCGCCGCGGTCTGATGCCTTCAGTGTCAGGTACTCAAACAGGCCGACCGGCTTTTCCGTTGGGTGGTTTCGCTTGCCGGACGGAACAGTGTTGTATCGAATCACGCTGCAATCCCTAGACCCCCTAGTTTTCAGCGGGCCACATGAGGCGATCAACTCGTAGGACGGTCCCCAATGATTCAAATCTCCCATTCCAGGCGTCCCCTTGTCCCAAACGAGAAGGCCGTTCACCTTCATGCTTGCCGCAAACAATTCCCACACGTCGGGCCATGCGTCCCAACGGGTACACCACAGCGTCGGAGCGCCGCGCAGCATCGGAATTACGGCCCGGTAAAGCCGCAACGAAACCCGCGTTCCGTCGTTCGTTATGGGGTTCGTGCCAGAGCCAACCCCTGCGTTACTCTGGTAGGTAATCCCATACGGGGGGTCGGTCAGCACCAGATCGACGGGCGGCAGCAGCGGCAGCACTTCGCGGCAGTCGCCGTGCCACAGTTCGCAATTCCCGATTGTCACTTTCTCAGCCATCATCACTCCGTAGTTACGTTTTGCCTGCCAACCCGTCGTCCAACCGGACGCCCGGCGATAAAGCCGCCGTGCGCCGGTTAACTCAGGCGTTATGTGTCGTTGTCGCCGTCTTGCCATAGCCGAGTTTTCCGGCAATCTTCAACGCTTCCGCAATCTCAACCGCGCAGCCCTCGCACGTCGGCGCTGATGGCCCGAGCACTCTGACCATTGCCTCGATTGCTCTCCGATGTTCGTGCCACCGTTCAAAAAACTCCGCGTGCTCTCGCTCCAGCACTTCAAGCCGGTCGGCCACGCCGTCAATCAGTTCGCCCAGCGCTTTCGGGTCTGGCGCTTTCAGACTCTTGTCGCCGCGCCGCCAGCGGTTGTAACGGCGCAGTCTTTCGCATTGCTCCATGTCTATCTCCGATCAATCGCGCCACATAACCCGGCGCTCAAGCGGGACCGTCCGCAAGCGGCCGGCCCCTTAGCTCTGCGTTATGCCTCTCGGCCATCGCCAAGAAGTCAGCCCAACAGCGCGCCATCCAGTCGTCTTTGCGCCCGTGGTAGAAATCAAGCTGGTCGCCGTTGTCATGCCGGAACTTCATTGCACCGTCACCAGCAAAAACGCAACCCCAGCCAAGATGCTTTTGCGTTTCGATCACAACCCCGTAATAAGTTTTGCTCTTGTAGCCGGGGCATTCTGCGTAGTCTGTTTCCATCTCACTTCTCCTGTTCTGCGAGGCATAACCCGTCAGTCGAGCCGATCTGCGCCGCTTTTGGCGCAGGTCGGCTCACTTCTGCGTTATGCAGTCCTTCTTCATCCCACGGCGCGCCGGACTCCTTTAACGCAATCTTCAGTGCCAGCAGCGTGCAGTTGTCCACCGGCTGGGTGTTGTGCGGCATCTGGCCTGGCTTGAACTGGCTGGGTTGGCAGCCTTCGGGTTGCCAGCCGGTCATGCCTTTGTTCCATGGCGTCATGCCTTTATCGAACTGGTGCGCGCGGGCGGGGTGGTCCGGCTTGGCCATCG
>JACCDR010569561.1_pt1 | contig 11450 bp, 16 predicted proteins | sample 7446431 | NCBI WGS metagenome assembly JACCDR01 (sample SAMN15323443, study PRJNA562643) | freshwater metagenome | isolation source: river surface water | place: USA:Blue River Watershed | collected 2017-08-17
CGTGTTTTACTTTACGTGTTTTATTTTACGTGTTTTATTTTACGTGTTTTTTTTGTCATTTTTTCTGCATATCGTCATTTTTTCTGCATTTCGTCATTTTTTCTGCATATCGTCATTTTTTCTGCATATCGTCATTTTTTCTGCATATCGTCATTTTTTCTGCATATCGTCATCTTCAATTATTACCTTTATAAATTTTGAAATATGTTCAAAAACTATATATAAATCAATACCGATGTCTAATATTAAAAATAATTGTACTGAAAGAACACTTACAAACCAAACACCTACAAACCAAACACCCACAAACCAAACACCCACAAACCAAAGGCTTACAAACCAAAGAATCCTTATATATGTGCTACAACTACAAGATAAAAAATATTATATCGGAAGAACGAATAACCTAGATGAACGATTGCTACAACATAAAGATAAATCAGCATGTGCATGGACTACTATTCATCCATATATAAAACTAATTGAAACATATGAAGGTGATGTTTTTGATGAAGATAAATTTGTTATAAAATATATGACTATGCATGGTATAAATAATGTGCGAGGCGGTTCTTATTCAAATGTATATTTATCTTTTGATCAATATATAACACTGCGAAAAATGATATATAATGCAGAAAGTAAATGTTTGGCATGCGGTTCAAAAAATCATTTTCTGCATAGTTGCAAAGAAATAATTTGTTATAGATGTTGTAGAGTTGGTCATAGTGCTGAAAATTGTTATGCCATTACACATGATATGAATGGTTCGTTACATGGTTGTTATACGTGTGGCAGACCAGATCATTGGTCGATTAGATGTTATCAAAAAACAGATATATTTGGAAGACGTATCGACCATTCTTCATGTATTATTTGCTAAAAGTTATAATATTCGCCAAGAAAAAAATAACGATAATATTATTATTTTGATATGATTATTTTTTATATGCACCATATTTAAATTAACACTGATTATTAATCAATACATACAAATTATTTTGTATTTTTATATATCAGTATAATAACCAGTGCTAATATCAATAATATTAATACACATATGCAAATTATACTTTTTGACGATCTTGAATATTTTTCTGCTTTCTCCAAATGCAAATTACCTATTTTAACATTACTGAGTGTTGATTCAATATTGTAATCGATTCGATCTACTATAGAACCCTGATCAATAACTAAACTATGCAAGCTTTTGATTAATTCACTAATTTGATTTATTTCATCTGCCAATTTAATAATACTTGCATCTCGTTCCGATGCTAAATGTCTAGAAGTATCATAAGTACTGTGCATTTGCTCCAGTTGATAACTTTGATCGTCTGATCGTTCTGTATCCGGTAAAAGTATAGGAGTAGTTGTATCATAAAATGTTTGATATTGTGATAAAGGTGTCAAGCTAAATGGCGAATAATTATTATAGTTCTTTTCCTCATTTTCTCTTTCTAATTTTAATTCTTGATATGCTCTGACTAATTTCTTGTATTTTAATTTTTCAGTGTATAATCGTGTAGCACAATGAGCTAATACTGTTCGTCGTGTACTAATTTCTTTTTGCATTTTAAGCATTTCGATGCGCACAGGCAGTATTTCATCTTTTGTTACATTTTTTCGTTTAGTTTTACTGGTTATATTTTTATAATCATCTAAAGAAGCTGATTTTTTCAATTCATTATCACATGCAATATACATTTCATCTATTTCTGTAACTAACTTATCTATGTTTATTCCCAACTTAAACGTATTAAAAATATCTTTTCTATAATCAGAAATCATCTTTTCAAGTATTTTGCTTTTTTCTGATAACTGATCTAAAATTATTTTAGCGCGTCTATAATGCTCCTCCCATAACATTGGAATTTGGTCGGATTTTATATTTACTATTCCTAACTCCACATCATGCATATGATGCTGATTTCTATAATTCATAAATTCAGAAGTTTTATTTTGTACAGCCATTATCTCTGTTCTATAATTATATTGTTTAGTATTTTCATTTTTTTATAATAACATCACTTATTCAGCTATTAAAATATATCATCTTCCATATATTCCAATATATCATCTTCCATATATTCCAATAACTCATCTTTAATATCTTTCTTAATATTTTCTGCAATGCAACATGTAGAGTTGTTTTGTCGTATATGTATATAATTATTATCAGTATTACTTATAATTTTAAATCGCGTTACATCTAACACATTATTGTTAATAAGGCATAATTCTGAATTAACTTCGATACTAGTTGTGTAATCTAGTCTATATTTAACTGATTGAATGGCGTATTCAATTTCATCTTTACTTAATTTTTTAATTTTAATCCATTTCTTTTTTGAATTCTGAAATTTACTAATTAATTGTTTAATCTTATTTTTTCTTTGTGTCATAATTTTTCTAACTATTATTTAACAGTGTTGTTTATTTAAACACATTATGTTAAACTAATAATATATTCAGGATTAATAATATGTCTGAAAATAATAATATGTCTGAAAATAATACAGAACATAGACAAAATTTTACTGGTGGAATATTTAATATAATAACGTGGGATGGTGCTGGTGACAGAAGAGGTATGGGCGACGATATAACATGGGAAATATATTATGTGCTCAGAAGTATGGATGATAAATCCAGCATGAATATTTTATTTGAAAAATCCAGAAAACTGAGAGATTTGTATTTATCCGAAAATAATATAGATGCAAATATTTCAGATGAAATAGAGAGAACTAAACATGGTTTAGAAGGTGGTAGGTCGAGTGGTATCATATTAATGCATCTCAAAAGAAAACAAAGAAACCGATTGGAACAAGATATAAGCACTAGAAATAAAAATATACGTAATTTTGTGGTCAGATCATTATTAAGTGATGTTATGTAGTATAATTTATTATAAAATACTGAGGTAGTATAATTATATCAATAATATCCAACTGTATAACTTCTAAGAAAAACTACACGTTGCTTCTTCTTCATACGTTCTGAATCATCCGAATGATAATGAATTGATGAGAAAATATCAAGAAAAAACAATGCAGTATATTATTATTGCACGAAGCATCGATTTCATAATTATAAATGATAGCATTCCAAATCATCCATTAGCCAGAATTTATAATGATAATAAATGGTATATGAAAATAGCGTAATTAGTGATGAAAGATAATATAAATCAAACTAAAAACTAAAACTTCTTGGGATTGTTTTTGAACCGCAAGTTTAAAACACTGTTTTTAAGATACTATTAGAGAAAATAGCATTAGATTGCCGCATATTATATGCCAATTCGTCCAAAAAAAAAATTGATTTTTTACACCCTGTATTAGGATGCGATAAGAAAGTATTGCAGTCCTCTGCAACTGCTTCTCTTGTTAAGCTACTACACGGTAGTAGTAGTAGTTCAGCCGCTCTCATATATTACATTTCAAAAAATAAATGAATATAGAGAGGGGGTGTTTATCAATTTGATAAATGCCTGGCGTGTAAGTTAGTAATATAAGGGAGTATTACGACTAATTATATCGATTATGTATGCAAATATACATAAATATCCCAATGAATCGATATCTTGCAAACCCCACTGACGCTCCGAATCCTCGATTATCATGTTTTGAATTAGAGGTGTAGTTATAGTTATACTATAATTATTGGTTTGTTGCTTCCAGAGTCTAAAGTAACTAGTTTGGTATGAGTAAAAACATATCAAATGAAAAAAGACCTTCCGCCGGGCGGAAGTATTCTTTTTTAGCATTTTTTTTAAAACTAACGCCAGTTCGCGCATTTATATTCAACTGTTATGCATTATTTATAATCATCACGTTGAAGACTAGCAATAGCAGCATCGACATTTTCTGGAGGTAACTGACCGATATATAGCTTCATCATATTATTAATAGACCATAACGAACCTCCTACATGTATTACTATAGTACTCACCAATATTAAAATAGGAATTAAACTTTTATCACTGTAAAAGAACAGCACTATTATAAGTATTAGAATCAGTAATTCAACTAATCCAAGCACAAACAACTGTTGTATTTTATCTAACATATATTACAGAAAACATAATACAACACACAAAAAATAAAATATCTATTACTTGTTACTGATATTATTTTACTAATTCTATTTTCAAAATTAAATCCGAATACTCTGCTATATAAACAATATTTAATTGATCAAACTTAATTATTATTTCTCGATATTCTTAGCGAAGACGAAGCACCAGGTGCAAAGTACTTTCTTTATTAATATTATAATCCGCCAAAGTTCTACCATCTTCTAATTGCTTTCCGGCAAAGATTAATCTTTGCTGATCAGGAGGAATACCTTCCTTATCCTGAATCTTTTGTTTAATATTTTCAATAGTATCAGATGAATCAACATCTAGAGTAATAGTCTTACCTGTAAGAGTTTTAACAAAAATTTGCATGGACATTTTATAGGAATAAAGTATGTAATTATATAGATATATATCTATCTCTGTTTAAATGGAAATTCGGAAATCGAACGATAAACTTAACAAATTTATCAAGTTATTATAACTATAAGAAATAAAATTCACTTTTCATTTATACGGCGCTGATCAGATTCTAACATCGCCTGTCATTTTACTAGAGATGATACAAATAAACTCTAGTACGTTTTTTAAGTATTATCATCTTTTGCCGCACAGGTATTTTTTTCGTTATTATGATCAAATTCCCATCAAAAAAAAACAATATTTCAATCAGATAGAAAGACTTGCAAATATTGCGAAAAATTAATAATTTCTGTTTTTATATCCTGTACATGTTAAAATAGTCCTTTTTATTTTGCGTTAAGAGGAGCTGCCATCCTATTATCATCTTTCTCAACATCAATTATCTTGAATCTCCAAGATATATTGTTTGCAATTAGAGCTACTGCGATAACAGTCATGAAAGCTAAACCTCCCATACCATTGAAAGAATCAGGACCAACAAATCCTATAACAGCTAACAAACTCAATATAGTTATAATTGTAATTGCTATCAAATAATCAAACCAACGCATTATGTATATATTTCAATTTATTAATTTTATTAAATAATTTTATTCGTTTCTTTGACCATATCTCACATTAGTTCCCTCTTCGAAATAGTCATAATACATATACAATAACTGTGTGCATAAAAATAATCCTGCCATCATACCAAACACAATTCCTCTTCCGGTTGTATTATATACACAACCGATACTAGATTTCTCATGCCATACAAAAGTCCATAATTCTAGACAAACCCACATAAAAATAATAGCATGTACTATAAGTAACCCTGAACCTAACATTATTATATATAACACAAATCAAAAAAATATTTACTTTTAAATTTGAAATAATGATATATGATATATTACAAAAGAATATATTATAATGCCATTATTCTGTTCTATATGTAGTAATTTGATGGTAGTTTCTACAACTGCTGATACATTTTTATTTAAGTGCAATAAATGCGAAACTACCGAAGAACCTACAGATAAAGATTCTCTACGATATGAAGATGTTAGCGGAATTAATTTAGTAGTGTATAAAGCTATTTTACTGAATGCAGGAAAAGATTCAGTAAATCCAAAAGTAAAAAAACAATGCGAATGCGGTAATGATAAAGTTCGTCAAGTGCGATTAGGTAGCGAAATGAAACTAATCAATACATGCATCGATTGCGGCAAACAATGGCTTGACGGAACAAAAGAAACAGACTGAAAGGGAGCACATCTCCCTTTCAAACCCTTTGTATAAATCGAGCTATATAGTTACTTATTTTTTGACATAGTTTTCAATATAAATACACAGTAACAACATTTTATTAAAAGTATGAATTATATATACGTTGTCTATTCGGATCAATTCGGATCTGATAATTATAAGGTAGGTTACACAACTAACCCGTCACAGAGAATAAATGATAGTTGTTATACTACTACTTATATTAGTCCATGTACTTTTAAATATATATGGAAATTTACATGTGATAATAATCCAATTTGTATAGAAAAAGAGTTACACTTGCATCTATCAAGTAAAGTTAAATCGCTTTATGTAAAAGGATTTAATCAATGTAGAGAAATGTATAATTCCGATTTAGATACACTGAAAATTATTATCGATGAATTTTTGAAAGAGAACTGTAAAAGTGTATTATTAATAGATTTTTCTGTTAATCATCAAAATAATGATGATCAAAGTTTAATTAATTTTATAGAAATAGCTCAAATTAGAGGTTCTATTAAACCTAATAAAAATCAACCCTCTACTTGTGATAGATGTAATCGTAAACACTGGCGTGTCAATTATAGAGTAATAGTTGATGATATACAAAAAAATTTTGGCGCGAATTGTTTTGCTAAATTGGCGCCTCATTATATCGAAAAAGATATCGAAAAAGAATCTGATAAATTAGTAGAAGAATATATAAAGCCGCAAGGCGGTAAAGAATTGTATGATTATTTATTCAGAAATATAAATATAGAAAAAATAGTATCAAAAAAACTTAACAAACTCTTGCTATCAGATATGACGAATATCGAAAAATATAATAATATTAATGAAATAATTTGTAATCTAACAATAAAAGATATAGAGTGTAAATGTTGTTTTTTATATGGATTATCAGAACTATTACGCGAATTTAACAAAGTTTGCGATTATAAGATAGATATCAAAATATTTAATAATATTTGCGCTAAAATCGTCAATAATAAAAATGTTACATTTAAAAATTTTATATCTAATATGAAACATCTTTTTGAGATAACTGATAAGTATATCATTAATTTACCAAAAAAGAATATGATAGAAAATATTCATACATATTTTCAAAATGATAAAATTTGTGACAAACGAATTATATTAGGAGCGGCTGGAACAGGTAAATCTACAGATATAACAGGTTCTAATGAATTTAATACAAGATCCGCTTTGTATGATTATTTATCTTGCAAAAATATTAAAGGATTTATATTATGTCCTACAGGTAAGGCGACTGCAGAAATTAAAAAGAAATTTAATGACAGATATATTGATGAGAATAATGAGAATTACGAAAATAACATGAAAACATTGGAGAAAAATATTTTTACTATAGATATGTTTTTGCAAAACAGAAATTATAATGATTATTTTGATACTATGAATTTACTAATAATTGATGAAATAAGTATGGTTACTCTGTACAAAATATATAAAATTATCAATATTAAGTGTGACAAACTGATATTAATGGGAGATTTTTTACAATTGCCTCCTGTAAAATCACATACTATACACGATATAATTAATGAATACAAAAATATTACACATGAAAAAACAGAAGTTAAAAGAACAGATACATTGACGCAGATATATAAAGACGCTAGAGATGTAAACTTTAGCATAGAAAATTTAGCTGATTGCAAGTATAATTGTAATTATAATATATGTATAGATAATAACGAAATAATTAAGGAAAATATCATTAATGCTATTGATAAAGCTTACTCATACTACGATAATATCGATCTAATATCGAGTAAAGATTCATATGAGGAAGTTATATCTGATACCCACAATTGTGAAAAACAATACGGCAGTAAAAATCAGGTTGATATAAAAATACTTGTATATAAAAATTTACTTAGAAATAAGCTTTACGACATTTTTGAAACAAATAAAAAAGACATATATATAACTGACGATTCTTGTGTACCCATACATAAAATTCCTAAATCTAGAATGATGACTAAAAATATATATGATGATGGCAAGCTAAAATATTATAATGGAGAGGAGAATCCAAAATTGGATATTTCATCAAAAAATATAGAAATAGAAAACGATTCAGATACCGAATCAGAACAAGAAATAATTGGGAATAAATCTATAGAAGAATATTTAGAACGCAGTGAAATTATTACTATACACAAAGCGCAGGGATCAGGATTCGAACATGTTATATTAATTTTAGAAGATGATAACATAAGCCATGCATTATTATATACAGCTCTAACCAGAGCAAAAAAGTCTATATCTGTAATACATATTAAAAACGAAGAAAAAACTAAACTGGATAAATATTACAAATGGTGTTATGAAGCATATTCCAGATATAAATCTAGCAATGGTTCTAAAATTAAAAAAATAACTAGTGATATGAAAACCGATATACATAATTTTTACAAAACTATAACAGATACTAATATGAGATGTTGGTGTAATAGCATAAATACATATTTTGTAAAATTGTCTAATCAAAATGAATTATTTATGAAAGATAATAATATTAAAAAAGGATTAATAAAAGATAATCACAAAATTTATGAATTATTTATTGCATACTATAAAAAAATCTATAAGAAAAAATAAAGGAGGTTTAGTCAAACGGAATTGCCATTTCATTAACATGCCAGCGTTCTGCTATTTTGTCAGTTTTCATTCTCACAATATCTAATGGACATTTTTTATCTGATATTTCTTTTTTAGCGATTTCAATAGGATCCGTAAGATCACCTATATCAGTAAAAGACGGAGCTCCATTTTCTATTTGTTTTGCTCTGATAGATATGATTTCGCAATACTCAAATTTAGTCATTACCTCTGATGTTATTCTATCTTCTGGTAATACATATACAATTTCTGTTCTTAAAACAGGTTTATATTCGTATCTTTCTTTAATAGCATTGCTAACGACTTCTAATTCTGGAATTTTATGTTTTTCATCATCTTTATCTAATTCTTTGTGTTTTCGTGATTTTTTTGTTTTATTTTGCTCGTCAGCATTATCTTGCTCGTCAGCATTATCCTGCTCGTCAGCATTATCTCCTCCTTTAACATCGTTGTTTTTATCTAATAAATTAAGTGATGTTGTATTACTGCTGATTATTGTGTTATTATGATGTTTACTTCTTATTAATGCGACTTCACCTGTATCTTCATTATTATCTGAATGTTCATTGTTATCTGAATGTTCATTATTATCTGAATGTTCATTGTTATCTGAATGTTCATTGTTATCTGAATGTTCCGATTTGTATTCTATATAATCTTCTGCATTATCGTTAATATTGTTGTTTTCATCTATTTCATGTTCATTTTTTTGATCGTCTATGTCGTCTATGTCGTCTCTGTCGTCTCTGTCGTCTCTGTCATTTATGTCGTCTTTGGTGTCTGCATATGTTTTCTTTTTACTTATTTTTTTCGCTTCTGCTAAATCAGTATTGACTAAGGTTTTGTTTTGTTTTCGTGAAACAGTTTCTGTCTGTTTTAAAGCAGTTTTATTGTCTGATTTTAATACGGTTGTTTTGGCACTAATTTTATTCTTGGTTATTTTTTTTGCTTTATTACTTATCATTATATTGTTCAATTATATTAGCATATATTTATATCACTTTTTAAACTTAATCAAAAAAATCGTATTAATTTAAGAAAATACAAGATTTTGTGTAATTTTTGTTTTATCCCATGGTAACTTCTCCGCGCGCTGGTCCATATAATTGATCTCTATCTCCAATATCTGTTAATTCCATAATATCTACACTTAAACTACCACGTGATTTATCATTTTTACGTTCCCTGTATAATGATGTATCAATCATTTCATGACCAAATTGATTATCTCCTCTTATTAGATCTTTTTTAGTTGAATTAAAATTATCTATTTGAATGCTAGAATCTGATCTACGTAATGCTTTATTATTATCTAGTAATAATTTTGGTTTTACTTGTCTTGGCGCCATAGAAGTGGGTAATTCATGCATACTCCTTACAGGTGTATTATCAAATCCTTCTAATTCTGGATGTTTTACATAACTATATCCAGAAATATTTGATGACATACCAGGAACATAATGGCTTCGTATGTGTAACCCTGGTGGATAATATCTATTATCATATCCTTCTTTACTCATCTTCAACCCTGGAATATATTTATTTGACAAACCTTCTTTGTTGCTGTTTAACCAACATAATAAAAGCAACAAGCATAATCCCACTAATATAGCTGAAAGTAATTGCGTATTATTATCACTTGACATTATTCTGTAATATATAGTTACAAACAAAAAATAAAATATATATTAAATTTTATTGATATGAATTTTATTGATATGAATTTTATTACGAATAGATATCGCTCTATCCTTTATATATGAAATGTTATCAATAAAATGCTGAATATTATGTTTCTTGTTAATAGCACAAAACTTATTTTTCATCGCACAACACTTATTTTTCATCAAAGAATTTTCTGGGTTTATAATCAGCTAATTCATACGCAGGTGCCTCAATATACATTGTTCTTTCCTGAATTCTTGATTCTGGTATATTTGCTAGTTTATTCAAATCCGGTATATCTAAATTATTAAGATTGTAAGTGGTAGGTGGTAAGTCTTCATATTTATTTATTCTATGTATCACATCAGCATTATCAATACACAAATCCTCATAGTCGTTCATAATGTTTTTGTGTGCTTTTCTACTTGGTATATAAGTTATACTTTCTAGATTTGAAACTCCATCATCATCTCTCCAATGAACTTTTTTTCCTCTTTTTATATTTAAATTCTTATTTATATCAAATACTGCGTTAAATATCAATATAACAATTCCTATAATGAATAATCCGATAACGTATAAAACCATAATTTATAATATATAATATATAAGTGTAAATCTATAATGAGTGAATTTGAAATATTGGAAAAAAAATCGTATGATCATTTAATAGAAGGATACCGAATATTAAATAGTATAAAACCTTTTTATTTTCAAACGAAATATCCATTTAATGCAATGTCACCACAAAAAATAATATTTACTGAAAATAAAATAGAAATACTTGCTAAAGATTATGAAAAATTTATAATGGATAAAAAATCAAAAGATGAAGGTGTAAAAAATAATACAAAATCTAATAAATCCATATTTTCATCAAAAATAACTACTGAACGAGCATCATTTAATGAATTAGCAAGTGATACAGAAAATACAGAGAATGCACAGGTAGAAGTTGGCAGTGATGTTAGAACAGATGGATATACCAATCAAGAAGGTAAAACCGGAGGTAAGCGTATAAAAGCAGATATTATTTTCTATGGATAAAGTAATTATTTCTAAGTTTTAATTTTTGAATTTATATTAAATGCTTATACATATAATATATAATCTTTAAAATAAAATGGATTCATCCGTTAAGACAACGCTGATAAATTCTCATGCTGTCAAAAACAAAATCGTTAAAACATTACAAAATAGAAAACCAATTATAAAAAACGTAAACTCAAAAAAGATTATACAACAAAAGATAAATTCTAAAAAACAACCAAACACTGATAAACCAAACACTGATAAACCAAACACTGATAAACCAAACACTGATAAACCAAACACTGATAAACCAAACACTGATAAACCAAACACTGATAAGTTA
>JACCDR010400836.1_pt1 | contig 11449 bp, 8 predicted proteins | sample 7446431 | NCBI WGS metagenome assembly JACCDR01 (sample SAMN15323443, study PRJNA562643) | freshwater metagenome | isolation source: river surface water | place: USA:Blue River Watershed | collected 2017-08-17
CGAGCAGGCCTTAATGCCATTTTTACACTTTGTACAATCGCAATATCAAACCACTCTGGATATCGTGAGTGCTGCGAGAAAGATTCAACAAAAGAGAGCACATCTGGCTTAACCGAAAGTTTTTGAATCCATCGCATTCGTCGGTTTTAATAGAGTGACTGACGCTTTAGCAGCCCCCAGGGCTGATCGATGAGGGTGTGGGTTAGTATCGACTGCCTATCATGCCGTTTATTTATCAATTTCACTAAAAGGCCATAATCATGAAAATTGCCGTTGCCGGTACCGGTTATGTGGGCTTATCCAATGCAGTGCTGCTGGCGCAGCATCATCAGGTGGTGGCCTTGGATATTGTGCCGGACAAGGTGCAAATGATTAATAACCGCCAGTGCCCGATTGAGGATGCCGCCCTACAGGATTACCTCCGCAATAAGCCGTTAAACCTCAAGGCCACAACGGATAAACAGCAGGCTTACGCCGATGCTGAGGTGGTGATTGTCGCAACCCCAACCGATTATGACCCGGTAACCCATTTTTTTAATACCCGCTCGGTGGAGGCGGTATTACAGGACGTAAAAGCCCTTAACCCCAGCGCCCTGGTGGTGATTAAATCGACGGTGCCGGTGGGGTTTACCGCGCGGCAGCGCCAGGCGCTCGGCTGGGATAACATTGTATTTTCGCCGGAGTTTTTACGCGAGGGCAAAGCGCTATACGATAACCTGCACCCCTCGCGCATTGTGGTGGGCGAGCGCAGTGATCGGGCTCAGCGCTTTGCCAATCTGTTGCTGGAGGGTGCCGTTAAAAAGCCAGAGGATATCCCGGTGTTGCTAACGGGCAGCACCGAGGCCGAGGCCATTAAATTATTTGCCAATACCTATTTAGCCATGCGCGTGGCCTATTTTAATGAGCTGGATTCCTACGCTGAGGTGCACGGGCTCGATAGCCGCGACATTATTGAAGGGGTTGGGTTGGACCCGCGCATAGGCCGCCATTACAACAACCCCTCCTTTGGTTATGGCGGCTATTGTTTGCCCAAAGATACTAAGCAGTTATTGGCGAATTATCAGGATGTGCCCAATAACCTGATTCGCGCCATTGTGGATTCAAACACCACCCGCAAGGATTTTATCGCCGATTCGGTATTGCGCCGTGGGCCGCGCTGTGTGGGCATCTACCGCTTGATTATGAAGGCTGGCTCCGATAATTTCCGCGCATCGTCTATTCAGGGCGTGATGAAACGCATCAAAGCCAAAGGCATAGAGGTGATTGTGTATGAGCCAGTACTGACCGAGAGCCACTTTTTTCATTCCGAAGTGGTGCGCGACTTGGCGGCATTTAAATCGCGGGCGGATGTCATCCTCGCTAACCGCCGGGTGCCAGAGCTGGACGACGTCGCGGCCAAAATCTACACGCGGGATTTATTTGGGAGCGATTAAATCATGCTTCAGCCCAGCGATGGGGCCATCGATAGGGTAGATAGGTTTCATGAGGCGTTAAAATGAAAAAATTCACTATTGCCGATATCAAGCCTAACCGCGCTAAAGCCTTGGCGTTATTAAAGCGGGAAGTGTCTGTTTTTGTATTTGATCAATGTTCCCGTTAAGCGCCAGCTGGAGTTCAATCAGTTGATGCTTGCATTTTACGACAGCAATGATCAAACCCCGATGAATAGATTCCTGCGTTCGTGCCTGAGTGAAAAATACATTGCTATTATGTGTGAATAAAAAACGGGTATCCGCCGTGTGAATAAAAAACGGGGCCGCTCGGCAGCCTTGTCCTGGCTCTTGGCCTTGCCGCTGGCTACCGAATAGCGCGCCACTTGGGGGAATAGCGCGAACAGGCTAATCGTCAAACAGTTTAAACAGGGTACTCATGGTCTCGTCGGCTTTTTTTGCCAATTGCGCTTTACTGGCCTGGCCGAAGCCGTCTTTTTCCAGGTCTTCCGGCGGAATTTCGTCTAAAAAGCGGCTGGGCGTTGTCTCGTATTTGTCGCCGTATTGTTTGCGGCTGGCCGCGAGCGTAAATGTCAGCGTTTCGCGCGCGCGGGTGATGCCAACATAGGCCAGGCGGCGCTCTTCTTCGATGGCGCTATCATCCTGGCTGTTGCGATGGGGCAAAATGTCTTCCTCCATACCCATTAAATACACATGCGGGAATTCCAGCCCCTTGCTCGCGTGCAGCGTTAATAGCTGAACCTTGTCGGCGTCGTCGGCGTCTTCTTGCCGGTCTAATAAATCCATTAACTGCAGTTTGCTGATGGCATTGCCGAGAAATTCGGCATTGCTGGTGGCGTCGTCATCGCGCGCTATGGTGTTTTCAATATTGTCGATTAAGTACTGAATATTGCCAAAGCGCTTTTCGGCGATTTTGGCGTTGCTGGTATTTTGCGTTAACCAGCTGAGGTAATCGATGTCGTCGACGAGTGATTTTAAGGCGTCTACGGGGTTGCCTTGGTGGCTGCGCTCGCGCACACGGCTTAGCCAGTCGGCAAATCCGGTTAAAGGCTCCAGCGCTTTGGCACTCAAATGGGAGGCCAGCCCTAATTCACTGCAGGCGGCAAGCAGGCTTACACCTCGCGCCTGGGCATAATGGCCGAGCGCCTCCAGGCTGCTTGGGCCTATTTGCCGCCTGGGGGTATTGATAATGCGCAAAAAGGCGGTGTCATCATCGGGGTTAACCAGCAACCGAAAATAAGCCAGCATGTCTTTGATTTCGGTGCGGGCAAAAAAGCTGGTCCCACCATTGAGCTGATAGGGAATTTGATATTGCTGTAATTTTACCTCGAGCAAGCGGCTCTGGTGGTTGCTGCGGTAGAGCACGGCAAAATCCTTGAACGCCAAACCGCGCCGCAGTTTATGCCCTAAAATGTCCATCGCCACCCGCTCGGCTTCGGCCTCTTCGTTGGGGCAGCGAATCACGCGCAGCGGCTCGCCGAGCGCAAATTGGCTCCACAGGGTTTTGGTGAACTCGTGCGGATTGTGGCTGATGACCGCATTGGCCACGCGTAAAATGCGAGCGGTCGAGCGGTAATTTTGCTCGAGTTTAATGACCTCGAGACTGGGGTAATCCTGTTTTAACAGGCTGATGTTTTCAGGCCTGGCCCCACGCCAGGCATAAATGCTTTGGTCGTCGTCGCCCACCACCGTCAGGCAGCCACGGTCGCCCACCAGGCACTTCACCAGCTGGTATTGGCTTTCATTGGTGTCTTGATATTCATCCACCAACAGGTAGCGCACCTTCTGCTGCCAGCGCGCCAAAATCGCGGGGTTCTGCTGTAACACGGCAACGGGCAGGGCGATTAAATCGTCAAAATCCACCGCGTTATAAGCGCGCAAGGCCGAGTTATACCGTTGATACAGCCGTGCCAAACGCAATTCAGCATCGTTTTGTGCGCAGGATAAAAGCGACTCGGCTAACTGGCCTGTGCTTTTGAAGTGGGAAATGTGATGTTGAAAAAGGTCCAGTGCGTCGCTGTCTGAGTCGTTTTGCGATAGCAGCAAATCCTTGAGCAGGCTGCGCGCATCGTCTTGGTCCAAAATGCTGAAATGGCTTTTCAGCCCCGCCGCTTTGTGTTCGGCCCGCAATAGCCGCAGCCCCAGGGTGTGAAAGGTCGACACCTGCAAGCCCCGGCTCTTGGCGCCCGGCAACAGGCCGCTGACGCGCTCTTTCATCTCGCGCGCGGCCTTGTTGGTAAAGGTCACAGCAGCTACCTGGCTCGCTTTGTAACCACACTGCTCAACGAGGTAGGCGATTTTCCGCGTGATGACGCTGGTCTTGCCGGAGCCCGCCCCCGCCAGCACCAGACAGGGGCCAGCGATGTAGCGAACGGCAGCGCTTTGGCGAGGGTTGAGCGGTTGATTCACGGGCGCGATATCGCTTCTAAAGGATCACATCTGTTCCAACACAGCGATGCCAAGCAGCTCAAGCCCGGACGCGAGTGTGGTCGACACGCGCTCGCACAGCTGCAGCCGGCTTTGGCAGCTTGCAAGCGGTGTGTCGTCGCGCAAAATGGGGCAGGCCTCGTAAAAGCGCGAAAACAGGCTAGCCAGGTCATATAAGTAAGTGCATAGCAGGTGCGGTAGGCAGTCATCGGCCACCTGTTGCACCACCTCGTGAAACTGGGCCACCTTTAGTGCCAAGGCCATTTCATGCGGGTCATCCAGTTGCAGCTTGCCGGCGGTTTTGCCGAGGCTCTGGGCTTTGCGCTTCACGCTTTGAATGCGGGTGTAGGCGTATTGCAGATAGGGGCCGGTATTGCCCTCAAACGACAGCATCGACTCCCAGCTGAAGAGGTAATCCAGCGTTCGAGTTTTGCACAGGTCAGCGTATTTGACGGCACCAATGCCGACGGTTTCGGCCACCTGGCGCAGCTGGGCGTCGCTCAGTGCCGGGTTTTTTTGCCGCACTGTGGCGAGCGCGCGCTCCACGGCTTCATCCAGTAAATCGGCGAGTTTTACCGTGCCACCCGTGCGGGTTTTAAAGGGTTTGCCATCGCTGCCCAGCATGGTGCCAAAGGCCAGGTGCTCGAGCTTCAGGGCCGGCTTGACCCAGCCGGCCTTTTTCGCGAGGGTAAACACCTGCTGCATATGCAAGGACTGGCGCGCGTCGATGAAATAGAGCACACGATCGGCTTTTAGCACCTGGGCTCGGTAGCAGAGTGCGGCCAAGTCGGTGGTGGCGTAGAGGTAACCGCCATCGGCCTTTTGCACGATAACGGGGGAGGGCTCGCCTTTTTTGTTGGCAAGCTCCGGCAGAAAAACAACCTGTGCGCCCGCATCTGTCACGGCGAGGCCTTGATCTTGCAGGTCTTTCACTAAGGGCGCGAGCTCGGCGTTATAGGCGCTTTCGCCACGCACGTCGTCTGCGGTTAAGGAGACGGCGAGCTTTTGATAAATGGCCTGACTGTGTGCGAGCGACAAGCGGCGAAATTCCGCCCAAAGTGCCAGCATTTTTTCGTCGCCGCCTTGCAGCCGCACGACATAATCGCGCGCGCGCTCGGCAAAATCGGGTTCGGCATCAAACCGCAATTTTGCCGCCTGGTAAAACTGCTCCAGGTCGCCAAGCGCCAGGGGGGCGCCTTCGGTGGTGCGGGATTCCAAGTGGGCGATCAACATGCCAAATTGGGTACCCCAATCGCCGACATGGTTCTGCCGGATCACCCGATGGCCGAGAAATGCCAATACCCTGGCCACACAGTCGCCGATAATGGTCGAGCGCAAATGGCCGACGTGCATTTCCTTGGCGAGATTCGGGCCCGAGTAGTCGATCACGACGGTTTCAACCTGGCGCGGCGCCTCGGCGGCTGCGTGCGCTGATAGTGCCTCAGCCAGCCAGTGTTTATTGATGTGCAGGTTAATAAAACCGGGGCCTGCGACCTCGGCGCGCGCTATGGGGCCTGTCAGGTCAAGCGCTGCTGCGATAAGCTCCGCCAGCTCGCGCGGGGGCATTTTCAGCGCCTTGGCGGCGGCCATGGCGCCATTGGCTTGGTAGTCGCCAAATTGCGGATTTTTGCTTTCGGCGATCAGGGGCTGAAAACTGGGTGGAACGCCTGCCTTGGCCATGGCCGGGTAGAGCGCGGAGGTCAAAATAGAACGGAGATTCATAACAGCTACACTGGACAGATTGAAAGACGAATGCCGGTTGAGCGCGCCGGGGCAGGTTAAGTGCGCAAGGCCGGCCACGTTAAACGCCTGCTGGGGCTGGCGCAAGGTTTTCGGGACTTGTAACGATTCAAGCCGTTCGACGGAGCCGGCTGCTTGGCTGTTTTCGGGGCCGCTCAAGCCATCCGTGGGTGCTATGCAAGCGCTCCCGGCGCTTGAATGCCTCAAAAACAGCCAAGCAGCCTTCCTCTCTAGGCATTTTTTGCATTGGCTGAATAGTTACCGGGACTTTCGGTACCAGGCCGGACTGGCGGCCCAGTTAAACAGGTGACAGCTCTACTGAGGGGCCCGCTATGACGATAGAAAATACAACGCCTGCATTGCTGCGGCAAACCCGGGGCGAGCAGGTTTGGGAATTGCGGCTCAATCGCCCGGCGCGCAAAAATGCGCTGTCACTCGCGCTCTATCAGGCGTTGACCGAGGCGATAGGCGACTTTTCGCAGAGCGAGGCGCGGGTGCTGATACTCGCAGGCGAAGGGGGCATTTTTACCAGCGGCAATGATTTGCAGGATTTTGCCACCCAGAGTCCGCAAACGCCGCTTGAGGCGCAGCCGGTCTGGCAGTTTATGCAGGCGCTACGCCATTGCCCTAAGCCGGTGTTAGTGGCCGCTGAGGGGCTCGCCTATGGCATAGGCACGACCTTGTTGTTGCATGTCGATGGCGCCTTTGCCACAGAGTCCACGCGCTTTTGTGTGCCCTTTGCCAAACTGGGCCTCACGCCGGAGTATGCCAGCAGCCTCTTGTTGCCGGCCCGCGCCGGTTGGATGCAGGCGGCCTATTGGCTCTATACCGGCGCAGAATTTGACGGCCCAGCCGCCTTGGCGGCCGGTTTGGTGTTGACGCTGACCCAAGACCCCTTGCAGGCCGCGCGGGACTATGCCTTGCAACTCGCAGCCATGCCGCCAGAGGCCCAGCGACGCACCAAGGCGCTGTTGCGACGCGCCGAGGCCAGCCAGGTTGACGCCATACTGCGCGACGAGGCCGCCTGCTTTGCCGAGGGCTTGGCCGGCGATGAATTCCAGCAGGCGGTAAAAGCCTTTTTTTCCAAAACCTAGGAGGCCTTATGGCACTTTGGCAGTGTGATTTTGCAAATTATCGGCTTTTGGTGGTCGGTGGAACCAGTGGCATCAATCAAGGCGTCGCGCTGGCATTTGCCAAGCTCGGGGCCAAAGTGGCGGTGATCAGTCGCCAGGCCGAGAAGGTTGCCGCCACTGTCGCTGCCCTGCAAGCGGCAGGTGCAGCGGATGCGCTGGGCGAGGCGGCCGACGTGCGCGATGCCGATGCCATCAGCGCCGCGATTGACCGCATCGCCAAGGCGTGGGGTGGGTTCGACGGCGTGGTGTCGGGTGCGGCGGGCAATTTCCCCGCGCTCGCGAGCCAAATGTCGCCCAATGGCTTTCGGTCAGTGGTGGAGATTGACCTGCTGGGCACCTATCACGTGATGCGCGCTATTTACCCTCACCTGGCGCGCCCGGGCGCGAGCGTTATTAATATTTCAGCGCCGCAGGCACAGGTGCCCATGTTAGCCCAGGCCCACGTCTGTGCCGCCAAAGCCGGCGTGGATATGATCACCCGTACCCTCGCGTGCGAGTGGGGCAGCGAAGGGCTTCGCGTGAACAGCGTGATTCCCGGCCCTATAGCCGGTACCGAGGGCATGGCAAGGTTGGCCCCTACACCGGCCTTGGTGGCAGCCTGTGTGCAGTCGGTTCCCCTCAAACGGATGGGCAGCCCCGACGACATAGCCCAGGCCTGTCTCTTTTTGTGCTCGCCCTTTGCCAGTTACATTTCGGGCGCCGTTTTGCCGGTGGATGGTGGTTGGTTGCAGGGCGGGGCTGCCGCTGTGGCCGCCTCTTTTGGCCAATTTGTGAAGAAGGCGAATTAGCTGGCCCTGCCCAATCCGTGGGCAGGAATTTTTTGAGCATTTTGGGTGCAAAGTGGTAGACTGCGCGCCTTTTCGCATCAGCCTGTTGTCCGGAGTCATTTCATGTTAAGACGCACCAAAATAGTGAGTACCCTAGGTCCCGCCACCGATGAGCCGGGCGTATTGGAAAAGCTAATACTGGCTGGGGTCAACGTGGTGCGCTTGAACTTTTCTCACGGCAGCCCCGAAGAGCATAAGCGCCGGTGTGATATGACGCGTGAGCTGGCCGCCAAACACGGCCGTTATGTGGCGGTTCTCGGCGATTTGCAAGGCCCCAAAATTCGCGTGGCACGGTTTGCCCAGGGGCCCATCAAGTTAAATGTCGGCGACAAATTTGTGCTGGATGCCGACCTCGGCCGCGATGAGGGCAATCAGCACCAGGTCGGCATTGACTATAAAGAGCTGCCACGCGATGTGGCGCCCGGTGATTTGCTGCTGTTGGATGACGGCCGCGTCGTGCTGAAGGTGGACGCCGTTGAGGGCAACAAGGTGTTTTGTACCACCACGGTGGCCGGTAAGCTCTCGAACAATAAAGGCATCAACCGTCAAGGCGGTGGCTTAACGGCACCGGCCTTAACCGACAAAGACATGGCCGATATTAAAACGGCGGTGGCGATTGATGTGGATTACCTGGCGGTATCGTTTCCGCGCTCGGCGGACGATATGCATTTAACGCGTCAGCTCGTGCGCGAGGCCGGCGGCGAAATTGCCCTGGTGGCCAAAATTGAGCGCGCTGAAGCCGTCAATGATACCAAGGTGCTGGACGATCTGATTCGCGCCTCCGATGCCGTCATGGTGGCGCGTGGTGATTTGGGGGTTGAGATTGGCGATGCGGCCTTGATCGGTGTGCAAAAGCACATTATCGCCCGCGCCCGCTCACTCAACCGGGCCGTGATCACGGCCACGCAGATGATGGAGTCGATGATTACCAGCTCCCTGCCGACCCGCGCTGAAGTCTTTGACGTCGCCAATGCGGTACTGGATGGCACAGATGCGGTGATGCTTTCGGCGGAGACAGCCGCTGGGCAGTTCCCGGTGGAAACCGTCGAAGCTATGGTGCGTGTGATTCTGGGCGCTGAAGGCCACCCCCTTGCGACTCAGGATGCGCCGCGCGAGCTACCCGAAACCATGGCGATAGACCAAGCCATTGCCCAGGCGGCCATGTTCACGGCCAAGTACATGCCGGGTGTCGCAGCCCTGATCAGCCTGACAGAGTCTGGCTCGACGCCCTTTTTAATGAGCCGGTTTGGCGCCAGTTTGCCGATTTTTGCCCTCTCGCCTAACACCAAGTCGCTCCAACGCTGCGCGCTCTACCGGGGTGTTTACCCCGTGGCCTTCCCGCTGCATGAGATTCCCTTTGGTGAAGTTAATCAGCGTGCCGTGAGCGCCCTGATGCAAAAAGGCGTGGTGCAGCACAATGATCTTGTCATCATTTCACAAGGTGATACCGCCAAAAATGCCGGCGGCACCAATGCGATGAAAATCGTGCAGATCGGCAAACCCATTTATTGAGACTCGGCGAGTGCCGGTGAAGCCTTTTGGCTACACCGGCGCCCAACCGCCCTGCACAGCACTTAAAACAGCACTTAAAACGCGAGTTTTAGGTGCTTTTTTTTAGATGTCGGTGCCGATTGTCACGGTATCGATCATCCTGTTACCTCGTCACAGACGATAGAGAGTCTGATATGTACAACTGGATTAAACCCCTGCTGTTTCGATTGTCGCCAGAGCTTGCGCATGAGTTGACTCTCGACTGGTTGGGCGCCGCAGAGCGCCTTGGCGTGCTGTCATCCTGTGTGGCAGAACCCATTGAGGACCCTGTCACCGTCATGGGTTTGCGGTTTGGCAATCGCGTGGGTCTCGCGGCGGGGCTGGATAAAAACGCCGTCGCGTTTAATGCCTTAGGGGCTTTAGGCTTCGGTTTTGTTGAGGTAGGCACTGTGACGCCAAGGCCACAGGCCGGCAACCCCAGGCCTCGCTTGTTTCGCTTGGCAGCCGATAACGCCATCATCAACCGCATGGGTTTTAACAATGACGGCGTTGAGCGGCTGGTGGCGCAACTTGCCAAAGGCCGCCGCTTTGCCGGCCCCCTTGGCATCAACATTGGCAAAAATAAAGATACCCCCGATGAGCAGGCCCTGGCTGATTACCTGACCTGCCTGGACGCGGTCTACCCCTATGCCGATTATGTGACGGTGAATATCTCATCACCCAATACGCCGGGCTTGCGTGCCCTGCAGTTTGGCGAGGCGCTGGCACAGCTGCTTGCAGGCATCAAGCAGCGTCAACAGCACCTGAGCGAGGCATTGGGCCGTTATGTGCCCATCGCCGTGAAGATTGCCCCCGATATGGAGGACGAGGCGCTGGCACAGATAGCGCGGCAACTCTGCGAATCCGGCTTGGACGCGGTGATTGCGACCAATACTACCCTCAGCCGTGAAGGCGTGGCGGGACGTCTCCATGCCGATGAAACCGGGGGCTTAAGTGGCGCGCCGCTTCGCACCCGGTCCACTCAGGTCGTGAAGACCCTGGCCGAGTGCCTTGGCAAGCGCTTGCCCATTATCGGCGTGGGCGGTATCGATTCGGGTGAGGCTGCGGCCGAGAAAATTCGCGCCGGTGCCAGCCTCGTGCAGCTATACAGTGGCCTGATCTATCGCGGCCCAGCCCTGATTGGCGAAGCAGCTACTGCTTGCCGGAATGCCGCCAATCGCGAGCAAAGTTTCCATGCCCCCGGGCAGGAGGGACAGGATGAATAAGACGCCATTGGCCGATGGGTTCCCTCACGCTTGGCTTGCACAACCGGTATGGCCAGGCTCACCCTGGGCGTGGCAAGACCTGGTGCAAAATGTGGCCGAGACGCTAGCGCCGGATGGCACTCAACGGCTTGAGGTCTCACTGACTTGCACCCAGTTTTGGGCGCGGCTGGCTCCCGCTTGGCAGCGCCAGTGGGAGGCGGCTTTGGGCCTGCCCGTGCAGTTTGTGTGGCCTGAGGCCAAGGCGCCCACCGCCAGTCGCGAGCCCTTGCCAGGTGTGGGGCGTTTGCTCGCGGTGGCCTCGGGTAAAGGCGGTGTTGGCAAGTCGACCACAGCGGCCAACTTGGCGTTGGCTCTCGCCGATTTGGGTTATCGCGTGGGCATGTTGGATGCCGATATTTATGGGCCTAGCCAGGCGATGATGCTGGGTGCGGCGAATCAAAAAGCCGAAATAGGCCCAAGCAATCGCATCAAGCCCTGCCGGGGCATCCGGGACATCTCGGTGATCAGCATGGCGCATCTGGTCGCCGATGCCGCCCCCTTGGCCTGGCGTGGCCCTATGGCAACCGGCGCCTTGCAGCAGCTGATGCGACAAACCGACTGGCCGAACCTCGATTTTTTGATCGTCGATATGCCGCCTGGTACAGGCGATATTCAGTTGACCTTGGCGCAGACGGCGCCGGTCACCGGCAGCCTGATCGTCACGACGCCACAGGATATTGCGCTCTTGGATGCCCGCCGGGGCATTGAGCTGTTTCGCAAGGTTGCCATACCGGTGCTCGGCATTGTTGAAAACATGGCCATGCACCACTGCAGTCAGTGTGGCCATGCCGAAGCCATTTTTGGCACAGACGGGGGCGATCGGCTTGCGGCTGAGTACAGCCTGCCCGTGCTTGGGCGTTTACCCCTGTCCAAGCGCATTCGTGAAGAGGCGGATGCGGGCACTCCCACAGTGGCGGCTTCGCCGCTCTCGGTCGAAGCCCAGGCTTATCAGCAGCTGGCTCAGCAGAGCCTTCTGGCTTTGTGGTTTGCCGAGCAGCAGCAAGCAGCAGCACCTGTGATCACCCAGGGGTGAGACCCGGCCGGTGAGTCACCTTAGCCAGCGATCAAACCGCAAG
>JACCDR010877469.1_pt1 | contig 11447 bp, 17 predicted proteins | sample 7446431 | NCBI WGS metagenome assembly JACCDR01 (sample SAMN15323443, study PRJNA562643) | freshwater metagenome | isolation source: river surface water | place: USA:Blue River Watershed | collected 2017-08-17
AGTTTCATTAACCAATCTGGGGTAGGCCCTTCAAGGGCTCCTTCTCCCTGATAGTGAGAGGCTATATCACGGAAAAGACTATTATCTGTAACTCCTTCCCAGACCTTGGCCCGGGGTGATTGAGCTACCCAAGTTTGACCTGGGGCTGTAACGGATTTTTGACCCCACATTTCAGGTCGAAAATTCAACTCTTCAGGATTAACATGAAGAATATCCTGTTCTGCTAAAGCCCGAATGGGGTCATTCAATGTTCCCATATCTCGTTGAACGTATTTCTTAAGAGGGCCTTCAACCCATTTACCCAGGGTTTCCCCAGCTACACCTAACTCAGGGTTTCCTGTCATCTTACGAAGAGCTGCAAGACGTGCAAGATCTGTTTCTCCTACAGTAGCTTTTATATTTGCTGTTGCTTGTTCAACCGATCCAGGTGACCAGTTTCCCCCAGTCTCCTTAATGATCTCTTGAACCTTCGACAAATGTTCGGGGTCCTCAGCGAAATATTTCACCATGCGCTTACCGAGCGACTTAACAGCGCCACCGCCAGCAAATTTGTAATCTCTTTCCAATCGAAGAATCTCTTCAGGAGTCAGGTATTCCTCAATTCCATGACTGTGAAGGCTTTCATTTTTGAAGGGGTACAAGGCATCAGCAAATCGTCTAGATTCGGGATTATTAAGTTCTTTCTCATAACGCCATAGTCCCTGTTCCTTAATTGCATCTTTCATGAACTGAGACGGAGTTTGAGGAAGATGGGTCAATTTCTCAGCAACATCCTTTACCAGTGATTTAATAACGCCTCCCCCAGCCAGTTTCTGAGGCCCTTTCGGATTGCGAGCAGGTACCTTAGAGCGATTTGTTTTATCCGGATGCGTCATTTCAACTGGGACGCCGGTTTTTCCTGTTACTGGGCCACCTTTTGAGTACTTTTTGGACGATTTTGCCTCAGTATCAGGAGTCCAACCCAGGAGAGCTCCTAACAGGGCCCCTGGAATACCAGCCATGCCAGCTCCAGCACCAATTGTTGCATCCATCAAGGGTTCAGCAGACTCAGGATCAGCCTTATACAGTGGGTAGGAGGAGCCAACATTCAAACCAGCCCCTGTGAGCCCCCTCAGAAGCATGTTTGCCCCCAATGAGGCGGGTACAACTCCCGCCAGAGCGTACCCCATCGCGGGTCCTACTACTTTTCGGACCTCATTAGCCATTTCCTGAGGACGATTCTTCAGTTCATACTCCTCAGGATGGAAAATTTGACTGAATTCTAGGGAGTCCAGTGGTTGAGATCGACGATTCTGGAGAACTCGACGAGCGATTTGCTCTTTTCTTAGAGTTTCAAGGGGAGATTCTTGGTATTTATTAGGAACATCTTCCTCAGAAAAGCCCAATTTACCCTGTCCCTCAAGCCCATACAGAGCCTGGTTACGTCTTTCTTTAGCCAATTGACGCTGTTTCCAGGCGTCGTATTGATCAGCCAGGTAAGAAATAGGGTCTCGGGCGCCAGTTGTTAAGAATGGCATGACATTAACTCCCATTTACAGCCGTACGTACAATGGAGCAGACAGTAGAGACAATGTACCGATCCCGCTCATTCAAGGGGCCTGTCTTACTTTGCCTCAATTTCATGGTTAAGGACTGTTCTGACATAACCTCATTTAGACCCTGCAATAAGAAGTGGAGCCGAGACTTATAAATCCCAAGCTCCGTCTTTAGTTTCTGCACATCTTCAGGGTGATTATCAGTCATGGTCAGTCTCTTTATGATAAGTATTTCCAACTCTTTCGACTACATATAAGACTAATACTTGCAATAGAGACAGAGAACCTATTTGCAATACTTCTTAGGGTATTACCCCGGTCTCTAAGTACTCGAATCTCGGGTATATCATTTTCAGTTAGTTTACTCCAACTACAATCACTACCTCGAGGGGTTTGTCCTCGCTCCACCCTATCGCCCATATTATCTTGTTGAGTACCTAGAATTAAGTGTTGGGGATTACAGCACCTTTTAATGTCGCAGGAGTGTCTTACTAAAAATCCCGACGGAATAGGTCCTTTAACCAACTCATAAGCAAATCTATGAGAATCTACTCTTTTTCTATTTACTCCCAACTGTCCCCAGAATTGACCATATCCCGCCCCAGTTAAGCTAGCCTTCCACTCCCAGCACTCATTAGGACCTTGAATATCTACCTTTTCCCAGAACCTTTGTGCGACTTTTGAATTAACCGATGATAGATAGATCTTCATTTTAATTAGCCGTAAGGATTCTTAGATTTCTTAGAGTAATCAACTTCTATATCCTCATCATCAACATAGGTAGGCATTTCAATAAGCTGGTTATTCTTAATAAATAACAAGGCCTGAGTAAAGGTATCTACAAGATCGTCATTCTTATCATTAGGAAATTTCTCAACCTGAGAAATAAATCGTTTAGCCCAGGAAATCCACTGGCCAGGACGTTTAGAGCTCTCCATGATATAGACACAATCTAGCTCAAAGAGCGGAGCTATCATGTGAGCTCGTTCAGTCTTATCGGCCTTTCCAGGGTTATAGGCAATCGCTGGAATATTAGCCTGATGTAGATCCTGCAACAGAGACTGACCAGAAGCCTTGTCTTCCACCAGAAGTACATCAGCTCGAGAGCCCGTCCTACCCTTGTCATCACCACCGTAATAGGCCCCCCAGTTGGAGATTACTCGACTACGCAATTTCGGGTAAGAAACTCGCTCATCCCAAGAATCCAATAATATTATAGCTCTTTTACCGTCTGGAGTAGTAAATATCCCCCAGGTTGTGTTGGCTGAGGGATCAGGATCACTCGAGGCTTTTTTCTCACTCTGTTTCACTTCCTTAAAGGCCGTATCCCAGGACTGAATGATATATTCCAAGGCCGGAATACCTTTTACTGCTGGCCACAGTTGGAAATGCTTGATCTTCAGAATACCGCCTCCAGGGGGGGAGGGTCGTTGTTGAAGCTGTCCGGCATCGCCATATTCTCCCAACTTAGCGGATAGGGTTTTTACTTTTGAGGGGGTGAATAATTCAGGCCAGAGTAGTTCATCCGTTTCAGTACGTGGATCACTTCCAATTGTTGAGGTATAACGATGGGGCTCAAACCTCATTGGCAGACAAAGGTGCTCCCACTCGGTATTAAACTCTGGGCTGGCCATGATATGGCCTGATAGGTCATTTTCGTGCAATCTTTGCATGACTATGATTGACTTAACTCCTCGGGCCACCCCGCGTGAGGAGATAGTAAGATCCCACCAATCTATGGCTGATTGACGTTCTGCATCTGATTGGGCCTCTGCTGCGGAGTGTGGGTCATCGATGGCGACCCAGTCTGGGTGCATGCCTGTACCGCGTCCCCCTACTGAGGTCGAAGTTCGGCTTCCCCCTTCCGTATTCTGATATTGAGTTTTCTGTGTTTGACCTCGCGCTAATTTAATTGTGCTACCCCATCGCTCCTTAAACCAGCTAGACTCAATAACGGCCCTCGACTTAACAGCGTCCCGAGTAGCCAGCTCCTGGGAATAGGAGGCAGTAAAGAATCTATACTCAGGGTTCACTGTCCAACCAAATACTGGAAAAGCCACTGATACAATCAGACTCTTACTACATCCCGGGGGTATGTTAATAAGTAAGTTAGAAAACTCCCCGGCTATCATAGCTTCAATATGATCGGTAATTAAGCTTAAATGCCAATTAGACTTGAATGGGGTACTTCCTTCTACCAACGGCCAAATCGCTACAAAGAAATCATAGAGATTCTTATATTTTCTTCGTTCAGCTTCAAGCTGAACTGCTTTTGAGATCTGATTAAGTTCAGTTGCACTGATCCTCATAACAGGTGTCTCCAAGTCTTTCCCCTCTTAATGTAACTTATAGAGGTTGGAGTTACATTAAACTGTAAAGCAATAATCTTTTGAGTTCTGTTTTGCTTTAAGAGGATTTTAATCTCTAGAACATCTTCTTCAGTTAGTTTAGCTTGAGGATGTTGTTCTCCCTCAAATCTAGGGGGTAAGCTATTTCGTCCTTTCTTAATACAATCTTCCATATTCTGCTTACGTGTTCCAGGCCACAAATGTTTAGGATTACAGTAGATCCCGTTATCACATGAGTGACATATATCAAAACCCTTTGGTATTTTTTCTTTGAAGATTTTATAAGAAACTCTATAGGCATACTCAGTAGGACCTTCAAACTTAATCAGTCCCCTATTTAATTTCTTACTAACGGCCCCTAACCAGGGCCAGCATTCATTCTCATCTCGAACATCTACCTTAGAAAGAAATCTCTTAACAAATCTCTCCGAGTAAGAATGAAAACATACCCTTAGATTACTCATTTTTTAGGGTTCCTCATCTTCTCAACCAGACCCATGAAGGTAGCCATGTCCTCCTCATTCAAGCGAGTAGCGTCAAGGTCCTCATCACCCAGTCCCAAGACCTCGATTTGTGATGGGAGCCGTAGGTAGGCCTGTTGAGCAGCTACATCCCCTTGCAAGGCCCTGGCGATCAAGGAGGCCTGGACATGCTTCTGGGCCTCTGTGGGATCCATGTCTATGAACATGCTATAGTCCACAGTCTCCTGGGACGGTCGTCCCCATCCTCGCTGGAGGAGAGTATCGATTGCTTTGATAATGTCTGAGTTGGACGGGGGGAGGGTAATTACCCGAAGAATATCGGATAACTGTTCGGAGACTGAATCGGCCTCAATCTTTCGACGTTTGAGGAGTTTCAGCAAATCCTGAATGGATTCTGCCAGCTCCTCAAGATTCGATTCAAATGTAATCCTGCCAAGAGCTATACGCTGTAGCTCAGTAATTAGCTCAAGAGTCTTCTCCTGGGCTAATCTTCGAATAGCATATTGCTCATAGGAATTTTTGGAAGACTTCTTAAGCACTGTGAGAATTCACCGAAAGTATTAACCGGTTTATTATCACAGTGCATTCTAATTGTCAATAAAAACCCTGCTATTGCCGAACTATTCAAGACGTGAGGGGTTCTTAAGTAGTTCCCTGGTATTCACTACAGCCTGAAGCTCCTGACGGAACTCACGAGTCAGTGTTTCAGATACCTGCCCATTCATAAGGCTTCGACCCAGGGGGAACTGACTCTTTAATAGACCACCGTTCCAATCAGATTTAAATTGCCCAGCAGCACTCCAGGTTTGGGAGAATATTAACCTCATCCTAAGATAGAAAACTCGAGGTCCCTTTTGACTCATGTTACCCATTGGACTGTCCAGGGTTTCGAGTGTTGGAAACTTTCTCCAGTACAGAATAGGTTTTCTCCTGGATCTATCTCCAGAAGAATAGTTAATTAAGGGAAGATTATCAGTGTTCCGTCCAGAGTAGGTAGGGAAAGGAGTTCCGTCCTCAGTTGGACTAATATGAGACCCCACCAAAGATTCAGCCGCCTTAAATAGAAATTCGGCTGCTGGGTCCAGATCTTTAATATCCAAGCAACCCACTCCCAGTGATACATAAGACTCACCCGAAGCACAGTTACTATTGTCCCCAACCTCAGGATGGACAAAATCCGCCAGACTGTCGATATCAGCCTTTAATCTTGAAAGTAGATAAGACACTGAGTGAGATAAGGCTAAATCCTCGGTATTCAGGGGTTGACCCCCCTCATGAAGGATATCGAAACTCTCTGACATAGAGGGCTTACTAATTGCTTCACCTTTTTCCATTTCAAATCTCCTTAACTAGGCAGTCTACAGAATTCATCATACAGAGACAGACTATGGGGCAGAAATTGACGCAAGAGTCTACCCACAGCCCTTGCGTAGCATTGAGCTTCACCCTGAGCATGGCTATGATCTCGCAAAGACAGGAAGTGCATCAGGTTCCACAGGTCCTGTTTCCATAGCCAGTGGGTGTAGTGATTGACGTGTAGAAACAATCGGGCCTGCTCCCTCGCAATACCGGCCTGAATAGCCCGACCATATCTAAGATAAGACTCTCTGCAAGACTCGTCTAGATTCTGACGATAGACCTCTGCAGCCAGAGCCTGACGTGGATTACTTAGATCAATCAATCCACCACCCTGTTTCTTATCTTTTACCTGAAACTTAACATCTTCCAGAGCAGGAATATACCATTCAGCAGGAAGCTCAATATATCGACCAGAGACCTCATTCATTGAGACGGTGCGATGCCTCACAAACTGACGAGCAACAAAGATTGGCAGTTTCATCTCCAGCCACACCTCAACCATCTCGAAGGGAGAAGTGTGTTTGTTAGTGAGAAGGTATTTAGAAAGCTTCAGGTCAGCCTCACGAGGTCTACTGAGGTCTGCCTGGTCAAACGACATGCGGGCGGCGTTTGCGGGGTCTGTATCGTCTGCATCAAACTTCTGATCAGCGCGACGAGTAGGACCAGCCAGGTTTCTTAGCTTCACGAAACCATGGTCCAGAACTGAAGTGTATAGATAAGTGGCGGTCATTAAGCTCTCCCTCGTTGCTTAGCCTCATGATCAGCCAGAACCTGAGCTTTGTTCTCATCGATAACCTGAAAGGTCAGGCTATCAGCTGTCCCCATAACCATGAGTACTGGTATCCCAGGGTTGAAGTGATTAAGAAGATTCTCCATGTCCTTAGCCGTAACAGTAACAGACTTATCCCCATTAAGCTTCCAGAGAATCATCATAGCCAGTTTCTGCCATTGGCCATCCAGTTGGTTAAGTACAACACTATCGGGGTTGATAATCTGCGGGTTAGTCATCTTCATTCTCCTCAGGGTTTAGGGGTTCAATCTCTTCAAGCGATATCCCCTCAACCTCATCAGACTTACTACCAGGTTGAAGCCAGAGGTTATTTCGAGTATCCACCACGAAATAGTCATAACTCTCAGCAAACTCATGGGCTGTGTCCTGATCGTCAGTCCCTTGAATAATTCCCTCGTTTGAGTCCATAATATAGAATCGAAAGCTCATCTTCATTCTCCCTTCATTAGTCGACCGCCAGCTGTAGGTACTCCCCAGCTGACCCCGGTTCCAGTGTTCGTCTCTTGAACAATATAACCCATGGACACAAGAACATCTCGCTCATCTACATTAAGATGAACAGTAAACGTGTAATGGAATAGTCCCTCCTTAGCCGCGGTACGAATTCGAGTCAGTGTGTCATTCATTCTCCCAGCAGTTTTCTGTAGCTGGGTAGTCCGTGCTACTTCATGAGCCTCTCGGGCATTGAATAGTTCAGACATGGCTACCCCTTTTGAATCTCAACACAGCGAGTTATAGAGTAAGGAAATGAGTCCTCAATCACTACGGACACCCTTAGACATTCCTCCTTAGACTTCAGGTCCTCAATAGTACTGACCCCTATAGGTTTATTTGAGGGATCAACCAGGAGGAAGATAAGAACCCAGACTGTCATCTTAATTCTCCTTGACCAGGGGTAAAGCAATAAGACGCTTCCATTCCCCACCGTGGGGCATAGTATCAATCCTGGAGACCGCTCCCTTATCGAATCGATATCCTTGAATAGGAGACTCAAGTTCAAGGTGACGAATAACCGCCTTCATGATCTCCTCGGAGTCTGTATCACTCAAAAGGCGACCCCGTCTTGAGGCCGCCTTAGTAATGGTCTGAATCAGGTCTGTTTTGTTCACTGGCATGATCAGTCCCTGAACCTCGGATTATCATCTACGAGGTTTCCCTGTTGCCCACAGATACGACGAACGTCATTGCGCAGCGATACAAGGCGATCCAAGACCTGTGCCTGCTCTCGACGTTCCTTCTGCCACCAGAGCTCAACTTGAGGCGGCTGAGGCTCCTGAGACTTGACCTGAGCAGGATCATTCGGTTTAACGAAGTCCACCCACCACCGGTCATTGGTCTTGAAGACTTTACCGTAATCTTTAAGAGACACTTCTTCAACCCCGCTCTTTAAGGGTTGGCCCATATAGTATCTATTCTTCTCTAGGCCCTTCGAATCGATCTCAACAAAGAAGAAATCCCCATTAAACCAGTATGGGGAGCACGTGAAAGATTCTCCCTCAAAAACCTTATTCCAGAATTCAAATTTCCCCTGTAGATCAAATAGAAGAAGGATTCTTATGTTCAAATCCCCATTAAGTATTCGATGAATTAGACCACACCCTACCCTAATCATCTCTCGACGCCAGTCAAATACCGCCATCTCCCCCCGGGAGAGATTAGAATGAGCCTTATTAACCTCATAGGTGGAACCTAAGGAATTAGAGGGTACCCGAGAACTTGCCGTCCGAGAAGCTACCTTCAGTCTCAGTTCCTTAGCCCCCCTTATAAATTTACCAGTGAAAGATTCTACCTGATCAATTGGCACACAGGAATTGATATTAGTTCCGGTAATCTTAGGTCCAGTCAACATGATGATCTCCAGACGTTAGTAAAAGCCCAATCAACATTACATCATCGATTATACGCTTTGACAACTCGCGGGTATATATTATTCTAGTGCCCGAGTATTATCTTAAGACTTGATTACTTACTACATCTCCAATACTGAAGATCACACTTCGGGCAGAACATAATCCGAAATGGTGGATCCATTAGCTTATCAATTCTAGTATCAGTGAGCTCCTCATTACATTCCCTACAAGTTGTCGTGTCCTTTGGGATGATGGGGTTCTCAGCGACTGAGTGATCCGCAGAATTGAATAAGCTAGTAACCCAGCTATTTAGATCTTGCTTTTCCTGAATTGCCCCATCGTTAGTCACTTCACTTACCATTGGAACAGGTAACAGGCTCTCCAGGAACTGAATCTCATCTTTAACGGCCTTAACTATAGCGGGCAGTTCATGGTGCCTACGATCTAAGGGAAGACTCAGGTACTCCCTAATAGTCTCCCTTGCTCGAATGTAGGGAGTACCATTACAACAATCTTTCCCAGTTTGACAAGATACTGGACAGCCCTGACAGCCGGACTCAAAGAACATATTGCACAGAGCACAACTCCTAGCTGAGGTATCAATCTTACTAACCCTGTCCCCCTCAGCCCGTTCAAGATTCTCCTTCCAGTGTTGAATAGACTGACGCAATGCCTGTTCTGCTTTCTTATCCATGTTATAGCTCTTTCCTAACCCTTTCCTAACCCAGATAATATTTTGCCCATCTCGCTCACTCCCATCGCAGCCCGGTGAAGACCCGCACCTCTTTATCTGATTAAAATCCATACCGTCATGGGCACAGCCTAAACAATCTCCCGTCTGATGGTAACTAAATACGGGATGGAATATTTCTAGAACAATCCCACGAAACGAGGGTTCAGCTTTATAAGTTACTCCCTCACTAGTGTACTCCATTACCACCTGCATCATTATTCTCCTCAATTAGAAAATCGTGGTCCAGAATAGACCCAGAACTATTATGAACTAGTTGGGAATATTCTGCATCAGATAAAAGACGAAGCCGAATGTCGCCATCCAGGAGGATAGCAAGAACCCGTGGTTTATCATTAACATGGAAATTAAGAGCGGATTGGTGAGAGACAACATATTCCTCACTCGAAGCTCCAATTAGCTGAAATAGTAATAAGGCCGAGATAGTTTGCCAATACTCAGCCCAATTGATTAACTCTTCTCGCTCTGTGGGGCATGAGAATCCTGATTCTTTCTCACTCATCGCTTGATCTCCAAAATCTTTCTAAATAGACAGTGTGAGACTCTTGCTCTACAAGTTGATGGACCGCAATCGCCTCAGCTAATGAGATACTATGCTTCCTTGCGGTAGCTCTACATTTCCTTAGAGCGTCAGAAACTGACCACTCAAGTTGTAGTTCTAAATCTCTCTCTTTAGTCATTTTAAGTCTCCTTTATAGGTGGAATTAAGAGTAGTACAGAAGTACAGGTAGTACACCTTATTTTGATCATGAGAAAAAATATGACGGGCACCATATACACATATTTTCGAACATTCATTAACGTGAAAAACACATGGAAAAAAACTTGTCATATTTTACCCACACCACACAAAATTTCACGTATATCTCCTTTCTATCTGTACTATCTGTACTACTGTACTACTATTATAATAAGCTCAATCAAAGATTCAATGTTTATGCGACTCTCACCATTGGCCACAAGAAGTACATAACATTCCCTAATTCAGTACCAGACTTACACTTGAGCCTAAAAGTACTCAATATTTTATTCCAAGTAAATAAATATTCCATTTCAATAAATGGACGTTTTTTTTGACCTCATCGCCGTAGTACGCCTTTTTGACGTCATTTGATACAACAGGAGTACTACTCCAGATCACTTTTTCGACCTGTTTTTCCCCATAATATAGAGATAAATTATGAGGACCAGTCATAGTTTCCCCCGAAATAAAGCTCATTAAATTCCTGCCGACAGTCTCCTAAATCAGCGAGTTTATACCCCCTTCTCTGGGTTTCACCCTTCCCCCACTTACATCTGACCATGGTCTTAGGGAGAAGCTTTTTCAAATATCTCCCCAAGCTTGATGGACTAAGCTCACTATTTGAAGATGAACGATTACCTTTTTGTTGGCTTAGAGCCCGTTCATAAGACCTTTGGAGCTCAGAATTAGTAACTCTTTGAGCCCAATATTCTGTCCCATGAATAAGCGACCCATTCAAAAGGCAGTGAAACATCCATGATCTAATGGGATGATCCCTCATCATTGTCTGAATCTGGTTCTCAATCATCCCCTGGGTCACAGGAATCTCTTGCACATCCATGTCTATTTCGTAGTTCAATAGATAATAAAGCAGAGCCTCAGCGCCTCCATTATCTCTCTCCTCGGCCATTTTCTTACAAAATTCACGTCGCTCTTCCTTATCCTGGGCTGTCGTTACAGGGCGGGTCTCAAGAATAATAAAGCGGCGAGCGGTTTCAGATACTGATATTGCCCACTTCTCATTAGTTGTGAGAATGAACCTCATGTGGTTATCAGCTTCAAACTTCGGAATACCCTTAGGCTCAATCAGGATCTTCGGACAAGTAATTAGATTCTTGATCTTCCCATTCACTGAATGGTTACCCCCCCAGGTAGTATCTTCCCCGAATACCATTAACTTGTTGAGATAATGGCTATTAAATCCTCGAACCATGCCCTCAATATCTGTCTCGATGATTCCATATCGCCCGAACATAGCCCCCACATACTCTGAGAAGGCAGACTTACCAGTGCCCTCGGATGATGACTGTAGAATCAGTGCCACGCCTGGTCGTTTGGTTGGATTCTGAACTGCATCTGCCAACCAGTTAATCACCAATCCCGCCAGACTCTTGTCACCATTACATATATTCCGACGTATATGGCGAAGGAACATAGAGCAGTCACCCTCCTCTGGGGTAATTGGCCATCCTCGCCATGAGTTGAATATATGGGCGGGATACACAGTACCGGAGGGGTCAAATACCATTTGTGAATAGGCTCGACGATTCTCATCTTTGAACCATGAGTCAAATGCAGCGATCTCTTTCC
>JACCDR012096254.1_pt1 | contig 11447 bp, 23 predicted proteins | sample 7446431 | NCBI WGS metagenome assembly JACCDR01 (sample SAMN15323443, study PRJNA562643) | freshwater metagenome | isolation source: river surface water | place: USA:Blue River Watershed | collected 2017-08-17
GCACTGCACCTGGCACATCAAGCCCAGCCGGATGATCAAGCGAGGACAGACATGAGAACGTCGGACAAGGCGTGGATGGCCGCGGTCGTGGAGAACCGCGGAAAGATCCACTTCACCAACGTCGCTAGCCGCCGGACCAACCAGCTCGTCCTGCGGGTCACCACCAAGAAGATGCCGGTGATCGAGCGGCTGGCCACGTTGACCGGCACCAAGCCGCACCTCAACCGGGCCCGCACCATCGTCACCGAGCGCCGTGGCTGTGCCGAGCACTGCGACGAGGCGCACGTGCACACCGTGGCGGAGATTCCGGAGGTCGGCTGCTGGGCCATCTCCGGGGTGGGCGCGGCGATCGTGGTGGACAACCTGCGCCCGTACTTCATGGACGACACCGGCATCGAGGTCCTGGTGCACAACGTGCTCACCGGCCTGCCCACCGCCGGTCAGGGCCGCCACGCCGTGGACGCCACCATCGTGCGGCTGCGCCGGCTCGGCTGGAAGATCCCGCCCGCCGCGCTGGAGCATTTCGTCGGCACGCCGCAGGGCCGCGGGGCGCGCGGACGCTTCGAACGCAAGCACCTGGCCCAGTTCTAGCGGGTGATTCCCGGAATCACCCACATGGGGTGTTCGGCTCGGATACGGTCGAATCAGGCACAGCAGGAGGGGGAGGCGGATGCTCAGCACGCTCGTCGGGCCCGCGGACGACGACCCAGCCCGGTCCGCCGTCCTTGACCGGATCGCCGCGCTGGCCCAGCAGGTCCGCCGGGCGCCGCGTGACGCGCTGGCCTCGCGGGTGGTGCACACCGTGGGCGACCCGTGCGAATGCACGGCGGGCTGCCCCGAGTGCGTCCACCACTGCCTGGGTGGGCACGCCCTACAGCCCGACGACCACCTTTGCCCCGAGCTGCACCGGTGGACCAGCGCCGCCCGGTAGTACATCCCGAACACGAACATCGCCCCCGTGAAGGGGCCGGGCTCCGCTATGCCCAAATATTGCCGCGAGGAATTGTGGAATGGTCGACCCAAAGCTGTGTCCAACCATTCCTCACATAGCTTCGGCGACCGCAGAAGGTGAGCTTTGTTTCTACGTTCAGTGGACGCCCGGGTACGGACCGTCCTACGATTTGCGAATCCCCCGCAAGGAGGGAGACCCAGGTGGCGACGGGACGTTGCGCCGGGTGCGGCTTCACCGATTCATCTAAGAAAGTTGAAGTGCACGCCCTGGCTTGTCAGGGCTATCTGGAACTGTTCCGAACCGCGCCCGGACAATGCCTGGACCCGGTTGTGGAACAAGCCCGGTACCGCAATGAGGAAGACACCAGCGAGGCACGAGCGCAACGCCGCGACAAGCGGCTCAGCGACCGGTACGCCGAGACGGAGTACCTGAGCGACCTCGCGGCCCGGCGGTGGCAACGACCGCCGGACATCCTGGCCGACTGACCAGGGCTGGAACAACGGGGGACATGGGGGAGCACATGGCAGTGGGGATGGACGAGCTGATCACCCGGTTCCGGAACCATCCGGTCTCAACCGACCAGGCCATCCGGGTAGGCGAGATCCGCCAAGCCTGCCTGGAGCTAGCCAACCTGATCGACCAGCACTGCCCGGACAGCCGGGAGAAGGCCGACGCGCTGACCAACCTGGACTACGTCATGTACCAGGCCAACGCCGCCATCGCCCGGCGGGAGAAGTAGGCCATGACCAGCGCAGGATCCACACCCGGCCCCGCGGCCGACCCCGCGGCCGAACCCGCCCCTGCCGCCGGCGTGATGATCGCCCGCAAGCGGACCACCAAGGCGCTGCGGGCCGCCCAGCAGGACAAGTTCGACGCCGCCTTCCGGGGCCGCAAGTTCGACATCGTCCGGGAGGTCCACCTGCCCGAGGGGCAGGTGTTCAAGACCCAGTTCGGCAACTACGGCCGCCGCGGCTTCATCCTGCGCGACCGCGCCACCGGTGAGGAAATCGTGGTCGGTCGCCGCGTTCTGCGCATCATTCACGACCGGTTCCTCGGGGTGAATCTGCCCCGCGCCGGCAAGCCCTCCGGATAACGAGCTGGGGGCTGGGCCGGGTAGTCAGGGGGACGGTCGGCCCAGCCCCTCTCCAAACAATTCAATCCACAACTCCTAATTCGCTAGGAGCCTTGGTGAGATGTTCTGACAACGGTGTGGACCCAATGGCCGCACCGGCGGATTACGCTGACCTTTTTCGCTGCTACTACGACTACATGGTCACCCTCGTTCGCCGCGCGGGAATTGAATCCTCACGGGCTGAGGACGTCGCCATGGAAATCCTCACCCGGTTCTTCGAGCGCGATTTCCTCAACGAGTTCGACCCGTCCCTGGTGTTCCACTACGACGGGCAGGACCGGCCCGCGCGGTTCAAGAGCTTCCTCACCAAGTTCGTCCTGACCTACGTGCGCGGGCACAAGGACAAGCAGGCCCGGCTCACCGGCCGGGAACTGCTGATCTGCGACCGGCCGCTGCTGGCCGCCGATGCCGGCGGCGCCCGGGAGATCTCGTGGATCGACGTGTTCGGCGACCAGAGCCCCGGGGCCGACGTGGACATCATCGAGGCGCTCGGCGAGCAGGAGCGGGTCGACCGGTGGCGCGCCTACATCGCCCAGGTCCCCCGCCGCAGCCAATGGGACACCTGCGACCTGGTCGCCCTGTTCGACGCCGTGGTGGAACAGGTCCGCGCCGACGGGGCGTGGAACGCCACCGAGCTGCGGCACCGCTTCAACATCTCCAGCACCGCCATGCACTCCTGGCTGTGGTGGTTGCGGGCCAACCTGGCCGCCGCTGACGGCCGCCCGGTACCGGCCAAGCGGCCCCGCACCGTGCGCCCGCCGCGAACCCCGGCGCAGCAGAAATGACCCGGCAGGAGGCCATTGCGCGGCTGCACGAACTGGCCGTCGAACTACGCACCCACCTGCCGTACCCGGACGCGCCGCAGGCCGCCCTGGTACTGGACTGGATCTGCCAGGACATCCTGTGCGACCTGCTGGAGCGGCCGTGAGCACGCCCGTGTTCGTCGGGCACGCCGCGGCCCGGCAGGCGCTGGAGCGGGAACTGCCGCCGGTGGCGCTGCTGACCGGCCCGCCCAGCGTCGGCAAATGGACCCTGACCCAGCACCTGGGCGCCCACCACCAGGTGGCCATGGCCGACTGGTCGCCGCACCCCGACGGGCTCAGCGTCGACGGCGCCCGCGCGCTGACCCGGTTCCTGACCAACGCCCCGTTCGGGGCGCTCAAGCTGGCCACCATCGGACTGGACGGCTGCACGAGCGCCGCGCTCAACGCCCTGCTCAAGACGTTGGAGGAGCCGCCGCCGTACGTGCGGTTCCTGCTCACCGCCTCCGGGCCGGTGCTGCCCACGGTGGCCAGCCGGGCACAGATCTTCCGGCTCGGGCTGCTCTCGACCGACGAACTGGCCCGGATCCTGGTCAGCGGCGGGATGAGCCCGGCCGCCGCGGCCAAGGCTGCCACGCTCGGGCGCGGGCAGGTCGACGCCGCGCTGCGCGCCGCCAGCCGCGGCGACGCCGCGCACGCCACCGTGCTGTCGCTGCTACGCGCGTTGGGCACCGGCGACGCCGAGCTGTACGACAAGACCTTCCGCGGCTTCGACGCCGACGCCCGGGACCTGCTGCTGATCTGGCTGCGCGAGGCGATCACCGGGCAGTGGGCGGCCTTCGCCCCCGGCGACAGCTACGGCCTGGCCGCGGATCGGCGCCGGCTGGTGGCCATGTTGGCCAGCCTGTCCCGGCTCGCCTCGGCCAGTCCCCGATTAGCAGTACGGACCGCGCTTGAGCCCTACCTGGCGCCGGCCTGACGGGAGAGCCCTCATGCCCAGCTACACCAGCCCCGACGACGCCGAGCCGGTGATCCTCATCTGCCCGTGCTGCGCCTCCACCGTCGACGCGCACGCCGGCCCGCACCCCCAGCCCTTCGACTGCACCGTCTGCGGGCAGACCTGGACCATGGTCGTCGACCGTGACCGTCAGGCCGCCCACTCCCTCGCCTAGGAAAGGAAACCACCGGTGGCCGACGACCGTAGCGACGAGCGCGCCCAGCCGTACCCCGGGGAGATCCCCGGCCAGCTTCCCCTGTTCGATCAGCCGGAGGATCCCGAGCAGTACGACCCCAGCACGGACCGCGACCCGATGTACGAGCCGGACGACGCGGACGAGGCGGGGCCGCCGCGGGAGCAGACCAAGTCCGAGGAGTTGGGCGGGTTCGCCAGCGAGGTGCTGCAAGGCCGGCTGGAGAAGCTGGTCGCCGACAACCGGACCAAGCACCAGCGGCTGATCGCCGCCGGCTCGGTACCCAACCCGCAGGCGATCCTGCTGATGCGGATCGAGACGCTGCTCGACCTCACCCTCACCCCGGCCGAGCGGCTGCGCTTCGACGTGCTGTTCGAGACCCGCATGTCCGTCCTGCTCGACCGGCTGCTGGCCGAGCAGGCGCGCGGCGGGCTGCTCGTGCCCGCGACCGGACCCGGCCCCCGTTCGGGGCCGACCGGCACCGGGCTTCTCCTGCCGCCGCACTGATGCCGTACCAGCGAGAACTGCTGCTGTTCGCGGCGTTCGTCATCGGCTCGGTGACGGTGACCTTCGTCGCCGTCGCGGTGCTGCACGCCCTGGCCGAGTACGCCACCCGGCTGATCGCCCGCCTGCTCGGGTTCACCGAGCAGGACATCGAGCGGTGGGAGACCTGGAGTGAGGACATCCCCGCCAACGCCGCCCACGCCGCTTGGGAGGAATCCATGAAGCGACCGGTGAAGAAGGCCGACGAACACGACACGGTCACCGGCTGGCGCCGATACCTGTGTTACCTCCAGCGGCCCGGGGCCACCGACGCGGTCAAGCGTCGGCTGCGCCGCCGGGAACGCCATGTCGCCAAGCACCGCCTCCGCACGGGGCAGGAGTAGCCGTGCGCCCAACCATGCGACACCGGATCGCGCGCCGAGCCCTGCGGCGCAAGACGGTGCGCACGACCATGTGCCGCCGAACCGTGCGTTCCACCGTGCGGGCGACCGTGCGCCGCGCGGGCCGGCGGTGCGGGCGCTGGCTACGCCGCTGGGACGACAGCTACACCCTGATCGTGCTGTCCGCGGTGCTGGTGGTCGTCCTCGCAGGCGCCACCCTGACCCGCGGCTGCGGCCCGGACCATCCGCCGCACCACCGGGCGCCGCACCGGCCCAGCCCGCCGTATCCGAGCGCGTCGCCGCGATGAGCACCTACGCGCAGTGGCGCGCCGGCATGGACAAGGCCGACGTGCGGCGGGTCACCTGGGTCTGCGGCGACCAGCTCGTCCTGGTCGAGGAGGTCGTCGACGCCACCCGGGCCGCGCTGGCGCTGGGCCCGCTGGACTACCTGTCGTTCACCGCCGGGGCGGACACCGAGGGCGACATCTGGGCCGCCGCCCACCAGTACCCGCTGAACCCCGGCGGCGGGCAGCGTCTGGTCCTGGTCCGAGCGGCCGACCTGCTGACCCGCTGGAGTGCCCTGCACGCCTGGCTGGGTAACCTGCGCGCCCTGCCCGGGGCGCACCTGCTGTTCGTCTCCGCCGAGCCCGACTTCCCGTACGAGTACGTGCAGGGCAAGCGCGCCGGGCTCAAGGACCACGTGGAGGCGATCAAGGCACGCGGGCGGATCGTGCGCTGCGCCCAGCCCAACGACATCGACGCGCTGACCTGGACGCTGCGGCGCGGGCCGACGCTGGATGAGGAGATGGCCCGGTACCTGCTCTACCGCGCCGGGGCGAACCTGGCCACGGTGGCCACGGTGTGCGGCAAGCTGGCCGCCCTGCCCGGCACGCCGGGCCGCACCAGCATCGACGCCCTGTGCGACGCCGAACCGGCCGACTCGTTCGTGGACAGCCTGCTCGCGCTGAACAAACCGCACGCGCTGCTGGCCGCCGCCAACCTGCCCGAGCGCGAGTACGGGCGCGTCTTCGCCCTACTGGACAACCGCCTGGACCTGCTCGCCGCGCTGTGGCGGGCCACCCGGGCCGGGCTGACCCAGCGGGAGATCGCCGGCCTGCCCACCTTCCTGGTGCGCCGCTACACCCCGATGGCCAAACACTACGAGCCCGGACGCTGCGCGTATGCGCGGCGGGTCCTCGCTGTATGTGATGCAGCGGTCCGCAACGGAGCCAGGACCGCGGTGATCGAGGCGCTCGTCGCGCTGTGGTGACGGGCTAAGCGCAGTGGAGGCCGCCCATGGCGACGGTGAGACCGGAGGACTTCACGGTCTACGGCTACGCCGGGGGGCTGTTTCTCCAGTGCCCAGCCCCGTCATGCGAGTGGGAGTTGGCCATCAACCCGGCCGACACGACGGACGACGGTGCGGCGGACAGCCTCGGTTCGCTGCGGCAGGCAGCCGCCGCGCACTGCCACGAACAACATCAGGAGGACGGCATGATCGACCGGGTCATCGTGTACAAGGACACCGCGCAGCAGTGGCGGTGGCGGCGCCAGGCCGCCGGCAACAACGAGATCATCGCCGACTCCGGTGAGGGCCACCAGCGACGGATCACCGCGCTGATCGGCGCCACCCGGGCCAACGCCGGCCCGTACATCCTGGAAGTCGACGGCGAGATCGAGGTGGAGATCGACGCCTCCGGCCGGGTCGCCGACACCCGGTGATCCGCCGGTGGCTCCTCCTGCTCGACGCCCTGCACCGGCACGACCTGACGTTCTTCCTCGTCGTCACGATGTGGATCATCGTGCTCACCCTGTACGGGCTGTGACGCATCCGCTCGGCGAGCCGTGGCTGAGCCCGGACCGGCTGACCTGCGAACACGCCACCTACGTCGTGTCGACCAACCCCACCCTGCTGGTCTGCCGCTGCGTGATCTGCGTGCGCTGCGGCAGACACACCGGCAACACCACCCAGGGCCACTTCTGGGGCTGGTGCCGGGCCGCCAGCGCCCTGCGCGCACACCACTTCTGCTGCCCCGACGACTGTGAACTGGAGGCCGACCGTGACCAGCCCTGACCCGCGGCGGGCCATTGTGGAGCGGCGGGAGGCGGTGGCCGCCGAACCCCGCCCCACCCCGCTGGCCTACACCGACCTACCGGCGCACGTGGCCGCCGCCCGCGCCCAGGCCGAGCTGCACCGCGTCTACCGATCCGAGTGGGTCACCGTGAACACCGCCCAGGACGCGCAGCCCGTCGAGGCACTGACCGCCGGCCTGCGCCGGTACTTCGCCGAGCACTACCAGGGCCGGGTGCACCCGCAGGACGTGCGGCTGATGGTCGAGGCCGGGCCGGTGGAGAACATCGCGCGGCTGCAACTGCTGCTGCCCACGCTCAAGGCGGAGTTCAAGACCGCCGACCTGGCCCGCCGCTACGCCGACGAGCAGGGCTACGACGACGCGGTGATCGTGGCCCGAAAAAGCGAAGCCGACCACAAGTTGCGCAACTACGGCGTCACCAAGCTGCCCGGGGCACCGTCCGGGGCGCTGCCCGAGGCGCCGGCGTGACCCGCCGGGTCGGCGCCGGGGTGAAGCTCGGCGCCCTGGACGAGGAGTTCGCCAGGGCACTGGAGGTGCCGGCGTTTTCCAGCCAGGACGCGATGGACCGGTGGATGTGCCGCTGGTGCGAACGGTGCGCCCGGGAAACCGCCGGGTTCTGCCCGCTACGCGATGTGGCCTACATGAGCCGCACCCCCGACCCGCAGGTGTGGAAGCCCGACGGGCGCGACCGGTACACCTGCGCGGCCTGGATGCCCGAGTGAGCGAGCCTGCCGAGCAGCCGGACGAGGTCGACGGGGACGACGAGCTGGCGCAGGGCCTGGCCGGGCTGGCGGCGCTGGCCCGCAAGCTGGCCGAGGAGGCGCGGGCCGAGGCCGGGCAGACCACGGACACCGCGGCGGTGTACGCCGACCTGGCTGGGGTGCCGGAGATCGCCGAGGCGCTGAAGGTCAACATCTACCGGGTCCGGCGGTGGATCGAACGCCGGGAGTCCACCGGCTGCCCCAACCCGGTGCGCAAGCTGGCCTGCGGGCATGTGTACTCGCTGGCCGACTGGCGTGGCTGGTTCGCGCTGTGGCGGGTCACCCGCGGCTCGGAGACCTGGAACCGCAAGAACAAGGGCGGCACGTCCGGCGAATAGCTTGTCGACGCTTGTGCGGGCGAACGAGCTACGAAGATCTACAACGGAGCGCCGGACGTGCCGGCCGACACGTTACGCCAGGTAACCCGGCAGGGACAATCCGCAGAACATCATCCGAACGTGACCAGACACTTGGTTCACTAGGCCGCTATCGTGGCAGGTCGAGAGCGCCGCTGAGGATGCGCACGACTCGTTTGAACGGGAAGTGATGGGGGTTCGACTCCTCCGGCGCTCGCTTGGCGCCGCCTGCGCAGCGCAGGAGCGTCGTCGCACAGCGCAGGCGACGCGCGTACTGTTGACACATGAGCCGTCGTGCCTCGCGCCCCCGCCCCGGCAGGCCGTACCACCTCGGCCTGCGCATCGCCCGTCTGCGCGACGAGCGCGGCATGTCCCAGGAGAAGCTCGCTGGGCGGGTCGGCGTGACCCGCAACTACATCTCCATGATCGAAAGCGGCGACCGGGTGTTGGACAGCCGGGCGCTGCTCGGCGACATCGCCGACGCCCTCGGGGTGCGCGCCGAGGTGCTCACCGCGCTGCCCAAGTACGCCCGCAGCGCCCCGGAGCAGGCCGTGCACGACGCGGCCGACCTGATCCGTTCCGCCCTGGACGGTGGGGAGAGCGTCGAGCCGGTTCCGGCCGAGCAACTCCAGGCCGATGTGGACGAGATGGCCGCAGCCCGGATGGCGTGCGACTACCCGCGGCTGCTGGCGCTGCTGCCCACCACCCTGGCCCGGTGCCTGGACCTGACCGAGGCCGTTGGTGACCCGCTGTCGTTCCGGCTGTTCAACCGGACACTGGTGACCACGTCGCTGACCCTGCGCCCGTTCGGGATGGTCGACCTGGGTGCGCGGCTGGCCGAGCGGGCGGAGTGGGCGGCGCTGCGGGCCGAACGGCGCAGCGCACTGGGCGGGGCCAGGTTCGCCCGCGCCCAGTGCGCCTTGTCCGGCGGGCGCCCCGGCCTGCGCCAGCGGTCGTTGACCCTGGCCGCCACCAGCGCCGCCGATCTCCAGGGCGGGGCCGACGACGGCGACCGCACGTGGGAGATCATGCTGCACCAGCACGCCGCGTTGGCCGCCGCCACTCTCGGGCGCACCGACGACGCGCTCAGCCACATCGACGAGGCCACCGAACTGACCCGGGCGCTGTCCGGCGACCCGGAGCACATGGACGCCGGGACCGCCAACGCCGGGGTGTGGAGGGCCGCCGTGCTGCTGGAGTGCGGCCTGCCGGAGCAGGCGCTGGACGTCGCCCTCGGAGTGGACCGCAGCGGCCTGCGTACCGTGCAGCGCGAAGCCCACCTGCTCACCCACACCGGACACGCCCTGCACCTGCTGGGTCGACCGGAGGAAGCGGTACGCGCGTTCCTGACCGCCGACCGCATCGCCCCCGGCGAAGTCCGCGGCCGGGCCCGGGTGCACCACGTGGTCAGCACCATGGTCCGCCAGGCCCGCCGCCGGGCCGGCAGCGATGACCTGCGCAAACTCGCCAACGCTGTCGGTATCGACCCGTTGGAGGGGTAACCACCAGTTACGTCTGCGCGTAGGTAACAGCAGGTTACGTCTCGTTTGCTCGCGCGCATCTATCTTTTCCCGGTGAGGGAGCGGGGTCGGGTGTCCGACTGAGGCCCCGGGTCCGCTCCCGTTCCACGCACTCCACGGCACACCCCAGCTAGCCCCTGCGCGGGCTGGCGCGGGGCGATTCGCCGTGCCCGTGCATCACCGCGGAAAGGGGCGATCATCGATGTCTGATGAGTCGAGGCAGCCCGGCGAGCACCGCCAGCCGGCGTCGCAGCCGATGAACGCGGCCACCGCCGCCTGGTACCGCCAGCGCACCCGCGGCCAACTCCAGCCCGGCCGCGCCGACAACGGCACCTGGTACCTGTACCTGAACACACGGCCCTCCGGCAGGCTGCCGTGAGCACCGCCGTGTATCCCGCGCGTCACATCCGGCTGGAGATGCGGCCCGGCCCGGTCGAGCTGGTGGTCCGCCTCCGCGCGGAGGACTACTTCGGAGGCGACCGGACGTTGGCGCTGCGCATCCCGGACTGCGCCGACCGGCTGGCCGCACTGCCGGCCCTGGACTGGGCGCCGGTGCGCGGCATGGAACTGGACGCCGCCGGCCGCGCGATCGGCGAGTGCGCCGTCGTGGTCCGCGTTGACGCGCTACGCGCCGCACTGCGCGCCGCCTCCCACCGAACCCACCGTCAGGAGCGCTGATGACGCAACCCCATGAAGTGACCGAGGGATCGCCCGGCGGCAGTCCCTACGTGCTGGACAACGACCGGCCCACCGCGCACCCGATGCACGAGCACCTCGCGGCGATCATGGACCGGTTCACCCAGCAGCGGTTGCGCCGGGCGCGGATCCTGCCCGGCGGGCGGTGCCTGGAGATCGGCGCCGGCAACGGCTCCATCGCCCGGTACCTGGCCGAGGCGGTCGGACCGAACGGTCTGGTGGTGGCCACCGACATCAAGCCCCAGCACATCGCGGCGCACCCGAGGGTGCAGGCGGTCAAGCACGACATCACCAGCGACGAGCCGCTGCCGCACACCCACTACGACCTGATCCACGCCCGGCTCGTGCTGGCCCACCTGCCCGGCCGGCGCCAGCTCGTGGCCAAGCTGGCCGACCTGCTCACCCCCGAAGGCGCGCTGGTGATCGAGGAGTGGGGCTGTTGGTCCGGGCCGCTGCTGACCGCCGACGATCCGGGCGCGGTGGACCTGTACGCCAAGTACCAGCAGTGCCTGCTGGAGGTGTTCGCCAGCGTCGGCAACGACCCGATGTGGGCGTTCAACGTCGCCGACGCGATGGCGGAGGTCGGGCTGACCCAGGTGGACGTGATGGTGGAGGCGGTGTCCTGGCCCGGGGAATCACCGGGCTGCCGGCTGCCGTACGTGGTGTCCACCGAGCTGCGCGAGCCACTGATCGCCCAGGGCATGACGCCGGCCGAACTGGCCCGGCTGCACCGGATCCTCGCCGACCCGTACACGCTGATCATGGGCAACCCGACCGTGTCCACGATCGGGCGCAACAGCATCCGCACCACACCGAAGTAGCCATGCGTCCGATCGCCGACCCCGGCGACGCGGCGTTCACCGGCCCCACGGTGCGCCTCGCCCCGGGCCGGGCATGGACCGACGACGAAGGGCTGCTGCGCTGGCGTGTGCCGGCGCTGGCCGCCCTCGCCACCGCCCTGATCGCCAGCGCCGCCCCGGCCGCCGTCCTGCTCGGCCCGCCCGACCCCCCCCCCCCCCCCGCCCCGCCCGGAGAGAGAGGACCCATCTCGTGGGGGCCTCCCCACGAGCCATCCTGGCCGCCGCCCCGGCCGGCCTCAACC
>JACCDR011938354.1_pt1 | contig 11446 bp, 20 predicted proteins | sample 7446431 | NCBI WGS metagenome assembly JACCDR01 (sample SAMN15323443, study PRJNA562643) | freshwater metagenome | isolation source: river surface water | place: USA:Blue River Watershed | collected 2017-08-17
CCACGCCGCCCACGACAATGCTGAGCCTGGTCTTCTATTCTGGGACACTGTTCAACGTCGCACACCAGCAGACTGCTATCCAGAGTTCGCATCAGTTTCTACTAATCCATGTGGCGAGATTGTTCTATCGCCTTATGACAGTTGCCGTCTCATGCTCATCAATGTCACAGGCTTCGTAGAGAACCCGTTCCAGGATCCAAATCTGGATTGGGAGTTCTTTGAACGTGCAGCCTATGTAGGTCAGCGTCTGATGGATGACATGGTGGATCTGGAATTGGAGTGCATCGATAAGATCCTCGCTAAGATCGAGAGCGATCCAGAGCCTCCATCTGTCAAGCGTACAGAGACAGAGCTATGGCAGAAGATTCGTGAGGCTTGTGTTAATGGTCGCCGCACTGGCTTAGGCGTTACTGCTGTCGGTGATGCTGTTGCTTACATGAACGTTGGCTATGGTACACAGGAGGGTGTGGATCTCATTGAGAAGATCTACAAGACGCTCGCTATCGGATCCTACAAAGCTTCCATCGATATGGCCCGTGAGCGTGGCGCATTCCCCGCCTTTAATCGTGAGTTGGAGAAGGAGCATGAGTTCATTGGGCAAATCCTCAACGAGCTTCCAGACAGCTATGTGGCCAACTACAACCAGTTTGGTCGTCGCAACATCGCCAACACAACCACAGCGCCTGCTGGGTCAGTCTCGGTAGAGACACAGACCACCTCGGGTATCGAACCTGCATACCTTTTGTCATACACTCGCCGCAAGAAAATCAACCCATCTGATGGGGATGTCACTCCTGACTTCGTAGATGATCTTGGGGATAAGTGGTTGGAGTTCCCTGTCTATCATCACGGCTTTAAGTTGTGGATGGATGTTACCGGTGAGACTGATTCAGAGAAGTCACCATATTTCGGCAATACATCAAATGATATTGACTGGGTGATGAAGGTAAAGGCTCAGGCTGCTGCGCAGAAGTGGATTTGCCACGCCATCTCTAACACTACGAATCTACCCGCTGACGTGTCAGTGGAGACAGTCAAGGATATTTATATGACTGGCTGGGAGACTGGTTGTAAGGGTGTGACTATTTATCGTGATGGTTCACGTTCTGGCGTACTTGTTGCCGCCAAGGAAGAGGAACTGAAGACGGTCTTCAACCGTAATGATGCACCTAAGCGTCCCAAGGAACTTGATTGCGATATCTACAACATGACAGTGCTGGGTGAGAAGTGGACCTTCTTTGTTGGTTTGTATGAGGATAAGCCATATGAAATTATGGGCGGCTTGTCCAAGTACGTCAACATCCCCAAGCGGGTGAAAAACGGTAAGATCGTCAAGCTGAATGGACAGGCTCATCCTATTGCTAGATATGACCTGCATTACGACTATGATCGTGGCCCAGACGATGAAGCAACCATTGCTGACGTGACGAACATCTTCGAGAATCCAACCTACGCAGCGTTTACTCGGACCCTGTCTCTGGCCCTACGTCATGGCACAGATGTTCAGTTTGTCGTAGAGCAGCTACAGAAAGGCGCAGAGAAAGAGGACGACATGTTCTCCTTCTCCAAGGGCGCATCACGTGTGTTGAAGCACTACATCAAAGACGGCACCACCTCAGACAAGAAGTGCTTTGACTGCGGCGCACAAGACCTCGTCTACCAGGAGGGATGCATGATTTGTAAGTCCTGCGGTTCCTCAAAGTGCGGCTGAAAATTTCTTCGAGAAAGGGTTGACACCGAGTGAGTGCCTCAGTAAAGTGAAGCACACAAGGAACAACTTCCCGAAAGGAAAACCCCAAATGGCACGCACTTCTTCACTCGACAGCATCTTCGACCAGGTCGTCAGCGATGACCTTCTGGACGATGATCTAGAGAATGAGTCGAGCTTTGTAATCCGTGGTAAGTGGATCCTCGATGGTGCAGACAATCTAGAGGAGGCAGCTGATATGGCAAGAACCTATGCTGACTTTCTAGATGAACTGCGCCTAAAGGGTTACGAGCTTCGTGGCTCGATTGAGGACGACTACGGGTACGCTCATCTGGTTGGCTGAAATAGTAAGGTAAGCTATAATGGAGGGATGGGCGCAAGCCCATCCTTTCCTTTGTCAGGAGTAAAATGTCAGACGATTTCGATGACATCATCAACAGTAATAATCTAAACGAATTACAGTCAGATTCTGAATTGTATAACATGTCAGTAAAGGACATGATCACGGGGATCCGGTCTGTTACTGAGGCCACCATGATCATCGCAGACTTTGTGGATACATATTTCTCATCCCTCGATGAGGATAACGACATTCCACGCCCTGCCATGTCCACTGAATCCATCGTGTTCTGTAAGGAACTCTTTGAGAACGCCGATAAGTTTGTAGAGTCGCTCATGATCGAAGACGACGAGGAAGAGGATGATGAAGATGACGAATGAAGTTCCTACGAAGAAGGACTACACGCCATTGCTGGGTCAGGTAGATGTTCTGGATCAAGGCTATGTGCGTCTCGATGACTTCATGGGTAATGATCTGTCGGTAGTCAATGCTGCTCGTGTCTCATATGAGAAGAAGAACAGCACTGGCGTTATGACCCCAGGAGATGAGGGGCTGGTAAGATTTCTCGTACGTGAGGATCACATGTCTCCCTTCCGCCATGCCATGTTGAAGTTTGAATTCAAGGCCCCACTCATGGTGGCTCGCCAGCACTGGAAGTACGTGGTTGGTAGCGACCATGCCATGGATGGTTGGAACGAAGCCTCACGGCGTTATGTGACCTCTAAGGAGCAGTTCTACGTCCCTGGGCCTGACCAGTGGCGCAGCGCCCCTGAGAACAGTAAGCAGGGTTCTGGTGACCCTGTAGACTTGGAAATCGGCAATGAGGCGTTCATTCGCTTGATGGATGTCGTGACAGAAGCCGAAGAGAATTACGCTTGGGCTTTGGAGAATGGCATCTGCGCTGAGCAGGCCCGTCTATTCCTCCCTTCTTACGGTTTGTACGTTCACTACATCTGGACAGCTAGTCTCCAGTCGGTGATCCATTTCCTTAAGCAACGGCTCGCTCATGATGCGCAAGTTGAAATTCAGCAGTACGCACAAGCTGTTCATAAGCTTTCCGCCCCACTATTCCCGGTAACATTCCAGGCATTTAACGTATGACAGCGGTAGCGGTAATAGCATTGGTGCTGGTAGCGGGGTTCTTTTCCGAATGGGCTAAGAACCTCTCCTATACTGCGCATCTACAAACGGAATCCAAGACTATGTGGAAGTACCACGCAGCATCCGCAGTAGCAACGATTGCAGAACTTCTTTGCATTGTTGGCATTGTCGTGATAATCTCATAATATGGCCGCAGCAAAAGCAAATTACATAATCACATACAAGCAATCAGCGCAGGTGTATTCTGCCACGAGTTTGAAGACGGCAGTGAATACACCACTGCCTAAGGGCTGCAAGATAGAAGATCGCACGATCTTGTTCATGTCCTTCTTACCAGATGAAGAGAGTCTGTGCGTATACGTCCTCGATGAGGATCAATTGAAAGTAGAAGAAAAAGATGTCGAAGAGAAGCGTGAAGCACTCGATCAGACTTGAGCCTGGTGAGGCAGTTGTTGTCCTCCCAGGACATGTCTGGGAACACATCATAAATCAATACATCATAGTCGCAGAAGACCTCAAGAAGGTCTCTCCACGGGAGTCGCAGGAGTGGCAGGACGTGGCCGACAAGATTGATGGTTGGTTGAAGCAGACATTAAATGATAATTGGGATGAGGAAGATGGCTGGCAATGAGTATGTCAAGCTTTACATTTACGAAGAAGTTGGTGAGAAAATTCTGGTGGATGTGTATGAAGCCGATGATTTTTCTGACTTCCTCCTCGTTAAAGTACCGGGAACCACAAGCGAAGAATCTTTCCAGCAGATCGGTGAAGCCTTCAAAGAAGTCGGCCGTGTCGTCATTGGAGTTAGAGAAGATGAGAACCTATCGTTCTATGGAGTGAAGGTAGCCAACGATGACAGTTGATCTTCTTGTCGTCAATTACAATACAAAAGACCTGCTCAAACGGCTTTTAGATACTCTGCACTCAGACTATGAGTCAGGCGTTTGGAAGCTGTACATCGCTGACAACGCTTCTCCCGATGATTCAGTTGAATGGCTCAACGAAAACAAGGACAGCTATCAGATCAACCATATCTCTCAGAACGAGAACATTGGTTATTCCGCAGCAATCAACAATCTCGCAGCAATTTCATCCTCACAGTATCTCTGTGCCGTAAATGCAGATACATGGTTCACTACGAATCATGTAAAGCAGGTGGCAGAATCATTCCGTAGACACCGCCCCGCAGCCGTTATTGGCGTGAAGCAGATGGATGAGAGTTCTCGTATTAGACATGGCGGCATCTTTTGGGATGGACGCTCCAATCCCGTCCATAGAGGTTGGGGTCAATACGACCCTCTAGATCAGATGCACAAAGACGTCATCCCGTGCTGGACCGTATCGGGATCTATTTACTACGTGCGTAGAACAGCTTGGGACCATATGGCTAACTACATTCCTTATCGGGAACAGTTTCCTAATAACACCGGAGCATTTCTACCGACCCCTCATTTCTTTGAGGAGACTTTCTGTTCGCAACTCGCACACCACCTTGGATATCAGGTGTTGTATGATGGATCAGTAGAGACAGCCGGACATACTTGGCACGCCTCATCAGATGTTGGAGAAGCTTCCAACAACTATTTTCATATCAGTCGTGAAATCTATATACGTGCATGTAACAAATTGGGAATAAAACACGAATGCATGTAATGATCGACACGGATACGGTAATAGTGTGATTACTACAACTAACCATCCCGCTAGTTAAGTGCGGGCAAGCAAAGGAAACCAACATGCCTAAAGATGGACCAATCTATGGCAAGTTCTTGGTGGCACGATCAGACGGTAGAGATGCGCCCGGTGCAGACAAGGAAAACGCAGACTACTTCGTGCTGGATATTGTCCACGATAAGTTCGCACGTGAAGCGCTGATGTTTTATGCGTTCAAGTGCGTGGATGAATTCCCACAGCTGGCTGCTGACATCTGGAATAAGCTACGTGTCAACGTGGCAAGCTTCGAGAATACGGATGAACATCCCGTAGTCTTGTCTAATCAAGCTGAAGCGTGATAAACTGTCAGCATGATCATACTGCTGACATCAATCCTACGAATCATCGAGCAACTGTCTCGACTGCTAGCAGCAATCGAGATTGGCATCAGGTTCGTATTGGACGTCCCAAAATACATAGAGGAATCACATGGCCAGAATTGGCTTTGACATTGACGGTGTAGCATACAATTTCGTGTATGCTCTTCGTGACGAAATCTGTCGTGAGACAGGCGTTCCCAAGGAGGAACTACCCGACGCAGAAACTTGGAATTTCTTCAAGGACCAGTGGAAGTTTACTACCAAGCAGTATCATGAGTTCGTGATCAACGGCGTGAAGAACAACAAGATCTTCTGGCGTGGTGACACTTATGAGAAGTGCAAGGAAGTGGTAGACTACATGTACCACGTTCGTGGCGATGAAATCACCTTCATCACTGCCCGCACATATCCCGGCATTGAGAACTTGTGCCGGTATGCTACGGAGTATTGGCTCAATGAAGTTGCCAACCTCCCTTATCATCACCTTGAGGTCATCGGTCATGATGGCACCAAGGAAGGTCGTCAGTTTGACGTGTTGTTTGACGACGCTCCACACCACATTGAGAATGCTATCATCGCTGGTGAGAATGCTATTCTGTTCGATCAGCCCTGGAATCGCCACATGACATATGCAGAGCGTGTGCATGGCTGGGCAGGCATCCTCAACTACGTGGAGGAGAAGTTCCCGGTCGGGAAAGTCGCAACAATTTCGTCATAAAAATGGGGTTGACATCCCCGCTAGCCATCCAATAAGATACACACCGTAAGCAAAACACAACTGACAAACACAAAGGAAAACAATGTCAGCTAACAAGATGAAGTACTGGGAAGTCACCACTACGAATGTAGTCAAGGCTCTCAATAAGACCGAGGCTCTGTCGATCGCTAACAAGCGTCCGCTCCGAGTCGGTGGCGTTGAGGTTATGGCAACCTTCGTAGACGGCGAGCGCATCGCTGCTTCCGAGGCTCGTGCCCTGGTAGACCAGACGGTCTGAGATCCTACTCTAAACAATAGAAGAGGCACGTAAGGAGGCGCTCCCTGGCTTCGGCTGGGGAGCGTTTCCGTTAGGAGGATTATGTACAAGACAGATCTGTTCCCCGCCATTGCCAAATACTCGCAGCGCCAGAAGTTCACCATCATCATCCTGCCCATCGTCATTCACTGCGATGACTACTCGTGGGAAGAATGGGGTAGCTACAGCGACGTGCTAGAGGACTCCAATGTCTCACTAAGCAACTTCGGTCCGGGACGCATGCTGGATGTAACGACCACCTGTGTGGGTAGTGAATTCCACGTGCACGCACCAGTAGGGCATTTGAAGTGGGGTTTGCGAGGGCCGACCAAAAAGTCACTCAAAACACGGTTCAAAGAATTCATTGGGCAAAAGCGCTCCTACCTGCTAGAATGTAATGCGTTACTGTATTATGACATTGACGGTGACCTGCTCGGTCTGACTCGGTTCCCCGACATGCTGACTCAGGACTCTGATGGTGTCATTAAAATCCCACTGGAGACACCACTAATGAATACGTCCCACTCCGTCATGAAGCTCGCAGAAGGAATACTCAATGACAAAGATCTGCGCTAACATGATTGGCCGCAATGAGGCCAACAAATATCTACGACCAGTCTTAGAGCGACTAGCTACACAAGTTGACCTGATCACCTTCACTGATGACGCATCAGATGATGATACAGCTGACATCGCTCGTGAATATGGAGCACAGGTTCAGGTAATGCCAGAGCCTACATTCTCCACCAACGAAGGTAAGCTACGTCAGGCGTCATGGGAGTGGCTGGAAACTCAGATCACCCCCACTGACACATGGTGGATCCTTGCCATCGACTGCGATGAGATGCTGTATCCTCATCCTGATAGGCCACTTCATCATCTGACTGACGAGTATGACCCGACCCCTATTGGTGCACTGGGCATTGAGTTCTATCACATGTGGGATGAGAACAACTTCCGTGTGGATAAGCAGTGGCGTCCCAATATGAGCAGCCGGTTGTTCAAATACTACCCAGGCGGTTCGTTCTTGGATCGTCAATTGGCGTGTGGGTCAGAGCCAACATATGTGGTAGACTTTGTTCGTCAGCGTAGATTCTTTCCCTACACTGATCTACGTATGAAGCACCTGTCCTACATCAAGGACGAGGATAAGAAGGCCAAGTATGATCGCTACACGGCGATTGACGGTGGAGCCTTCCATGCAAATGCCCACATTCAATCAATCATGGATCCTATTGAAGAAGTTGATCTTCGACCATGGGTCTGGGGAGACTAATGCCCAAAGTATCAATCATCATGACCTCCTATAACAAGCCCGAGTGGCTTGCAGAGTGCATGGATTCGGTAATCAATCAGACGTTTCAGGACTGGGAGCTGCTGGTGATGGATGACAACTCAGGCCCTGAAGTCTGGGAGATTCTCAACCGGTATGATTCCGATCCACGAGTGCGTCTATATAATTCTCATGTTCAGGAGGATCAGCGGTATGCCACAGCCCGTTACGCTACGCTCATTAACCAAGCCTTCCCGTTTACTCATGGCGACTACATTACTTATATTGTGGACGACGACAAATATTATGAAGATCGTCTCCAAGTACTAGTCGATTATATGGATGCACATCCAGACCATGAGGTTGTGTATCACACCCTGGTCAACATCGATGCTGACAGTAAAGAGTCTGGCCTCCGTCAGATCAAGGGCATCCTAGACGGCAAGACAGAAGAGACCCAGGCATTCAACTATGTAGACCACAATATGGTGATGCATACTCGTCAGGCGTTCATCGACGCCAATGGTTGGTATGATGTTCCTGGCGTGTGGGGTGGCGCAGATGCGTACTTCTGGCGTAGACTTAATGAAGCTGGTTACAAGTTTTATCCAGCGGGTACAGAAGATGTGCCACTTGGTTGCAAGCGGTATCATCATAAGAATCTCCAGGCACAGATTGTGCGTGGTGAATTCCCTGGCTATCAGGGGTAAAAAGGAGAAAAGAAATGCTAGCAGCAATTTTCGACGCAGACCTCGATACTTTCGATCTGCTAACCCTTATCGCAGCTGTCGTTATCGTGGTCGGTGCAGTTCTTGCCCGCCCACAGCCGAATCCACCTCGGGCATCAGCCTGGGCGACAACAGTCATCGCAGCTGGTGTTGCGCTTGGCTTCTTCGCCTTCCTATTTATGACACCGTGATCAACGAGGATTATACAGCGAGTTAAATATGCAATACCCGACATTCATAATCTGTCGGGATAGAGTTACGTGCACTGCCCAGCTTGTCTCTTGGTTAGAGCAGGCTGGGCAGCAGCGTATCTATCTCGTTGACAACGATTCGACCTATCAGCCACTGCTTGAATACTACGAGCAGACACCACACACAGTCATTCGTGTCGGTGGTAATGGTGGTCAGACCATCGTTTGGAATAGCGACATTCTCAATACATTCGCCAAGGATGAGTACTTTATAGTCACTGATCCTGACGTCATTCCCGTGGAGGAATGTCCAGCTGATTGGGCAGAAAGATTCCGCCACGTCCTTGACAATTATCAGGATCGTACTAAAGTAGGGTTTGGGCTGAAACTTGATGATTTGCCCGACCATTTCAAATTCAAACAGAATGTGATTGACTATGAGTCAAAGTTTTTCCATTGGGCTGGCCCAGAGCCGGGCCTACACTTCGCTCCTATCGACACCACCTTTGCTTTATATCGACCTGGAGCGACTCAAGATATCAGTTTCTCCTGTCGAACGAGTGGTGCCTACCTCGCCCGTCACCTACCTTGGTACATTGACTCGGAAAACCCTGGCGAAGAAGAGCAGTATTACATCGAGCACGCTCACACGAGAATTAATTCCTGGAATCATATAGACTTGCCCTGGTGGTTGGGTGGTAATCGATGACTAATATCTATTGCATTGTTCCTACAATTGGCACTAATCAATACATCTCATCACTTGTCCCAGCACTGGAAGATCAGCCGCATCATACACATACGTTCGTGCTCAATAACTCTGGTGACAACTGGATCTATCTATTAGGTGGTTATCCTAATACCTCAGTAGCTAATACTGTAGGGATGAATCTATACCAGCAGTGGAACCATGGTGTTGATCTGTGTCTGGCGGAAGATCCAAACTGCTACATCGCTGTACTCAATGATGATCTTATGTTGGGTGATGGCGCACTAAAGGAGATGGCTTATTGTCTTGATATCAATCCTTATATGTGGTTGGTATCTGCAAATTACGGCATCGATGACATCGATGGTTCGTATAGGGAGTGGAAACAGTTCCCCGGAACATTCAAAGACCGGGGCGTTGCAGGGTTTGCCTTCATGGTTCGGGGAGACAAGTTCCATGAAGGCTTACTGCGATTTGAGGAAGGCTATTCTGTGTGGCATGGGGATGATGACATTCTCTTGCAGGTGCTGAAACACGGTGGTAGACTTGGTATGGCAGCTAACGCCACGGTTCATCACTTCAATGGTGGATCGAATAGCTTTGGTGATCGCTGTCGGTATGTAAATGATGAGAACCGTAAAGACACAGAACTTTACCTACAGAAATGGCATTCATAATGGTCAGAGTGTATGACAGAGAGAATAGAAGATACGAATTCGCCAATGGGAAGACTTGGAAGTCCACCGATGAAGGCAATCTGATTGTCAGAGGAAGATCTGTCGATGAGATCATCGCTGAGTTCGGTAGAGGTGCATGGGATCATGTGGAGTTAGTCAATGCCTAATAAGCCACCCGGCCAAGAGAAGCCACTCCCACCAGAAGTACCACCCACAGCAGTACCTAACTGCCCGCCACCAGAGAAGGAGAAGCGTGGAATTAATCACCCCTCAAGGTCCTAAACGATACACCTATACTCACTTCACAGGGACAGAGTTCTATCCAGATAATATCGAAGCGGTAGCGTTTATAAACGCTGAGACTGGTCTCATTGGCGAACTCAAAGCCGACCCGCCATTTGCAATCGGTGATGTTATTGACGAATTGGAAATCCGGTGGCATAACATTGTCACCGGTGGGGTGTATTTCCGCAGACTTCATAACCTGGAAATAACAGGGGTTAATAATGAATTGCAAACCTTTAGGCAGAGAAATGCTTGACGTTATTCTGGCTGTCCTTGGCAATGGTCGTAAGGAGTTGCTGGCGCAGACTGTTGAATCACTCAATAAGAATGTCGATTATCCATTCATCAAGAAGATCATGATTGATGACACGGTTGACATGGCGTACAGCAACTACTTACATGACACCTATGGCCATGAGTGGCATATCATTTCACACATCACTAAGCGTGGACTATCAGGCTCGATCCAGAGCCTGTGGTCCGCTGCTCGTTCATTGGGCGCAGGATATATTTTTCATGTCGAAGAAGATTTTTTATTCTTGCAGCCAGTACCCATGACCGAAATGTTGGAGATGTTAAATAGAGACGTATTTACGGGTATAGCTCAAGTGGCATTGAAGCGTCAGCCTTGCAATGTGGATGAGATAGAAGCTGGCGGTTTTATGCAGCTTGCACCAGATTCATACCTGGAGATAGATATGAATGGATACGACCCCGACACTAAAGAAAAGATAATCAGATATAGCTTTGTAGCCCATCGCAACTTCTTTACCCTCAATCCTTCTCTATATCCACGTTGGGTAATGGATCTCGGGTGGGAAGATGGTTGGGGCGAAAAGGAATTCGCAGAGAGACTGTTTCAACATGAGAATGTCGTCTGTGCATACATGGGCACGGTAGATGACCCCGAACTCGTGTTTCACACTGGGCACTATAGAGCAGAGAACTGGACGTTATGAGAGAAAGCGATAAAATGCAGTTGGTCATCATCGGTAATGGTGGCCATACAAAAGACATCTTGTGGATTATGCGTAATGCAACGCCGTATCAGTGGGGCTATAAAGACGCAGAGGATCGAGACGTATATGATATGTGCGACTGGGAATGTAGAAAAACAATCATCATCGATGATAAGGATGCGCCTATCGAAGAGACATGGATGAAACTCCTTCTTCAATATGGCAATCACAGACTCCGCTATATCGTTGGCATCAATTCATCTCAAATCCGCAAACAGATCGCAGATCGATTGGATAAGTTCGGGGCAATTCCTGCACCAGCCCTCATACATAAATCATCAAAGGATGCGTACGGGCCGTATTTTGCTCACGGTAGTGTTATCGGAGCGAATGTAGTTATCTCGGATCATTACTATGGCATGCGCAATA
>JACCDR010597030.1_pt1 | contig 11445 bp, 23 predicted proteins | sample 7446431 | NCBI WGS metagenome assembly JACCDR01 (sample SAMN15323443, study PRJNA562643) | freshwater metagenome | isolation source: river surface water | place: USA:Blue River Watershed | collected 2017-08-17
AAATATTGGGATGATGGGAAGGGTGCGCGGGTTGAGGTCTATTTGGAGGAATACTGATGCAACTCTCACTAGAACAAGGTAGATCCTTAAAAGAAGAAGGCCTCGATAGTGTCTCTGAGAACAATAAGGCCTTCCTCGCACTCATGCGAGCCGAAGCAAGGCGGCTAGCTGATCAACGAGGGTGGGTTACGAGTGACGACCTCCGGGTGTATGCCTCCCAGTTGAACCTCGAACCGACTCATCAGAATGCGTGGGGGGCCGTGTTCAAGGGGACTCAGTGGAAAGTGGTTGGCCGGCGGAAGTCTGCGGTCCCGCAAGGGCACGCCCGTGAAATCAAGATTTGGGCCTATACGCCACAATCTGGAACATAGGGGAACGAGATGCCAAACCGATTCATACGCGAGTCGTGCCGTTCCTCTCGGAACCTCGATCGGCTCACTGATTTTGAAGAGCGGTTATTTTGGAGGCTCCTTACGACGGCTGACGATTATGGACGATTCATGGCAGATCCTGAATTAGTACGGGCTGCCTGCTTCCCATACAAGTCTCTATCTGTCGAGAAAGTAGGATCTGCGCTCGAAGGATTACAGTCCCACTCCCTCATATCTCTATACGCTGTGGATAACCGACAATATGGGGAGTTTGTTACCTTCGAGAAACATCAAGGGAAACCTCGATCAAGAAAATCTAAATATCCCGAGCGGTTAGATGTGTTTCTGCATGCAGATGTTAGCAATAGTTTGCAGATGAAACCTGTTCTTGTGAGTGGTGAAACACCACCGAATACGAATACGGATCTTAATTCTTCTTCTCTTAATTCTATCTTGGATTCCCCACAAGAAAACGATGTTAGCGACTTGCGGTTTGAAGAGTTCTGGCAGGCCTACCCAGCGCGGAACGGGAAGAAGTTAGAGAAGGCAGCCACGGCTGCGCTCTTCTTGAAGCTCGATCCAGCAGACCAGGCCCTTGCGGTGCAATCCGCTCGAAACTATGCCGACGCACTCAAGCATCAAGGGATTAGCCCGAAAGACCCGAAGCGGTGGTTGCGGGATGGTCAGGGCCATGAACCGTGGCGAGACTGGATGACGCCAGCGATTAGCGATCCTGGCGGAAAGAATCCAGTGCAAACCTGTCAGTCTCGTATTCAGCAGGGGATGCAACTTAAACCGTGTGGGGAAATGGCAGTAGGACTAATCGGGAAACGGCCTGTATGTCAGGCGCACAAGGAGGAACATGAACAACAGCAACGTGTTGAAGCCAGCGCCGAACGATCAACAGACGGAAGAAGCGGTGCTGGGTGCGATCTTGCTCGGGCAGTCATTTGATTCAGTGAGTGAGGTATTAAGCGCAGAAGATTTCTATTTAACACGGCATCAGAACATCTTTACGGCGATGCGGCAGTTGTGGGCGCAAAACGTGACGATCGATGTCTTGACGGTGTGCGCTGAATTGGATCGAATGGGGCACCTTGAGGGAGTTGGGGGGAGAGGGGTTGTCGCTGATTTGGTGGTTGATGTCGTGAGTGGGGCGCGAATCATGGCGCACGCCAAGATTGTACGGGAATTGGCGGTGTTGCGTTCGCTGCAACGCATTGGGTTGCAGCTGCAACTGGACGCGGAAGCGCGGAAGGGGTCAAGTGAAGTTGGGCGTGAGGTTGAGGAAAAGTTATTTGCAGCGCTATGGGAGCGGCAGGTTGCGACATGGCAACGCGGGGATCAGGTGATCATCCAGGCGTTGGATGAAATTGAACGACTGACGAAGACACCTGGTGGCCGGTTTGGCATGACAACAGGCTTAACTGAAGTGGACCGTATTTTGTGTGGGCTGCAACGCAGTGACTTAGTGATTGTGGCGGGTCGGACGAGTATGGGGAAAACGTCGTTTGCGCTGGGGATGGCGATTGCAGCGGCGAAGAGTGGGCATCGGGTGGGAGTGGTGACGCTGGAAATGTCGAAAGAGCAGTTAGCGCGGAGGATGCTGAGTTATGAGTCTGGCGTGAGTACATATTGGATCAACCGAGGGGAGTTGTCGCCAAATCAGGTCAGTCGGATTAATTGGGCAGGGGTTAATCTTGGGGGGTTCCCAATCGCCTATCTCGATATGAACCCGTTGACGTTAGACAGATTCCGGGCAGCGGTTAGACGAGAGAAGATCCAGAATGGGATTGATCTTATCATTCTTGATTACCTGCAATTAATCCATAACCCTAACCGGAAAGATTCAAGACAGGCCGAGATTGCCGAGATTTCACGAGGGTTGAAACTGATTGCGAAGGAATTGAACGTGTGCATCGTGGCGCTCTCGCAGGTGTCACGGAAGGCTGAAGAGCGAGACGATAAGCGTCCCACGCTAGCAGATCTTCGGGAAAGTGGCGCGATCGAGCAGGATGCCGACGTGGTACTTATGCTGTACCGGGATGAGTGGTACGACCCTGATTCACCAGATAAAGGCATAGCAGAAGTATTAATTCGGAAGCATCGCAATGGGCCAACGGGAGAAGTGCGGGTTGCATTCCTTGAGGAATGCGCGAAATTCTCCAACTTGCAACCAGTAGCAGGCTAGGAGGGGTATTATGGCAGGCTTCAATAAAATCATACTCATCGGGAACTTAACTCGGAACATCGAACTTCGCTACACCCCAAACGGCACACCGGTCGGCTCATTTGGGCTTGCGGTGAATCGCAGGTTCAAGCAGGGCGATGAGCCTAAAGAGGAAGTTTGCTACGTCGATGTCGTGACATTCGGGAAGCAAGCGGAGAACGCGGCGAAGTATCTCTCGAAGGGCAGCAAGGTTATGGTTGAGGGGAGGCTGCAACAGCGTCGATGGGAGACGGAAACTGAGGATAAGCGAAGTAAGTATGAAGTGGTCGCTGAAAACATTCTGTATCTCGATGGCACGAAAGGGAACGGGCAGCAGGACGATAGCTCCGCAGGTGGGTATGAACAGGAGGGAGCATGATCTTCCGATCTCCCAAACTTTTACGTTCCGCTGAAGGGCAGCCGTGCGCGAACTGTGGGGATGTGGGGACAACCATCGCCGCACATGCAAACCGCGTTTCACTGGGGAAGGGGATAGGCATCAAATGTTCTGACGCCTATTGTGCAGATCTTTGCGTAACCTGTCATGCCCTCGTCGATGGTCGCCTCGGGAAGCTGACCAAGGAAGAAAAGTGGGATCTCTGGGTGAACGCGTACCTCAAGACGGTGAAGCGATGGTTTACTGATGGCGTCGTGGTGGTCAAGTGATGACGGTGGGGAGTTTATTTTCTGGTGTGGGCGTGAGGAGGGAAGCATGAAGTCTTGTCACTCGAAGTTTGATAACAAGATTCAGAACATCACCAGGATGAGAAAGCGAGGTGCAAAATGCCAGAAGACAAACTAACCGTTGGTTCGTTGTTTTCTGGTATTTAGCGGTGGATTTGATCTCGGCCTAGAAAGGGCAGGGTTTAAAATTGAATGGCAAGTTGAAAATAACGACTATTGCCGAAAAGTTCTCGGCAGGCACTGGCCAAACGTCCCGTGTCACTACGACATCACGAGCATTGATTGGCGATTCATTAAGCCAGTTGATGTGCTTTGCGGAGGGCCACCCTGTCAACCGTTCAGCCTCATCGGGCAGCGACGTGGTGCAGCAGATACACGGAATCTCTGGCCGGAAACTTTGTCGGCGGTTAGAGCTTTACGGCCACGATGGGTTTTTTTTGAAAATGTTGTTGGGGTGGAGCAGTACCTTGCTGAGAGCGTCCTGCCTGAGTTGGAAACGGCGGGATATACCAACACGCCATGGGGAGAAATCATCCCGCTCGATATACCGGCTTGCGCTGTCGGGGCGCCGCATATCCGCCATAGACTTTGGGTTGTTGCCAACCTTGCGAGCGAATCGCTGGGGCTTCCCAGACAGCCATGGAAAGACGAACGCATGGATGAATTATCTTCTTCCGACGCTGAAAGCATCGGACGGAAGCAAAGGGATACGAACCCCAGAGGGGACGGCAAGAGAACGGCTACTAAGAAAAAACGGGCTCGACTTGCCGACTGTGATCGGTGGCCGAGTCCACCCGGAGTTTGCAGAGTGGATGTTCGGGTACCCGATTGGTCACACCGAATTAAGGCCATCGGGAATAGCATCGTCCCACAGATTGCGGAGGCAATCGGGCGGATGATCGTAGCAGCTGAACGAGATTCAAGAAATACGTAAAAAACAGTTGCGAAAACGCCAAACGTGCCACATAGTGGAACGATGAGGAACAAGAAGGGAGGTCACACGATGGGATGGCTACGGTGGTTTAGGGATTGGTGGCTAGGGTTGCCTCACGTGGAGCCGAAGAAGAAACCGAACCTCTGGCGGTTCTATCGGGCGAGAATGACGTTTAGCGGGGAGCATGTTCCTACTGAGAAAGCTCCCGTGGTGTGGACGAGTCGAGAGGCGTTGATACGGGAGATTGAGCGGGAGAATGGCGGGATTCAACTACTGACTCAATGCAGGTTTACCGAGTTCCCTCCTGACATGGCGTTGTATCGGTACACAGACCATGAGGGCAATTGGCGGTATTTTTTCATTTGTCGAGAAAAGGATGAGAACTAAGATGAAGGTTGAGACATTTTCGAGTGAGCAGGTACTCATGGATTTGAAGAAGAAGGTGAATGTGTACGGGTCAGGGAGGACCGCCAAAATGCTAGGGGTGCCTCAGTCTACGGTGATTAATACCGTACGCGGAAGGAAGGGTGTCGGTGGAGTCATCAGCGCAGCCCTTGGGTTTTCTCCAGTTTATATCAAGGCAAAGGTGGGCGCAGTGCTATTAGGTGTGCTGGCTATACAGGGGTGCTCCACTGGCCTCCAAGAGACCGCATTCCGTGATGAGTCAGGGACCTACATTGTGAGCCGCTCGCTCGTCAATGATCGGGTGACGGCCAACCAACCGCATGTCTCCGGCGTGTTTGCCTGTGATGGGAAATACACGTCAGAGCAAATGGTTGAGCTGAAGAAAGACGGCGCTGAGCATAGTTGGTATTCCACCTGCCAGCCTATCGAGCAGTACCGACCTGGGGCGTACCACGCGACTAGTGATCAGCCAATAGCGACGCTCTACAAAGGGCCGGTGGAAGCGGCAATCCTGGGGGCAGCGGTGGGGACAGGCTTAGCGATGTCCGGCGACACCATCACGCAGCGGGGCAGTAGCACAGCGGTGGCGGGAGCATCGGCACAAGGGGGGAATGCGATTAATAAGTCAGGGCATAGGAGGCGATAGCATGAAACTTTATCTTATTGAATATATCGGGCATTGGGGCAAGACGGTAGCGAGATTGACCGAGAGTCAAGCGCAGCTCTGGCGAGATGGTGGGGCGGTGGTCACGGAGTTGTAACTATACCGGGGAAGGTCGATAGACTGAAACTCTCCATGTGTGAGGAGTAGGGAACGATAGCATCCTGATCTAGCTAGCAGGACCGTGAAATCCGACTGACCCCGGACATCGGCACATGCCCGAAAGAGTGACAATGGGAAACTACATCATCAAGCACGCCTACGAGATGATCAAACAGGTCTCCAGGGAGCGAGAGAGGAGGGTGCGTGTGGCACATTATGACGGCATGGTAGAGGCGCACGAGAACGGGAAAATTGCACAGCTTGAGGCTGAAAACGCCCAGCTCAAGGCGGAGCTGGCGCAGGCTCAGCAGAAACTTGATAAATGGGAGCGCGTTGAAATGCTAGACAAGGAACTGTTTAGACGCGCCCCTGCTGATCTGACAGCCGAGTGTTATCACAACGCTGCCAATGTAGCCAGGCAAATGGAAGAGCGGTGGAAACAGGCCACGCAGCGAGAGGCGCGGCTGAGGGAGGTATTGCGCGACGTGATAGACAGCTATGAGGTCGCTGATCATCTAGGGGACGTCGACTTATCGAGTGCGAGGGGGATCTTCCAAGAAAAGGAGGCATCATGAGCGAGATCCAGAGATACGACACAATCCAATATGCGCAAGGGGCAATCCCCGCGTTTATGCCAAGTTCGGATGGGCAATTTTGCCTCTACGCAGACCTCCTCTGGTACAAGCGCCAATACCTAATGGCCCTGATCATCAATGCCGTGGTGATCCTGGCCTGTGGGGTGCTGGCGGCAATCCTTGTGACCGAGAAGGCGTCGAGAGGACCGGTTGAGGTCCCGATTGGGGCAGCAGAAAAGTCTGGGTTGATTCAAGAGATGCAGGCTATACAGAAGTCTAGAGATGATTACAAGGCCATGGCGCTGAACTATAAGGCTCAGGTCAAGGTCTTGAATGCCAAGGTGGATGGGCATGTCACGCAGTTGGATGCGTTACAGGAACGTGGGCGTGAGCCGGATAAGATCAATAAAGACCTGGCGGCGAAGCTGAGCACCTATCAAGGTGTCGTGCTGGAAGTGAAGCGGGTCTTGGGGGTGTCCAATGTCCAAATTGTCGAACGATAAACAGCCGTGTTCAGAACTGCGCGCAACGTATAGATACGGCATTTGGTACAAATGCCGTTCTTTGGCTAAGTATTACGTGGGTGGTGCGTGGTATTGCGGAATACATAACCCTGAGATGATCAAGGCCAGAGAAGAAAAGCGAAATGCGCGATCCCAAGAGAAGTGCAACGCATATATGGAGAGGTTGAGAAAGAATGAGCGGGCGCGAAAGATTGATTATTCATTATCCGAATTTGCCCGATGGGTGATTCATGCGCATCGGTCAGAGTCGGGGGATGTGGATGGGGCATCGATACAAGACAAACTGATTGAATTGGGCCTGCTGCGTGAAGTGACCGTGACAGAGCCGTGCGGCGAGAATTGCCGGTGCGCTGAATATTGGGATGAATTCCCGAACCAATGTTTACGGCTGATTGAAGGTGTGAACGTCAAGGTGATGGAATGAAAGAACGACCGATTCTCATGACGCCGGAGAACGCGCAGAAGTGCCACGAGGGCACGAAAACGCAAACGCGGCGGCTGAATGGGCTAGAGGAAGTGAATGCCTGTAAGCATTGGGACTACCCGCAAATGCAGGCGCGGGGCGTGGCGGTGTTTCTCGATAGTAGCCAGGCTAACCCTTACAACAACGCGCTAGATGTCACGTGTCCCTACGGTGTCGTCGGTGATCGGCTCTGGGTGCGGGAGGCGTGGGCCTGGCCCGGTGAAGAGTGCCATCTCTACAAAGGCAGCCCTGCTGATGCTTGGATTGTCGAGGAATGGAAGAAGGATCCGAACTGTTGCCAGGTGATATGGAGCCCCTCCATCCACATGCCGCGCTGGGCCTGCCGGACGGTGGCCGAGATCACAGAGGTACGGGTGGAGCGGTTGCAGGACATCACCGAGGAGGATGCCATAGCTGAGGGAGTTAACAGGATAGCTCATGGTCGTAATGGCGATTATTACAGTGCGTTCCGCGACGAGCCACACCATGATAACTGGATTGATCCTGTAGATGCATATAAAGAGCTCTGGGAATCCATCAACGGCATAGGCTCCTGGTCGCTGAATCCGTGGGTGTGGGTGATTTGGTTTAGGAAGGTGATGGAATGAAATGGACCACGGAGAAGCCGACAGCGCCGGGGTGGTATTGGTACAAGGGGGCTGGGTACCCTACAATACTCTACGTGTATACCGAAACATTCATCGGAAGTCTTTTCGTAGAAGATCCTGACTATGGTGGCCCGGTGCAAGGGTACCCAGGTGAATGGGCAGGTCCGATCCCAGAACCGGAGGAGGTATGATGCTCTTATCACTGTTCTTCTTGCTCCTCTCAGTTGGCACGGCGCAGGCTGGCGAGCATGTATGGAGTAGCGTTCCGCCAGGGTGCAAGCTTTTCCAGAAGCACGACTACGCAAAGGTTGAGATGATTTGCGATGGGGGATCACTTGTGGAGACGAAGGAAATCATCCGCTGCAATGAATCTGGGCAGTTTTGCGAGGTTTACGATCCGAGTAAGTTCCCGTGCTACAAGCGGATGCAGGAGTTGATACGGTCTGTGGACGTTGTCCTGGATGGCAGGGTTGATTGGCCGACGTGGGAGGCTGTCATGCGGGAGTGCGTGAAATGAAGGGGGACCTATTAGAGTCTGATGTCCTATTGATGATTGAAGATGAAATTGAGCGATGGGGGTCAGCTAAGAAGGTAGCGGATAGAATGAAAATTAGCCAGCAATATCTGCACGATATTAGACAGGGGAGAAGGGCTATCGGTGTGTCTGTACTTAAAGCGTGCTCACTCAAGCGAGGCTGCTTGTATAGGCCCGTGAAATGAAGGGAGGCGAGATGTGGACCTATACGATTGGGTGTTTCTTGCTATTGGGTATGTTGCCCGTTGGCTCCATGAGCATTGCACACGCCGAGCCCCCCGGCTGGCCTCCACAGCCAGCAACAACCACGGTTGGAACGGAGCGGGGGCAGTATCGCCCGGGTGAGATTACGCGGATAGGAGGATCTGACTCCTATGCAAATGTATTTAATGCACCACCCATGAAGCGCGAGCCCTACGTCCAGATCCCGCTGCCTGAGTTCAAGGTGTTGATTGGCCGGGTAGCGAACCAACAGGAACAGAGCAAGCTGAAGGATCAGATCATCAAACATCAATCTGAAATGATCACGATCAAGGATGAGAAGGACAAGCTCCAGACCGACTACATCGCCAAGATGGAGCAGGCGGATGAGCAGCGAGAGCGGTATGTAGAGAAGCTGGAGGCACTGGCCAATGATCCCAGATGGGCCGATCGAGCAACGTGGGCCGGGTATGGGGCCGCTGTGCCGATTGTGGTGCAGGTGGTGAGGAAGATCATTTTAAAATTCTAAGGAGGTGCGTCATGGGTGGTTGTCATGATTACGGCTACCCGATGGCGTGATTGATAATATGGCCGAATATTGTCCAACCTACCAACCACGAGAGGAGCGGGAAGCAAACCCGTGACTTTCTTTTTGACGCACGTTCCGTTATGTGACATACTGTGGCGCTCAATAAAATCAAGAGGATGATAGTTGCATGCAATCATTCCGGGCGACCGTCAAGGGGTTGAAATCGGATGAGGATCTGGAAACGACCGTCACGCTTCGAGTCCCTGGTATAGACTACGATAAAGTCTCGCCCATCGGAAAGCGAACCAAGCAAGTGTTGATCATGATGGTGTTTAGTGAGGATGAGTTTTTGCAATGGCAGGGCTCAATCAAGGAGATGAACGATGCTGAATCCTGAAGAAAGCATTCCGAAAGATGAACCTGAAGACCAAGAAGCCCAAGGGTATTCGATCATGGTGAATTGCTACCCAGACGGGACACATGACGTTGTGCGCCTCCCATTGCAGCCTGTGAGTGAGGGTGAGTATCCGGATGGGCTGTTTGGATTGGGGTCGATCGAGGACGCGTTACGCGGGGTGATTGCGCTCAAGGAAGATGCGCCCGCGTACGAGTCGGCAGACCGGAAGGAGATGATGGAGGAGTTTCATAAGTAAAGGAGTATCTATGCCGGAAGCACGGCTGAATCTGAGCGACCATCCAGACGGTAGTTTCTCCTGTCAGGCTGTCTACTACTACGGCTACAACCCTCAGTCTAAGGCCCACCAGGCCGTGCGATTGCTGCGGCAATATATTGATCTTACGCGAGAGGCGATCCCTGGAGAGGATGGCACTGACGAAGTGGATACGAACCGACCGACGCTCGAAACAGAATCATTTATGCGGTTTACGGATGAGGGGGGATCGGTTCGGATGCAGATTGAGTGCGTCCCGAAGGCGGATAGTCCATCGTACCAAGCCTGCATGCACGCGAAAAGCTATTTCGAATTTCTCCATAAAGCGGATAGTGACGCGCTCATGACGCGGCAGGATGGGCTCTCGGTGGTCGTTGGGAGAGAGTCGATCAACCAGCGAAGCGGGAATTTATGAATTATTGCTCGTCTCATCCACGGTACAGTGCGAAGCGTGAGCCACATTCTGATTGTGGTACATGCTTGAGGCTCTGGCATCTCCGGTGTCCAGAGCTGAAGCACGATGGGGAGCGGATCAAGGCCGAGGAGATGGAGGCGGCTCATGGCCGATAATTGCCAGCGGTGCAACGGGTTGCTCAATAGCCAATGGAATACCGAACTGCGGCAGTGGGAGCCGCATTGCCTTACCTGCGGGCATCTGCCAGGGATCAAGGTCCGTCGAGCGGACGGGCGAGCGTTCGGGGAGCCGAAATACTGCGAGATGTGCGACCTGCGGCCAGTTGTGCGAGTGGTGCAGAGTGCGTATACGCGTGGATTGGGGGATACCGAATTACCGTACTGTGCGGGATGCCGGGAGAAGGTCAACCGGAAGGCACGGATGCGGGATCGATGGGCCGCTGAGCAGGCCGGGAAGAGCGGTAATTGGAAGGCGGTGTAAATGCATACAGAAGAGGAAGCCAAAACAAAATGGTGTCCACAAATCGTTGATGCTGATTCGCTTATGTCGGGTGAGCAGAGCGGGGATTGTATCGGTTCTCGCTGTATGGCATGGCGCTGGCTCGGCTCCAAAGGCCCTGAGCAGCAAGGGTATTGTGGATTGGCGGGGAGGCCGTGAGAAATCCCAGGATAACTACGTATTCACTTCTCTATGGCTGTAATGCTGTAACTAGTTGAAATCATGGCAACTAAATCTAGTGGAAAACTAGGCGCACCGAAAGGCCAGAAGTACCGATCGCAACGGCGGAAGTTGGCCAAGAATCTGTTGAAGGGGATGAACCAGACGGAGGCCTTGATTAAGGCCGGGTATAGCAAGGAAACGGCGAACAAGGCATCGAAGGCGGTCATTCAGCATCCCCAGGTGCAATCGATCCTGACGGAGGCGGTCGAACGGGTGTTGGCCGAGGAGCAGAAGCAGTTCGATGATATTGTGAGGCCATACGTGAAGGCACTGGGTGCTAATGTGGTCGTGAAGATGCCGACAATCGGGGATGCGGTTGAGACAAAGATCCCTGATCATGCGACCAGGATGGATGCAGCGACGCACATTGCACGGCTCTACCAACCAAAGAATGTCGATGAAGAGGCGGAGAAAGAGAAGTCTGGGCCGCCAGTCCTGTACCAGATCAATTTCATCGAAGCGGGGGCCAAGGCTCCTGCGCCGGTCGTGATATCGGGCCCGAGGCCTGCTCAGGCTGATAACGTTCCCCCTGTCCCGGAGGTTGCCTTTGTCAGTCGCAAGCGCTGAACCGGAAACCCGGCAAGTGCATTTCCCTGCCAAGCTGCAAGGGCTGTTTCGCCCACACCGATACAAGGTGCTGTACGGAGGCCGGGATGGAATAAAAAGCTGGTCGGTCGCTCGGGCTCTTCTGTTGATGGCGTCGCAACGTCCGTTGCGGGTGCTGTGTTGCCGGCAAGTTCAGAACTCTCTGAAAGAATCCGTCCATAAACTCCTCTCGGATCAGATCGAATCTCTCGGGCTCTCCAGCCATTTCGATGTGATGGAAAGCGAAATCCGG
>JACCDR012051193.1_pt1 | contig 11443 bp, 11 predicted proteins | sample 7446431 | NCBI WGS metagenome assembly JACCDR01 (sample SAMN15323443, study PRJNA562643) | freshwater metagenome | isolation source: river surface water | place: USA:Blue River Watershed | collected 2017-08-17
CAAGCACCCGTTGAGGATCAACAGGTCGTGCTTGAAAAGATCAAGATGATCAACCTGGCGCGGGAAGCCTTGGAAGCTTCTCCGCAAAATCCGAATCGTCCGCTACAGGACGATTCACGGGGATACGCTCGGGATGAGTCCTGGTGGGACTCGTTTCGGGCCAAGTATGGGCCCAAGCCGAGCAAACACTACACGGACTCAGATATTCGGACCTTTGTGGATCAGGTATTCGATGGCGGATATCTCCAATACATCGATCGGCATCTGGTTCCCTATTGGCCTGGGGACATGTGGTTCGACAAGGCAAAGGAACGCTGGTCCAGGCCCGTCGGTCCCAAACGAGCCACAAAGCGCCAAAAGCCGGAGAACAAGCAAACGATTTTGGAGGGCCTTCTCCGTCACCCAGGAACGATTTTTGACATCGCGGTCACGCCACGAGAAGCCTGGATCACTTGGGAACTCAATCGGGGACGAGAATTCCATTCTGTGAGCTTCGAGCCGGTCAAGGTGGTCCAGAAAAAGGACCCCAATGTTGGGATGAAGCCGATGGCGGTAATGGAATACCTGGCAAGCAAGGGACTTCATGTGGTCGCCGGGGGCACCAAGTATAGCTACTACTCCTTCCCAGGAATGCCCAAGCGAGACGGCGTTTACATCCGTCTGGGTACCGGAAACATGGTCGTTGTAGTCCGGGGGAAGATTGATAGCGACATCAAAATCACCAAGGAATTCTACTATGGCCAGGTGACGCCGCAGATCTTGGACGCGATGATCATTCGGATGAAGAAGCGGATTCAGTCCGAGGCTTCTGCGGGAAGCTGATGGGCGAAAGACCCTCGGGAGCTCGCGCCCATTCCGTCATGTCGTTCCAGGCGTGGAGCGCCGCCCAATAAGCGAGTGCTCCCATGGGATGATCGCCAAAGGTCTCCAAAAAGCATTCGCGGAGGGTGCGACCATACATCCCTGTTTCCCCATCCCAGCTTTGTTCACGAAGGGCCATGGCCTTCAAAGTGCGGGTGCCGATCTCTTCTGGTGTCATGGTCTGGTTACGCCGAGCGCCTTCTCCAAGATCTCCTTTGCTCCCCTTGGGTTCCCATCCTCGAGTTGTTCAAGGGCCAGGATGAGAGCGGACTTGTAGTCTCCATCTTCAACGCCATGGCGAGCAGCACGTTGGGCCAACTGAGCCAATTCCAAAATACTGTTCCAACTGGGTGCCCCCGTTCCTCGGTTCAAAGCCGCATCAATTTGATTGATCACCTCATTGGCCACATCTTCCATGTGTTCACGGAGTTTGCGGCCAATGACTCCTGTGACGTTGAGAAGAGCATGAAGTTCGGCTGGTGTTAGTTTCTTATTCAAAGTCTTCCCGCGTCTTCGAGTTCAAGGAGGCTTTCCAGGGACATCCCCAGAGGGAGCCGCGTGAGGACCCAGACCTTCTCCTCCGGACTCAAAATAGTTCCGGTGTCTTGGAGAGCCAGGACGGCTCGCGCCAACTGAACGAGTTTGGTGAATTGGTAAGTTCCCCATCTCTCCATGAGGAAGTGGAAGGCTTCCTTGGCCTGTTTGGCTGCGATTTCTCTGGGAACACTTTTGTAACCCTCCTCGTATCGAAGGGCGACACGGTGTCCAGCCTTGAGGAGTTGACGATAAGCCCAACGTCTGCCCGAACCTATCTCCGCGTCTCGTCGCCCATCTTGTTCCGGATTCGTGGAGGTTACCAGAGCCCAAGCGGGGTCATCTGGATATTCCAAAGGATAGGATTCCACACCAGCAGTCGTCAAGGTCTCCACTATGGCGCGGTAAAATTGGATGCGTTGCTCAAAAGGAAGGCCCAAAGCTTGGCAGGTCTCCACCACGGCTTTGGACGCGGAATGAGGATCGTAGCTGCCCATGAAAGGAATACGCCCAATGCCTTGGATCTGGCCCCTACTTCATACTCGTAAAATCCTGCCGCAGGGTCCAGGAAGTTTCGGCGCTGTTCGGAAACACGACATCCACACAGGCGTGGATCTCTATGCTGCTGTGGGCACGCCCGTGTTCGCCGTTGAATCGGGCACCATCGTTGCAATCCAAATCTTTACGGGACCACAAGCTGGAAGTCCTTGGTGGCGAGAGACCTTTGCCGTTCTCGTTTCTGGGGCTTCCGGTGTGGTGTGCTACGGCGAGATCAAACCAATTGGAGATCTTGAGGTTGGCCAAAAGATCCAGGCTGGAAAATGGTTGGGAGAGGTGATGGAAGTGCTTCGCGTGAACAAGGGCAAGCCCACCTCCATGCTCCATCTGGAACTTTATTCTTCCGGAACCACCTCACCCGTATCCTGGGAACTGGGGGAAGAACAGCCCAGCCGGTTGTTGGATCCAACGCCCTCTTTGGAAAGGGTTCTCAATCTCGAAGGAAGTGGATTGTAGAAACTCCAAACTGCGCGAGGGACAAAATTCTCCAACTCCCACAAGAGTGTCTTTCCGGGCTCTGGTAGGGGCAGCGTTTCCTCCTTGTAGGGGGGCACTTGGGATTTGCGAAGGACTCCTGCCAATCTCAGTGCGTGAACGATGCGGGGTCGATCTTCTGGGGTTGGGACAAGCATGCGATCGGGCCAATTTGAAGGATTGAAAGGCTCCTCGATTGTCATAGACCCAGAAACTTGGGAAGAGAGAAAGACCTCCACAGGATTCGAGGGAATCCCGATTTGTATGAAGCGCCAACCTAGCAGGTGAATGAAGGGGACCGCAAAATACTCCATTGTTTGAATGGAGAGCGCCTCCAAAGCCAGAGCTAGTGCCTCCAGAAAGGGTGCTTTTATGCGTACTGGTTTGTGCATCCAAGCCATACTTTCGGCTGGAAAAATGTCGATCTCCACGCGTTCCCACAAGAACTGACCAACGGGACCCAACACTTTCGGGGAAAATGACTCCCCATCTGGTACCCGCCAATTCCCCCTTCTTACCACCTCCAAATCTTGGAGCAGCTCCCACAGATGTTTCAGTCGATATCCCCGCGGTAAAAGGTCTGAAAAGGGTTGGAGAAGCTTCCAGGGAAGTGGCACCTGGAAAAATACGCTAACGGATCAAACCTCCAGGCGTGATTTATACAGGCTTATGGCGTCCTTTTCTCCCGAAATCCACCACCACCTTCGACTTTTCTTTCGGGATACCAACTTGTACCAGGTCCGGCCGCCCCCTCCAGGAATCACGAAGCGCGAATTCCGCGCTTCCGGTGAGCGATATTGGAATCTTCGGGCGGAGGCCTTGATTTCCTTGGGTTTGGCCGTTCGCCGGGAGATCGAGGACAAGATCTTCCTTTCGCCTACATGGCAGGCCCTCGAAATCCTGGCGGAGATCGAAAGTCCTTCCCGCGCGGGGTGCACTTCCTTCCGAGAAATTCGTGTTTCCATGGTGCAGGCTGACAACGAAACCAGGAAGGTCATTGAGCGAATCTGGAGGGCTTCTTTCGAGGACGAAGGTAAAGTATTCCCCCTTGGGTGGGGCTTCGCGTATCTCCTGGACAAGCCATAATCTGTCCCCTATGGAACCGTGCCCAGTAGGGCATGCCGATTCATCAGAAATATCTGCCTCCGAGTGTTTCTCGGTACCTACCGACCGGGGAGACCTCGTATGCCAGCGCAGTTTATCAGAAGGGGAATTTGGTTCTCGACTCCGAACTCCTCTTCAACCAGGAGCTTCGGGATCAACTTCGTTCCGAACTGCTTGCCAGGCAAGTTCCCTCAGGCTTTCTAGTTGGCTCGAGGGACACGTATGATGATTTTCGGACGGATGATCCGTGGTTTCCAGGACCCTTACCCAACCCTGATTTTCTCCCCAACAACTTTCATCTGCGGAGGATTCAGGCCGTCGTCGCTGGATATCCCCTGACGATCGAGTACACCGCAACGGATACCTCTGGGGACAACCGAATCCAATTGGCAGCTCCCACCGCCTTCAATGGCGCGCCACTCACCTTCAAGCGCACGGATTTTGTTTTCTTGGAGGTTTGGCTTGCTTTGGTCTCCGAGAGTCCCCACGCTACAGGCACCCTCATTGTGCGGGATCCCGTGATTGCCAACCCTGGTGACACGATCACCGTGGACGGCGTGGTGTTCACCGGGGTGCTCATCGTTCCGCTGGCCAATCAGTTTCGTATCTTCCCCGGCAATGCTGCGTCCACTGCCAACAGCATTGCCACGCAGGTTGCGGCTTCTGTTCCCACTGTAACGACCACCTCTTCGGGCAACGTGGTTCGTATTGTAGCTGCGGCCGCGGGTGCTGCTGGCAATGCCATTACTTTGGCCAGTTCCAACGGAACTTCCATCACTCCTTCTGGCCCCACCTTGACGGGTGGCGTGGACACACCCAACAAGCCCTCGCAAGGAACCATTTTTCGTCATGGGAACACTTTGTCTTCTGCTACTGTGGCGTTGGTGGATGACATCGAAGACCCCGCGGTCGGACGAGAAACAACCAAGCGCATCCAAGTTCAATACCGTATCAGGACGACAGGACTGACGGAAGGCATTGGCTTCAAGACCCAAGCCGATGGCTTTTCAAATCCGAATGTTTTGGCGCAGGGAACACAAGGGGCGCCTATTGTTGGTTATCCCTTTGTTCCGGCGGATGGGGCCACCTTGCGACTCAATTCCGATGCCCGAGATCAAGTGGCGGGTGTAGGAGTTGGATATGGTATCGTAGACCCTGGCCTTTTCTTGGCGGGGAATGGTACTCAAGCATCCGCAACGGCTCTTGGCACGGTGGATGGATATGTGTACGCGATTCCGATTTGCTTCGTCTTTCGTCGCAACCTCGATCCCATAGCTGGGTGGGACCCCCAGAGCAACAGCAACGGGGCCCTGGCCTACAATCATATTCCGTTCGCCAATCCAAACATTTACGCGATTGTAGGCAATGGGGAATCGGATCGTCCGGATGGTCTCTTTGCGGACGCCATTGCGGACACAGACATCCTGGATCTTCGCCGCCACGTTCAATTGACGGGACTGGATCTGCCTTCTGAACTCAGGTTCCAAATCCAAGCTCTCCAGGATGGTAATTTCAGGACGTGGGCTATTGATACCGCCAGCAAGCAGATGCTCGGCAATGGATCTGGGGATGTCTCTCCCCGCAATCTCATTTGCAACGAAATTGGGAGACTTGCTACAGAGGGAGGCAACCCCCCCCTCTCAGGCACGACAACGCGGGGTGAAACTGTTCGCAGCTTTGATCATGTGGCGAGGCGATTCGGCGATCAACCCGTAGTTGAGAGAGTGGTCTTTGAGCTTTATCCCACCCTGACACAGGTCGCAAGCCCAGGCCGATATGTTGTGCGCCCTGCGTATGCCGCTCTGTTTTTGGGGTGGGCTGAGGGGGATGTGCTCCACCTGGATTTGTTGGAGCTGAATGCCACCACGCTCAGCAATTTCGACCCAACAACGGCCAGCGTGCCTGGGCCAGCTCCCATTGGGACCGTACTTTACTATGCTCCTACTGGGACGGTTATCACAGATGTTTTGAGCATCTACCATGATGACGGCAATTTCAATGTTGCGGTGGATCAAAAAACCCAGCCTCTCGTGATCCTTGGGCTGGGTTCTTCGCACATCACAATCCAGTTGGACGCCAACATCACCCAAATGACAGGGGGATTGCCGAACCCTCCTTACAATGCCGTGGGAGATGCCGTCAATGGGGATGTTGGATCCCAACGGAGGATTTTTGTGGAATTGGAGCTCACCTATCCTTTGGGAGCCGGTTTGACGGATACTCCGCATTGGGAGCTTGTTCCGGATGAAGGGCCTTATCCATTCGGTCCAATGATCGAGAACTACCTCCCCACAGGACCCACTCAGCGACCTGGGGACATGGAAACACCTTTCCGGCCCTTCTTCCGCAGCGGATATCGCGAGGTGATGATTGAGCACGTCACCAACGATCCAACGGCCGGAGGAAACCCTGGGGTTCCAATCGGGACACTGACGCCAGAAACGGTGGTGAGTCGTGATCCCTTGTCACTTGTTATGCCGCGCCGATTTTATGGTGACGGTGTAATTTCCGTGGATGTTGTTGATCAAAATGATGGCAACCCCCGAGATACGGACGAATCAGGTAGTCACTTTGGTGCCTCAAGTCGGTTGGTTTTGCTCGCCAACACGGGCATCGCGCCTGCCGTTCCCCTCTCTGGTTTAGGGCAAACACTTGTGGCCGTCCGCTATTTTGGGCAGGATGCTGTCCCAAACTACGGGCCTCCAGGGCAAGGATACCAGCAAGCCATTTACTTCCGCACCAATGCTCCTCAAACATGTGGCGTGAAGGAAGGGGTCATGACGCTGACGCCCGGGGCGGTTTTCCCTTATGTGGGCGTTGCCGGCAATCTGCCGGTGTCTGTTCCCGTACAGCCACTTTGCGTTGGTGCCGAAGTGTGGTCTGGTCAACGAGGGGTTGGTTCCGTGGAATTGTCCTTCCCTCACCTCGTTCCTTTGGACCAAATCCCCGTCAATGATGGTCGCACAGAGGTTCCACCTCCTCCCACCCAGTTCCCTGGGGAATGGTATTTTGCGGCAACGGCAACCATTTCAATCGCCGATTTTTCGGCCCAAGTGGGAACCTTGGCGCTTCACAGCCTTGTTCCTCCAGAGGGAACTATTCGTTGGGATCTGGGAGGGACACTGGGAATCGAAGTTCCCTTTACGGATACGGAGTTCAGGGCGATTTATCCTTACATCAATCGGACAGGACATCGTCCAACGGCCATGGCCCAACCCATGTCCAATGTGGTAAGACACAAGGCTTTCACACCCGTACTTGCCAGGGCATTGCAGGATTGCCCCCTCTTCCGGACGGGAGAGGTATTGCTTTTGATTTTGACACGTTGGTCAGAACTCGATGCTCTCAATACAACCGAGATGGCCACCACAGGAAACCGTGCTGGGGTGGCCATCTATCGAACTCGTGGCCTTTGGGCTCTCCCCTGAGGAACTATGGATTTCAAGACGCGACGAGCAGCTCTGATTGATCGCCTGGCAAACCTCCTTGAAAAGGAGGATCTACGGCGGTACTCCCCCGGAATACCAAAGCGGGGAGAAAAACTTGAATTGGGCCAACTCCCGCCCAATTTCAAGCGGGCATGGAATGACATCACGTTTCTTCGAGAGACTTGCGAGAGTCTTTTGAAAGGCGATCTTGAACCTGAAGTTAGAAGTATTCTGGAAGATTTGAACTTGTTTCTCAGTGTTGAAATGGGGAGTTTTCGGATCCAGGTGGAGAGCCTCAACAGGGTTTGGGGTTTGACCACCGGACTTCTCCAAGAAATCCACTACAAAATCGGCCAGAAGCGGAAGAGTTTCTTTGGTCCTCTTCTTCGGGCGAATCTGGACCGGGATAGTCTTCGGCGGCTTAGCGGCGCATGGGATGAATTCTCCCATTCTTTCTAGGAATCATCGAGTACAGTGTTTATTCCGGGCGTAAACACTGTTACCATGAGCACCATCACTTTCATCTTCACCTCTGTTCTTCTTCACCTGGTCCCCGCCACAACGGATACCCCCAATATGGAGGGCGTTGTGTCCTCCGTGCAACGGGAGATTTCCTCCTCAGGAGAGGTACCGCGGACCTTCTGCATTGAGAAGGTTTGCGGCACCTGTTCCGGTGTCGAGGAAGATTGGATCTGCACCTTTTCGGGTCCCGGTTGGGTCTGCGATGTTTGGTACAAGGACGGTGTGGGCCATCACTCCTGCACAACCGTCTGATCCAAGCTGAGCACATCCAAAAGGAGCCGATCTTCGGGCGGCACGGTCTGGCGAACGGCCTTTTCAAGGTCTTGCCACGAGAAGCAGGGGGGCCAGGGTACTTCTCCCTCGAGCTTCCTTGTGAGCTGGCATTCTCCAAAGTCGGCGAGCCCACCAACTATCAATTTCTTCTCCTGATTGAGAAGGAGAAATTGTGCCCCGCCTCGCGCGGCACGAACATGAAGTTGGAGAGGAATGGCGGCGATGGTGAGTGAGTAGGCACGTTCCATGTCGACATAGTCGCCGTTCAACCTCCCACCGATCCTTCCTGCGAAGGTGACTTTTTTCACGCTCCCATGGTGATCAGATCTTCCGGGGTGATGACGGTTTTCAGAGCCCTCCGAATTTCCTCCCAAGGAGGAGAGGAATTGTCGGACTTCAGGTGGAGGCCATCATCCAAAAGAACAAGATGTCCTGATGCCGAGTACAAAGGGCCTGAGGGCGTGTATTTCGGTCCGTACAAAACAAATCTGGGGGTGTCCCCAGGGAGTTTGGAGGACACTTCAATCTGGTACTTGGAGCCCCCAACCTCAAAGGGATAGACGCGGTGGAAATTCATGTTGGGCATACGTCCCTCTTCCGGTAGCTAAAGCATCCCGCATTCATTGGTGAATGCCTCGGATCGTCGATCCCGCCACCCTCCGCAAAGGCTTTGGTCTCGCGTCTCCTGACACCGTGGAGCCGCAGGCTCAAACGCAGCTCGCGGACGAGGTTGTTTCCTTGGAAGCGCATGTGGAGGATCCCCAAGCAGCGCATCCCGCCTCTGCGATCTCAACGACAACCTCCAAGGGCATGTATTTTGCCAACCAAGTGCAGGGAGATTTGGATGAGATTGCAGGGATCATTCCCATTCGTCCCCCCACCGTTGGGAATTTTAAAACCATCTTGGGTGTGAGCGGCATTTCAGATTGGGGTCAACTCAAGATGGCGGATGGTGGGCTTGTGGCTCGCGGGCTCATCACGCCGCCTGCAGAACCAGAAGATCTTTTTGCCTACGATCAAAACGTGTACCCGTATTATTGGCGCGCTCCTGATTTTGCCTTCGGGAGTTTGGTCAATCCTCTGGGCAATGGATTTGATCCCCCCGGAAACGATCCCTCCTCCGATCCCGTTTTCAACTTGGATCCCGCAGGAACAGGAGATCCCACGTACACTGGCGGGGGACCTGGATTTGCCCACGTAGGGGGATTCACGAGAGCTTCTGTCCTTGAAACGGCGAAGCTCTATCCTGTAGGCCCTGGTGCACCCGCAGTGGTCTCGGGTGTCGTTTTCCCCGCTGATAGGGGGGTGCTTGCGTTATTCCACTGGCCTCCCGCTGGGAATGTTGCGGCCTTTCTGGCGCAGCCTTTGACCACTCGCGTCATAGCTGCCATCAAGATCGGACTGGGTCTTGGGGATGCCGGTCCAGATGGTATTTGCGATGGGGGTCCTGGAGGAATCTTTGAGGAGGGGGACCCCACCTATTTTGATTTTCCAGGTCGGGCCGCGGGCCAATATGATCTGTTCGAGCTCCACAATGGGGTTGATGATCAAACCGGATTGCCCTTGCCGGATGGGCCGGATCCTGCGGCAGGCCAAGTTCGTTTGGGTACTGATCCGAATGCGGGGGTTCCACCAGTTCCTGGGGGAATTCCGATTCTGGGGGGATCGACCATTTCTACTGGAGGCGGAAACGACAACAACTTCTTCCGCTACCGCCTGCCCTATTTGGCCAATTACGGTTCGCTTACATACACCCCCGCCATCCAAGCACCGCGCTATTACGAAAAGCCCCCTGTCGCCTTGGATTTCGCCACGGATCTCACGATCGCTGGAAACTACGAAGCTTTTCCCAACGATTTCTGGACCTTCCAGGTGGCCAGATATCGTCACAGATTCTTCCTACAATCCCCTCCTTCGGATCAAGGAAGTTATCTTCTGCTTCATTTCCGAACCGAACGGAACTTCGAGCAATTTGCCAGGGATGGAATATTGCCATCCGACGTGAATTTGGGCTATCCGCTCTACAGCGCAACTCTATCGGATGACACAAATCCTGAAAATGTTTTGAACATCGTGGATGGTGCCACGCCCTTCCACACTTCGCCAGGTTATCACGTGAATCGGGCGGCCGTTGTGGAGGATCCCGATGACCCCGTATCCGCTGTGGGGCTCACCTTCACATATGACACCCAAGCTGGCGTGATGTTTGTGTCTGGGGTGCAGTATTTCGTCTCCCCTGCGGGCGCCGGATCGAACTTCAGCATCGACACGATCACTGCCCAGATTTCAAACCTGTTCTCAGAAGGATATCTCCTTGGTTCCGCTGGAACGGCTCTCCAAGTTACTTCGGGTTTCACCCATCGAGATCCTGTTTTTCTGCACCTGGGGGGCTTTGCAAGCGCTACCAATTTCACAACGGGCTCAGGAGCAAGCTTCACAGGGCAAGCAGCATATCAACGGATCGTCTTTCGCTACTACGATTTGGGCCCCTACACGCTGGCAACGCCCCCAACCCCTGCAGACCCTGCAGATTTCAGTCTGGGGGTGGCTGATATTCCCATTCGTTTCCAGGGGGACGATGATCGTTGCCATTTCACACAGGATGCCAAACTTCGGGTTTTTGCTGCCAAACCTTTGGGGCACAATTCTCCCGCCACGACAGTTGCGGAGTTTACTTTCCCGGATCCTGGCGGGAAGAAGATTTTGTTCCACACGACTTCCCAAAGTCTGACCGTCCCCTCTGCGGGGGCTTACGGCAACTTCACATCGGGGGGCCTTGGTACAGCCCCGCGCGTGGGACTGGAGAATGCCCGCAAGGATGTTGAGGAACGCTTCCTGGACGAGGTTTATCGCTGGCTCCACGCGGCGTTGCCTTTGGTGGATCCAACCTTTGATCTCAACTTCGCTACAGGTAATTTGGTGGGTCCTGGATTGCCCTTTGTGGCCGCTCCCATTGAACTCCCCATTCGGATTGGTTCTGATGCTCCCATGGGGAACAATGCCTCGTACTTGAGAACACTTTCAAACGAAGCTTCTTTGACGGGTATCCTCACTGCCTCGGAAGCACAAGTGGGAGGATTGCCAGACCGTAGTCCTCCTCTGTCGGATGGGGTCTGGAATCAGGTACCCTTCGCGGGAATCTTGATGTATCCGAAATTTGATTACACCGCTGGATACAGACCCTCCGTGGTGGATGGGGATACGCTGGATCCCCAATTCGACTATTCTGGTATCGTTTCCCCGGAACGCTATTACTATCGCGTTTTCGATGCGGCCTATGCTGCCGATCCGGTTCCGGAGCCCAACGTTGTGGGGCAGCCATTGCTCCTACTTCGGATCGATGGTTTGCGGCTGGTGGACTTTGCCTACTTACCACCAGGCCCTGGTTCGGCGGAGATTGCCATCATGCTCAAGATCCCTGGTCTCACGACCTGGATGGATATAGGTCGCGTGGACGGAGATGGTCCCAGCAAGCAGGATGGCTTCCAAGATGGTGCCGGGTGTCAAGTGCTCGGACCAAACACCTTTGATGCCCGCGATTCAATCACGGGGGTTTACTACTCGCAAGTCCAAGTCTCCGTGGGACCCCAAGCTGCGGTCTTCGCCAATGTATTTACGGAACCTGGAAAGGCTCCCATTTTCATGCAGGTGCGCATGCGGCAGACCGGTGCAACTTTGGATTTCACGCA
>JACCDR012622048.1_pt1 | contig 11443 bp, 14 predicted proteins | sample 7446431 | NCBI WGS metagenome assembly JACCDR01 (sample SAMN15323443, study PRJNA562643) | freshwater metagenome | isolation source: river surface water | place: USA:Blue River Watershed | collected 2017-08-17
AGAGACCATGGAAAATGGATCCGGACGATTTATTATCTCGAGCAGATAAACTTTCCACATCTAATGATTAATTTTATATATGATAGACGCAATGGTAGTAAGGAAGGAACTTCGTAGGCGGATTTTGCAAGAGATTCGAAACCGCGATATATCTCAGTGGGCAAACGTGATAAAGTTGAAGATCCTAGAATCGTTGCATGATAAACAACGGCTTGTAATACAAGATATTCAAAACGGCCATAGATTTATAGCACTTTGTACGTCGCGAAGAGCAGGAAAGACGATTACAATTGTTGCACAGATTCTCATATCACTTATTGATGCGAAATTCAATGAAACCGTGATGTTTATAGCCCCTACGATTGAAAAGGGGAAGAAACTTATATGGTCAGAATTGAAACGTCAAATTGAATTGTTTGAGTTACCTTTCGAGCTAAAAGAGGGATCCGGAGAAATCGTAACGCCGGCTGGTGGTAAATTTGAAATCTTGGGTCTCTCGAGCTCAGGAAAGGCTGAAATGCCCCGTGGTGCTACGGTCCGGGCCGCTTTTCTTGACGAAACTCAAGATATGACACATTTACTTCCACCATTACTTTCATCACTCGGTCCGGCACTCTCAACAGTAGATGGTATACTTGTATTGTCAGGTACTCCATCACCACAACCCGTTGGACCGTGGTATGAAATTGTTGAAAAACAAATTGGTGGATTTAGGAAACATCATTTCACAATTCTTGATAATACTAAACTTGAAAAACCGGCAAGACAAATACTTGATGAGGAACTTGCTCGGATGGGATGGGATGAACAAACGCCAGAATTTAGACGTGAGTACCTGGGTGAGTGGGTGCCTGATGATTCACAAATGGTGTTCAGTTACAATCCGGTTGAAAACAATTTAAATCAAGTCCCGAATGGTTATTCGTCCAAATGGATACACTGTATGGGGATTGATTTAGGGTTCAATGATTATTGTGGATGGGTTGTATGTGCTAAAAACCCTCAAACGGGCGAAATTATAGTACTGCATTCAGAGAAACATCCGAAATTGTTTTCCTATCAAGCAATGGAAATAACAAAACGGCTTGTAAATGAATATGGCCTACAACGAATTGTATGTGACCCGGCCGCTGGTGGTACACAGTTTTATCATCAATTTAATGCTGAATATGGACAATTAATTGGTGTTGGTATTCGTCCAGCGAACAAAATGGACAAGAAAAATCGAATTGCAAATACAAATTCACTTTTTAGATCAAAACGTTTGAAGGTGCTATCTCCCGGAGCCGATTCATTAATTTACGAACTTCAAACGATCAGATATAAAAATAGGAATACGTCAGATTTTCTAACATCTTCAAAACTTCGTGACGATCTACTTGATCCGTTAATGTACGCACTTGTAGACTTGGGTATGTTTCAAGCTCGCCATGAGGAAGAACAATCAAAGGTACCAAATTTTATAGATTTACTCTTCACTAAAAAAGAAGAATTTAAATCTGTTCAAGATGAGTGGTCCGCCGCCAATCGGCCGTCGTGGTAAATCCGCCGTTCGTGGCTCGAACGAGTAAAAAATAGGGTATATACATGCTATCTGAATTATTCCCAGATCTTTGCCAACCGACAACGGGTGGTGTTTACAACATTGCACATTCGGCTACGGCAGCCAGATATAAAGTCCCGCTTGAGTGGCAGGGACAATTAGTTACGTTTTCAAGTCAAACGTCAGATTTGTTTATAACGTTTGGCGATGGTGGATGCAAAGTTGGAACGACTGAATATGCACAAGTAACTTCCGAGGTCATTGCCCCGAATTGGGGCTCTGGTTTCATAATTCCGGCTGGTGCAATGGTTTCATTTCCGATATCTAGGGAATTTTCACATTTTTGCGTCGTAAGTTCAGCCGCTTCAGGTGCATGGAGCGTCTTCAGAAATTCGGGATATCCAACATTTGGTGAAAAACACCCTGAACTTTCTCTCTACCCGAGAGATCCAAGTTTGTGGCTAAACTTTGGTGATTATAAACGACTTGGTATATCATCAGGAATTGCATCAGCACAGGCAATTGGACAGAATTTAGTTCAATCGGGTGGACGTTCTCATTATCTTTTTTCAGAATCTACAAATAAGCCGGCATTGAATGATGCTGTGGCTGCAGGAAGTGGACTTATGCGGCCGGCCGCCGCATTTACGGCCGGATCAAGTCATAAACTTGTTTGTGCGGATGCTGTTGCCGCCTCAATTTTTGGTGGTACGTCCGATTTCACATTAATCATTCCGGTCCGCCGTGGTGCCACCGGAGCGGTACACACACTGTTCGCCGTGGCAACTGATGGAAGTGCAAATGGGTATTGGAATTTAGCACTTGATGCATCAGATGATATAATCGTGACTCGTGTAGACACGGACGGTTCTTCATCTACTTCGACTTATGCAACTACAGTTGGGACAACTCCAATTTACATAACTCTCGTCTATACCTCTGGTACCCCTACCATGTATGTAAATGGTGCATCAGTTTCATTGACTGGAACGGCCACGGGGAACGTTGGAACGCTATCTAAAATATCAATTGGTGCAAGAATCATAAATACTTCTACCTATGCAAATTATGCGACGGCTGAAATCCCAGAAGTGATTGCATATAATAATGCACTTGGAACAGACGATCTTGCAAAAGTTCATGCGTGGATGCAACGACGATATGGCCTGTAATGATATTTGATTTTGTAAACTAGGATAGATTATGATATCATTATATCCAGCATATGGTGCAACAGTCCGAAATGAAAACGGAATTACAATTCCATCAACTGGTGTTATTGTAACCCTAACAGATTATTATCTCGATTTACTAGATCAGGGATTATTACTTACATATGATCCGCTAGGGATAAATTCAGCGACCGAAGATGAATTTGTTGGTGGCATTCTTAGAGCGGCTTTATGTACTGATCTAACTACACGGTCCGGAAATTTTGATGGTGCCGTCCTAATAACTCAGGGATATTCATCATACGGTGATGGTGGTGGTGGCAGGTTCGTATGGCAGGATGCTTCAACTACTACTATTGATAACGGGATAGTTTTTGGTAATTCGGCCACTGGGAGATGGAAGCGTATTTACGAGGGTCCAATAAATGCTAAGTGGTTTGGCATTGTTGGTGATGGTGTGACAAATGATACCACCAAATTGCAAGCTGCATTAACATCAGCATCAAATTCAATTTTAGAAATACCATCAGGTACTTATATTTGTGGCCCGCTTAATGCAGTTGCAAACACCAGAATAATTATGTATCCCGGTTGTGTAATACGTGGTAATGCGACTACAATAACTAGTACTAATAGATTATTTAATATTTCAGTTGCAAATGTCTCAATTCAAGGATATGGGGCTACAATTGAAATAATCGGCTCGTTTTCAGATGAGCAAAACCATGCAATATATATACAGGCTGCTAGTGGCCGTGTCGAGCTAGCTGGTATCACAGCCAAGTCTGCTGGCGGTGATGGTATCTATGTGAAGAGTGCGAATGCTGACGTGACAACACGGGATATAACAGCTGATACTTGTAGACGTAATGGATTATCAATTGTTCAGTGTCAATCTTTTACTGATTTTAATGGGAGATACATCAACACAACTGGCACGCAGCCGAGCTGTGGTGTTGATATTGAACCGAATAATTCAACTGACGTACTCGGAAAGATCCGGTTTTACGGATCATATGCTGGCAATAATGACGCTGGCGGTTTTTTCATTTATTTGGCTGCTTGGAATTCAACATCCAACATTGCTGACATTGAATTCCATAATTGCAAGTCATATCAGAATGGCGTCGCCTATAACACTGGCGGATTCGATGTATCTCGCGTTACTAATACGACTCCATGTTCTGGACTTGTTAGATTTACAGATTGCACATCGATTAGAGATGGTGGTACGGGGTTTAAGGTTCTGAATAAAAACGCCACATTGCGCGTGGAAATGATTCGCCCGACTGTAATTGATTCAGTTACGAGAGCGGATGCTGGTGCGTCAAGTACATCATATGGTGGTATTACATTGTATAACGACACGAGTTATACAACTAACGTCGGAAACGTGTTGATAGATTCACCTGTTGTCATATTGAATTCTGGTAGTGGGTCACTCATGCAACATGCCATATGGGTGCACTCAGCTGGTGGGTCTGGTACTGGGCATGGAAACGTACGTGTCAGTAATCCTGATGTGTCAGGAACGTACGGGAATGCAAATGCAATATCTCATGGTAGTTCTGAAAAGTTTATCCAATTTGAAACGCTGAATACTAGATATGTAGATTTAATATCTAACACCACCCTGACTGATGGTCGATATATGGGCGGACATACTACACTCACAAATCGAGGGGCATCAGGAACTATCTCAATTACACTCCCAGCAGCTACAGCCGCCCGCGCTGGGTGGTACTTCGATGTGCACGTAGTTGCAGCTCAAACGATAAATTTGACACCTGGTGCTGGTGATACAATTTCGCCAATTGGATCGGGTGCGGCTGATCCAATTACCAGCAATACCCCCGGATCTACTGTTCGGGTGAGATGCACTGGGTTGAATGAATGGCGAATTGTTAATCTAACGGGGACTTGGTCCTGATGCGTAGAAATAGACGATCCCCAAACGCATCAAACGGCTCATGGGGGCAGGTGATGAACCTGTTTCATTCGGTATTTACTGCTGATAAATTCACAGTGGACGGAACCACCGGGAAAGTTGCTAGTTTTACCGATTGGCGTGACTCGACACATACAGTCGCGCAGTCGACTGAAGCTAATCAGTGCGTTATTCCAACCGGGGTCAGTGGACTAAATGGACGACTTGGGGCCTCATTCAGCTCAACTTGGTACGACTCAAATCGAGCTGCTAGTACCTGGAAATTCCTACATGACGGCACCGGATGCGAGGTCATCCGAGTGTTCGTTCCTGGGTCCGTGACTGGCACAACATACCCAGTAGCCACTAGAAGTGGTGGGGCGGCTCAACATGGCTTCGGCAGCCTCCGAAACGCCGCAGCGGCCGGTGCAATTTTACTATCTGCGGGCAACACAGTCTTGAATGGGCAGGCTGGCACTCTGGTAGTTGGTACGCCTACTTGGACAGATTTTTATTATCAAGAAGGTTTATCAGGCGCGGAATATGAGGTGTTTCTACGGTCGACCTCAGTCACATCAGGCAATTCATCAATTGCACCGAGCTCGTCCAATCCATCTGCCACCCTCCGATTAGGTGCCCGCACCGATGGTACTGGGGCTGAGACTGAGACCTGGTGCGCGACCCTGATAGCAAATCGAGTCCTGTCGTCAGATGAAAGAACACTAGTCAGATCGGCAATACTACAGCGATATGGAGTATAGGCAATGGTGTCTCCCAAAACCTATTCAGATAGGGATATTGAAATCAGTGAACGTTTGGCAGTTGTTGAAACTAAACTCCAAACTGTTCAAACATCTATAAAAGATCACCGGGATGAAAGTGCTTCGAGGGCAGATGACCTGCACAAACTAATTTTAGATCTTGGCGTAAAAATTGAAAATTCCAAATTCAAGTGGAGTGATCTAATCACAAAAGACACCATCAAAATAGTAGTCTATTTAATTGGGTCCTCAGCAGGCGTTACAGGACTAGTAAAAGCGCTTTGGGATTGATGCAATTATGTCTAGCACTACTCAATCAATTAGCAATATTAGACCGTGTGAATCCTAAATTAGGGGATTCAATACGTGATTTATTAGATAGTACGTGGATACAATTGACAGATATTGAACGTGAATTTATAAACCGAGAATACTAAGAAGACACTTTAAATACTAAGTTACATTGACATAGCTTATCATATTTTCAAATGTCACGAAGATGCTTTTCCGTTGACGGAAGATATATCAAGTGGTAAGTGAATCAATTTAGCGACTTTTAGGTTTCTTGGAAAAGAAGAAACAGTTTTTCAAGACTGAAGGCGCTAATACTCTTGAATGGACCTGTAAGTAAAAGATCTTTCAAGAAATAAAGAGTCCTGATTTTCCATATATCTTCTGTCAACGAGAAGGTATCTAGGAGGCTCTCTCTTGTCTCAAATGGCCTCTAACATGGATTGGTATATCAAGTGTCACGAACAAACGTTTCTCTTTGAAATAAACGTGCACTATGAGCCGCAGGCGCATTTCCCATTTACCAACTCATGATCCTCACTTCTGGATCTGATCCTCACTTCTGGATCTGATCCTCACTCCGTATTTTATAATATTTCATTTTTACGTAGTGATGATCAGATCCAGAGAGACCGTGATCCTCACTTCGAATGTTTTGGATCCAATGATCATCACTACGTAAAGAAAGGTTTAGAGTTAAATACGGAGTGAGGATCACGCCACACTCCAGGAGTGAGGATCAATTCGCATCTTTTGAGTGCATTTATGGTGTGCTAGAATTTAACAGAGAACTGTTTGAACCCCTCGACCGGTTGGTTGGTTCGGGGTGGGGGCGGGGCATATAAAATGAGTGATAGATCAATCAGAGATGATTGAATAATCCTCAAGAGAAAAGAAGAGAGATCAGATCAGAAAGATCATGGTGTGATGTATTTATGAATTAGAGCATTTATGAATCGGTAGAGTTTTAGGAGTGGTGACCAAGATGAGAAAAGATGACAAGTTAAGAATTGAGGATGCAATAGCCATTCGATCTAGGATCCGAAATGGTGAGGCACAAGTAGATCTGGCTCGTGAATACGATGTGTCATCAGTGACCATTTCTAAGATCCACCGCGGAATACTCCATGCCCCCGTTCTATCCGTCCGACTGAACGATGCACTCATACAGCATATTTATGATTCCTCCAAGGGGAGGTCCATCAATGGGTACGTCCAACAGCTCCTAGAGAGCGCTTTAGTCAAATAAGTTTTGTCCCGAGTCACCCACCACAGCGACTCGGGACAACGAAAGGAATGAACCCAATGACACTATACAATGAAGATTTATCATTCGAATCGTTTGAATCAACGGAAGAGTCTGAATCTTTCACTTTCGATCTTGAGCCCGCAGACCCAGCAGAGCCCTGCCGGAACAAACCGGATCCACTCGTAGCACTTGATAACTTCTGGACTCAAAAAGATCGCACTCACATTTTCAATTTTCAAAAGCACTTATATCCAATATTTGGGTCGAAAGATGAATGGGATTTGGCATGGGAGAGGTCCACTCATGCGGCGAAATTGATATTTAAGGCCTTTGATATCATCCCATCCAAGTGCCCTATTCGCTCCAAGGAGCCGCATGAATATGACATCCAGCGGAGATATTTCAATTTCGTCAAACAACACTTTCAGACCCTCAGGCTACTCATGAAGGCGTATGACGCTCACGGGCGCCATCATAAGCTGTTCGAAAATGAGGAGGAATCTGAACTCGTGCATGACGCCATGCAAACCATCTATGCAGACGCTGGATACCACAACTATGACAAAATGCGCACTAGGATATATCAACAATTGAAGGCCTGGGAAATCGAAAAGGGCGAAGTGTACTCCGCAAAGCGCGCTCGCTACGACGCTTCGCGTCTTTTGATCAACCGCCAAAAATATGCGGAAATGTCACCCGAGAAAAAGGCTATCCGCGCGGCCAAGAACGCCGCTCGGCACCAGGAAAGAAAAGCAGCAAAGATCATGAAAGGAATGCATTGAAATGGCAAGTCATACTGATATGTGGGGAAAACCAATCGTACTTGAGAAAGAATTAGTTAGCCTTCTCAAAAAAGTCCCGATGGAGACATTAGAAGTTGTCTGGTGCTCCAATCTTGAAGAAGGCGAATATATACTTTCAATATCACCTAAATGGGGTGATATTACCATCCCCGGATTCACTAAAGAATGTTTCATGTTTCAGACAAGGCATACCAACAGGATAGTACGAGACACATTCTTTGAACTCAGTGGTATAATCAAGCAGGTACCTTACGAGATCGTGTATATTGCAATGCAATTCCTTCAGCTTGGGGAATTGAAGGACAGACCAGTTGAATATCGTAAACTAGCTTCTTCACAATTACAGAATATTCAAGTCCCGCAGTTAGTAAGTCAATTAATTCAAGCGCGCAAGGCACGAATTTTGACGCTTATTCAGTCTAGTATAGATATCCTCTCAGAGGAGGAACTTCTTCACAATTACAGAATGGGCAACATTAATAAATCTATGGAAATCAAGCACCCCGGGTATCTTAGGTCATGTCGAAGAGAGATCACTTTAGACGAGTATACTAAAATGGAAATTGAACTGCAGAATTCTAACATTGATACTGAACATCTGAAGGCTGCTGTAAGGGCCGTAACTCTGACAGCAGCGGATCTAATATGAAATCCCTTATGATTGATTCTTCAAGTTTACAAATTGTAAATGAAGTTTTTGAGAATGGGACCAAGGCGATTGAACTCACCCAAGGATACTATACAATAATTGATGAATCTGATTTTGAATTAGTCTCGAGATATAGTTGGCGCGTATTGATTCAAAAGAGAAGAAACGGATCAATTAAGGATCTATATGCACGATCGCGGATTAACGGGAAAATTATATTAATGCACCGCTTCATTTTGGGATTAACAGATCCAAAAATATTAGTTGATCACATTAATCATGACGGTTTGAATAATTGTAGAGAGAATTTGAGGTTATGCACCAGTCAACAAAACTGTAGAAACCGCCAAAAGCAGCCAGGTCTTTCAAGTAAATTCAAGGGAGTTTATTGGGATAGGAACCGTAATAAGTGGCGATCATCTATCAGGGTAGATAGTAAATACATTAATTTGGGACGTTTTGAAAATGAATTAGATGCAGCTATTACGTACAACAAGAAAGCTGTTGAGTTATTTGGTGAATTCGCTAAATTAAATAACTTGGAGGAGATCCTCTGATGTCAAAGAGTAAACATTCAATTGATAAATTCAAGCAAAAGATTTCATCATTCGATCATGATGAACTTCTTGATTTACTAAATCGGACTGAAGCTCGCGTGGCAACACTTTCTCGTCAAATTTATATAGCTAAATCCAATCCGCCAGTAGATCCCAAATGGTTACAATCTATAAACTATTTATTATATTTGAAAAAGAAAGAAATAATTGCAATTATGAACCAAATTCACCGTCAGGACCAACATGTTTGAACAAGAACTTATTCAATTGATCCAAAAATACGCAAATTCAGATGATAAAATTGATAAATATTTATCTGAATTTACAGAGGGATGTTTGAAGGCCTACAAAGACGAGCAAGAGTGGCGCACCCGGTCCAATTGGTACAAGGGCCACACGGTCGAGACGTTTTACAAAGTCTCAATCGAAAAGAACCAAGATTAATCTTGCCCGCTCTTCAATTTTCGGATAGCGGACGTTTTCTTATGAAATCAAATTTAGTAAAATCCAAAGCTAGGGTTAAGGAATTTGGAGAAGTATATACACCACCAAAAGTGGTGGAAATGATGCTGGATCATGTCCCTCTTGATGTGTGGAATGACCCAACTAAGACATTTTTAGAACCCGCTTGTGGTAATGGGAATATAGTAGTTGCCATTATTAGAAGAAAAATGTTACACGGTTCAACACTTGAACAGGCGTTATTAACCACATTTGGTGTTGACATTCAGCCTGACAATGTTGATGAATGTCGCTCTAGAATAATTTCAGAGTTTAGTGTATCTGAAAATCTACACGATGTTGTTTATCAAAATATTGTGTGTAAAAACTTCTTAAAAGATGATGGGGATGTGAAGTACGATGTCATAATCAGCAACCCGCCTTATCAAAAGATGGATCAGGCTGAAGATTCAAAGAATAAGAACAAAATTTCAGCATCTCCAATATATCCTGATTTTCACGAAAAATCGGAGAAACTTGACGCTTCTCATATCATTATGATTATTCCTGCTAAAGCCTTGCAGGGTGGTAAAGGTCTATCTGATTTCAGGAAAAACGTTTTGAAAGGTGGCCACACTAAAAGCATTCAGATTCATGAATGTAGTACTAAAGAGTGGTTTAATGGTAATGGACCATCCGACGGTCATATTATTTATCATTGGAATAAACATTATAATAACAATATGATCAGGTTTCATAATCTAGTGAACAATTTCACTACGTCCATTGATGTTAATAAATATGGTGAAATATTTCTCCGTGATTATAGATGCGAACCAATAATTGATAAAGTGTTGGTATCTGGCAACTTGCAAAGGGTTTACTCTCGCAAACCTTTTGCGCTCCCAACAAACCATTTCAAGGTTTACGGGAGTAAACCTTTTGCACTTCGCACAAACCATTTCAAGATTGAAGGATACGTTGATCCGAATCCTGAAGACGAGACCGTTCAATGTTGCTGGAATAATGGGGAAAATAAGGGTGATCTCAATTTCAGATCGGTTCGACTTAGTGATGTTAAAAAGAACGTTGATTTGATTGGAAAATGGAAAGTAATAACCGCTAAGGCTGGTTCTAATGATAAAAATGACTCGTTAAAAAGAGACGTCGGAACTGGAAATATTTTCATTCTTAAACCTGGACAAATCTGTACAGAGACTTATCTTCTACTTCATGTTTTTGGCTCTTTTGAAGAGTCTTTAAATTTTAAAAAGTTCATGCATTCTGAATTGGCTCAATTCATGATTTCTATGAAGAAATCAACTCAAGATGTTGTAACCGCACTTGATTGGTTGCCAGAACTTGATTGGTCAATTGAATGGACCAATCAGAAATTGTATGATCATTTTAAACTAAACGAACAAGAAATTCTTTTAGTGAAAGACGTTGTTTCAAAAACAATGAAAAGACATGAAAGATATCGTTAATAAAACGAAGGAATAATCTAATGCAAACAGCCGTATAGGCATCTCCATGTTTAGCCTTCTTATTGTCGATAACGGATAAGAACAACAAGTTCGAATGTAAACTAGGAACAGGAGACAGAGAAAAATGAGCCCGTGTGACTATTGCAGAGGTCGAGATGATGAGGATGGGGAGACTATGTGTGATGGTCCCAAATTCCGAAATCAATATGGAGAGACTGTGTGTGAGTTCTTTGCCTGTCCCGAATACGATCTGATTGAGGAGGTAATTATCATGCCAAAACCAATCCCGGATGATGAATTGGTAATCATAGACGCGCTTTGCAGTTAAACCATTAATCGTAGATACAATTATGATCCCTGAAAATTTTAATATAGATTTATCCACCTTAAAGTGGAACTTTAAGCCACTTGATGAGTGGAACAGCACTTCAACCAACCCTCTGAGCAATTGGTTCAACCCGAAAGTTGATTATGCTATGTTTCAGATATATCCAGGATTATGTGATTTACTCCATGAATTTAAGGTGGACCGGACCGATGATAGCTGCAAATTATACCTGAAA
>JACCDR011204374.1_pt1 | contig 11441 bp, 7 predicted proteins | sample 7446431 | NCBI WGS metagenome assembly JACCDR01 (sample SAMN15323443, study PRJNA562643) | freshwater metagenome | isolation source: river surface water | place: USA:Blue River Watershed | collected 2017-08-17
CGCACGCCGTTCGATGGCCCGCGTAAGCTCGTCCAAGCCGGCACCGGTCAACGCAGAAACCTTCACAGTCTCCTTGTCCGCCCAGAATCGCTCCGGCTCAAAACTGCCGGCAACATCCGTTTTATTTAAAACAACAATGGTGTTATCGGATGAAAGGCATTCCAACAACGCCGCGGGCAGGGTGGGCGGAGGACGTGTCCAGTCGAGCACCAGCAGGAAAAGATCGGCTCGCGAGGCCTGCTCAAGGGTCTTTTCCATGCCCAATTTCTCCAGGCTTGCCGGTGTCGGATTGAGCCCAGCCGTATCGATCAAGCGGAGACAGTGCGCGCCCATCATCAGGCGCTCCTCGATATAGTCCCGCGTCGTGCCTGGCTCGGCGCTGACCAGGGCGCGCTCGCTTCCGACCAGGCGGTTGAGCAGTGAACTTTTGCCGGCATTGGGCTCACCAACGATGACTGTCCTTATACCATCCCGCAAAAGCTCGCCATAGTGGTGCGTGGCCAGCAGTCGCCCGACGCCCTGCGAGACCTGCTCGATTTCACGCGCGACAAATCCCCGGTCTTCGGCCGGCAGGTCTTCGTCGGGAAAATCGATGTAGGCTTCCACGCGGGCCAGTACGCCAAGGAGGCTGTCGGTGAGTTTGGCGACATGCCGACCCAGGCTTCCCCTTAACTGCTGATTGGCCGCCACCAACGCCCGCTCGCTGCGCGCGTGTATCAAATCCATCACAGCTTCCGCCTGACTGAGATCGAGGCGGCCATTTAAAAACGCCCTTCGCGTGAACTCGCCAGCCTCGGCCGCACGGCAGCCCCGCCGCAGCAGATCTTCGATGATTTTCTGCGCAATGAACGGATTCCCGTGCGCCGAAATCTCCAAAGTATCCTCACCACTGTACGACTGCGGACCCGCGAAAAAACTCACCAGCACATCGTCCAACACCTTGCCGCCTTGGTCCCGATAATCGGCATGCCGCGCGAAACGGGGACGCGGAGTGTGACCGAAAATCGCATGCACCAGCCGACTGCACTCGGGGCCGCTCACACGGATCATGGCGATGGCGGAGGTGCCGGAAGGCGTCGCGAGCGCCACGATAGTGTCGGAGTTTGAAACCATGATTCCCTGCAGCAAAACCACGTGCGCGGAAAAAGAAAAGACCGCGGGCACGGAAGGCCCAGCCACCTCTCCCCAAGCAAGTCCTCAAATGCTAGGCCGATCAGGCCAGGCGGAAGCGGCTTCGCCGCCAAAAATCACCAAGTATTCGCCGCTCGCTTACATCACACTGCGGACCTCGGGAATCCGGCGGATAGTGAAACCGCGAGCCACGTGCACATGGATGAATGCGGCGCACCACCGCAAAAACCAGCTGTGCAGACACGGTAGGAAGAAAATCAGGAGGATACTCCAAGACTAAAACATATAATATGTGTATATAAATTAAATAGATATCTAGCTTATATGATTATCAATCAGACACCTAATTAATTGCAAATTAACACCAATAAATCCTCGGGGATTTTCCGCAGTCATTCCCCGAATCTCCAATTGCGAGGTGGGCAGGGTGCAATTGCGCCGTATAGGATGACAGCGCGGGCTGAGCCGTCGCGGAAGAAAATGTCACCGATAACGAACATACGGGTTTTTTGCGACCACACCGATTGAACCGGTTGTTTGTGCGATTGCGCCAGCCCCGACACATATGCACGCAATCCTGAGCCTGACAGAGAATCAGAACTACGTGGTGCTCCAGACGGAGTCACTGACCGCCCGGTACGACGAAGCCACCCGCACACTTTGGAACTATCTGCACGCCTCGCCGCGTCCCTGCTTCACCGAGGCACTGCTCGCGGACGCACACCAGCTGCACTCCATGATACGCAACGAGGAAATACCGGTGGATTTTTATGTCGCAGCCTCCGAGGTGCCGAAGGTTTTCAATCTTGGAGGCGATCTGTCGCTTTTCCGCCAGTGCGCACTGGAGCGCGACTGGGATCGGCTGACTGGATACGCAGAGCGCTGCATTGCGGTCCTCAACGACCTGGTGTGCGGCTTCGACCAGCAGGTGATCAGCATCGCGCTGCTTCAAGGCGATGCACTCGGCGGCGGTTTCGAGTCCGCACTCGGAGCGGATTTCATGATCGCGGAACAGCACACCAAGATGGGATTCCCCGAGGTGCTCTTCAACCTCTTCCCCGGAATGGGCGCATACAGCCTGCTCGCACGGAAGCTCGGGCCCCAGCCCGCACAACGGATGATCCTCAGTGGCGAAATGTTCACCGCCCCGGATCTGCACGCCAAAGGACTCATCGACCAACTCGTGCCATCCGGCCAGGGAGAACAGGCTGCACGAGACTTCATACGCGACACGCGAAAGCACCTGCACGGCTACAAGTCGTTCCTCGATGCCCGCCGCCGTACGAGTCTCTGGACAAGCCGCGAGGAGCTGCTCGCCGTCGTGCACGCCTGGGTGAGAAGTGTGCAGCAGATATCCGAGCGGGACCTCAGGCTCATGGATAAACTGGTCACGGCCCAAAACCGTCTGAAGCTGGCCGCATAAGCAAGGGGAGGAACAACGTCCGCCGCCGCAACAGGCAAGGGTCACTCCTGCCTGGGCGGCGGGCGTGTTCTTTTTTCCACTACACGAGTCCGCAAGGTCGCTCCAACCGTGCTGTCGCGAGCATGGCGACAATCCTGAGCCCGCAGGCCCGGTCTATTTCCGCGAGGTGGCGATTTCGGCGTCGAGTCGCTGCGCCCGGGTTTCCGCCGCCGCTATCTGAGCAGGCGCTGACTTCTGCAGGTGGGCCCGCAGGCGTCCTTCGACGTCGGCGCGTTCCACGCCACGCTTTTTGGCGAGCAGGATCCAGGCAAGCGCCTCGGTGTAATCCCTCTTCACGCCCGCGCCTTGGGACAAAAATGCGGCAACATTAAACATCGCGACTGGCGAACCGCCAAAAGCGGCCTGGCGATAAAGCGCAAACGCCTTGGCCTCGTCCTTGGGGTGATGCACGCCTTTCACGATCACTTCCGCCAGCTGATAGGCTCCGTCCGGAGAACCCGCCGCCACTGCACGCTCAAGCAGCAGGACGGCCCGCTCCGGATCCGCCGGCACGAGCTTGCCCGCGATCAACACCTGCGCGAGATCGGAGAGTGCCTCCGCCTGGCCTTTGTCGGCGGCACGTTCGAGCGCGGAGAAATGCTCCCAGCGGATCGGGCGTCCCAGAGGGGAAACTAGGTTCACCGCAGGGCCGGACTCCACAGGCGCGGCGGGCTGGGCGCGGGGTGGGGGAGGCAGCAACACCGGTGCAGGTTGAGGCACAGGCAAAGGAATCCGGCCGGGAGCCATGCCCGTCGTCGTCGGCCCCGTTTTCGCGCCAGGCGCGGTCTTCGGCGCAGGGGCGGGAGCCGGTCTTTCGGCGGTGCGTCCGCGGTCAGTGTTCTCCGGCGCGCCTGACGATGCCGAGCCGGCGGGAGCTTGTAGCTCGTTTTTGATTACGCCCGCCCGCTCTTCCGCAGCGGCGATCATCTCCGTGCGACGCAGCTTCAGCAAATGAGCCCTGAGCTGCGCTTCGCCTTCGGGATCAGCACCGTTTTTTGCCGCCACGATGAGCCAGGCCAGGCCTTGCACGTAGTCGCGCTTCACACCGCGTCCGCTGGCGTACATGGCCCCGAGATTGTACTGAGCCTCGGCTTCACCCGCGCGCGCGGCCGCCTGATAGCGTTGAAAGGCATACGGCAAATTTTGCGGAACGACCTCGCCGTCCGCGTGCAGTTTGCCCAGTCGAAACGCCGCTTTGGAATGTCCGGCTTCGGCCGCCTTTTCCAAAAGGACCACCGCGCGGGCCACATCCACGGGCACTTCATCGCCCGCCAGATGCATTTCACCGAGATGATAACAGGCGGCGGGATTGCCGGCTTCGGCCGCCTTTTGCATTTCGGCCACGCTCGCCCATTGGTTTTGCGCGCCTTTTCCGCCCGTTCGGGAGACGAGCTCAGGCTTGGCATCCTCGGCTGCGGGCAAAACAGGCAAGCCGGCTGAAACGAGGGTGAGGAGTAAGGCGTGGCGAAACATGGTCGGGGGTTCAAAGAACCCGAGAGAGAGCGTGGGGTTCAATCGTTAACACGCTTCCCCATTGTGGCAAAATCCTGCCAACGGTTCCGCCGCGTGGAGGCTTCGGTCGAAGGCTCGAACGAACATCCACGCAGCGCACGCAAGGCGTCGCGTGAGCGCCGGCGCTTAATCCACCGCCTCACCCGTCACAGTCGCACCACCCGTGACACTCACCTTGGCCATCACCGCGTCGGTGATTTTTTGCGCGACGTCCGGTTTATCCTTGAGGGTTTGTTTGGCGGCATCGCGCCCCTGGCCGATCAGCTCGCCGTTGTAGGCGATCCAGGCGCCTTTCTTTTCCAAAATTTTGTGCTCGAGCCCGAGGTCGAGGATGGAGGCGGTCTTCGAGATGCCTTCGTCGTACATGATGTCGAACTCACACTCTGTGAAGGGAGGCGCCACCTTGTTTTTGACCACCTTGATCTTGGTGCGGTTGCCCACGATTTTCCCGTCGGGCAGCTTGATCTGGTCTTTGCGACGGATGTCGATGCGCACAGAGGCGAAAAACTTAAGGGCACGGCCGCCGGAGGTCGTCTCGGGATTGCCAAACATGACGCCGATCTTTTCGCGAATCTGATTGGTGAAAATGCATATGCAGTTGGTTTTGCTCACGACAGCCGTGAGGCGGCGCATGGCTTGAGACATCAATCGCGCCTGGGCTCCGACGGTGGCGTCACCCATCTGCCCGTCGAGCTCGGCCTTCGTGGTGAGAGCGGCCACCGAATCGAGCACAATCACATCGATGGAGTTCGAGCGTATCAGGGTTTCCATGATGTTGAGCGCGTCTTCGCCCGAATCGGGCTGGGAAACGAGCAGGTCGTCCAGATTCACGCCGACCACTCGGGCGTATTTCGGATCCAGCGCATGCTCGACGTCGATGAAGGCGGCGAGTCCGCCGCGTTTTTGCGCCTCGGCGATCACACTCAGACAGAAGGTCGTTTTACCGGAGGATTCCGGGCCGTAGATCTCGATGATGCGGCCTTTGGGCAGGCCACCCACGCCAAGCGCCAGATCGACCGCCAGCGAGCCGGTGCTGAGGGTCTCGACCTTCATTTTCTGAGCGTCGCCGAGACGCATGATGGAGCCCTCGCCGAACTGCTTGGTGATGGAGGAGAGCGCGAGCTCGATGTTTTTCTCACGCGCCGAGCTGGCGGGAACTACGGCGGTTTTGGTTTCGGATTTGGCGGGAGCGGCTTTGGACATGATGCGATCGGGGAGTTGTGAGTGAAAAGGTCCTTGAGAGGTGAAAACGAGGGTGTTTTCGTGGATACGTTCAGGCGAACATGTAGGTCTGGCGCGCGCTGGCAAGCGCAGAAACGGCGAAGCCGCGTCAAGGGTGGATGCTGCGGGTGCGGTTCATCACGCGATGGCTCAAGGCTTCAGCGCAAAGTTATAAATCGCAAACGCCAGCCGCCGTGCATCCGGCGAATCCGCTTCGGGAACACCCGGCGCGTACGAAACGAACCGGAGCTCGGCCGAGGCCGCAGGCACCTTGAGCCCGCTCACATCGAAGTACTGCAGACGCAGCTCGCTGACTCCCTCCCAGACCACCTCGTCACCGAGCAGGATTTTCACCGGCCGACGGTCGAGACTGCGCAGGCCGAACTTGAAGCCAAACTTAGCCTCCTGCCGTCCACCCGCAGACTCGCGATCAAGCACGAAACTCCCGGCTCCATCGCTCCACAGCCAGCAGTGCTTCGACGACGTCTCGACCCCAAACCAGCCCGCACCCGCAGTCGCGGTGAGAACTTCCCCTCCGTCCAGTCGCACGCGTGCCAGTTCCTGGTCTTTCAACTGCGAGGAAAGTCCCTGCCAGGCGGCCAGCGCCGCCAGCATGCACGGCGCCAGCCAGATCCAAAAAAGCCTGCGCCGCGGCCCAGCGTTTCTGGTTTTGCGTGATGATATCGTCGCCCGAGTACCGGCCCCGTTCGCGCACCCGGCCCGTCGTCATCCAGACGCTCTGCACCGCGAGCAGCAGCAGCGCCAGCGCCAGGGCGCGCCGCACCCACGGATCGATCCTGGCAGTCAACGTCGTGAATGGCGCCGCCATGGTCGCTTAATGTCCACCCGCACCGCCGCCCGGCTTGAACGCCGTCGCGAAATACACCGCGAGCACGATGAAGACGAAGCTCACCGCGTAGTTCCACGTCAGTTTTTCCTTCAGCACCAGCCAGGCAAACACCACGAAGACGCCCAGCGTGATCGCCTCCTGGATGATCTTGAGCTGATAGCCCGTGAACGTGCCGCTCATGTAGCCCAGCCGGTTGGCCGGCACCATCAGGCAATACTCGAAAAACGCGATGCCCCACGACACCAGGATCACCGTGAGCAGGCTTTTCCCTTCGAGAAACTTCCACTTCAGATGACAGTACCAGGCGAGCGTCATGAAGATGTTGGACGCGACGAGGAGCAGGATGGTTTTCATGTCGGTAAGACCGGCGGCAGGGCGGGGCAGGGGATGGAGGGTGAGGGCGCTCGCGGCTGCGTTTTCCCGGCCGCTCAGAGGCGATGGTATTCCTTAAACCAGGACACAAACTCCCGCAGCCCGTCCTCCAGCGCGACCTTCGGCGCGAAACCCACCGCGGCCCGCGCGCGCTCGATGCTCGCACAGGTCTCGGGCAGATCACCCGGCTGCGCGGGGAGCAGCTCCACGTTGGCCTTTTTTCCCAGCAACGACTCCAGCATCTCCACGAAAAGCCGGACCTCCACCGGACGGTTGTGCCCGAGGTTGAAGACGCGATAGGGCGGGGTGGGGCGCTCCGCCGGCGGGTAAAGCAGCATCTTCACAACACCCTCCACTATGTCGTCTATATAAGTGAAGTCGCGCAGCGAGCGGCCGTGATTGAACAACCTCAGCGGCGCGCCCTCGCAGATCGCCTTCGAAAACAAGCTCGGCGCCATGTCCGGCCGCCCCCACGGACCATACACGGTGAAAAACCGCAGCCCGGTGATCATGAGCCCGTGCAGATGCGCGTAGCTGTACGCCATGAGCTCGTTGCTCTTCTTGGTCGCGCCGTAAAACGACAACGGCTGATCCGTGATCTGATCCTCCGAAAACGGCAGCCGCGCACCCGCCCCGTAGATGCTGCTCGAGGAGGCGAACACCAGATGCTTCGGCGGACGCGCCCGGCACGCCTCCAGCACATTCAGAAAACCCGTCAGATTGGCCTGCACATACGCCGCCGGATTTTCCGCGCTATAGCGCACACCCGCCTGCGCGCCGAGATGGACCACATAGTCCGGCTTGAAATGCCGATACAGCCCGCCGAACGACTCCGCATCACTGAAATCGCCCTGCACGAAACGAAAATCCTCGTATGGTTCGAGCCGGGCCAGTCGCGCGCGTTTCAACTCCACCGGATAGTAGTCATTGAGGTTGTCGATGCCCAGCACCTCGCAGCGCTTGGTCTCCGCCAGCCGGCGACACACGTGATAACCGATGAACCCGGCCGCGCCGGTCACGAGAACTTTCATGAAGCCCGCTTAGCTAGGCGACCACCCGAAGCGCGGCTAGCGCAAAAACCACCTCGACTTCAGGATCGTCCTTTTCGCCGTCGCATGCGCCAACCGCTCGCCACCGCCCCATGAAAAATTTCCAAACTTACTATTGATTGGCGAAAAAACCGGCCTTTAGGTTGCACCGTTTTTGTCCTTAGCGACGCTTCCAGCATGACGATCAAAGCCTATCTCAAACCCAGCTGCGGCTGGTCCAACGGTGTGCGCGCCATCATGCGCAAATACGGTCTCGCCTACGAAGACATCGACATCATCAACAACCGCGCCAACTACGCGGAGATGGTCCAGAAATCCGGCCAGCCCCTCTCGCCCTGCGTCGAGATCGACGGCGTCATGCTCGCCGACATTTCCGGCGAAGAAGTCGAAAACTACATGCTCTCGAACGGCCTCATCAAACCCACCAGCGCCGCCGCCGAGGCCCCCACCAACGCCGGCTGCTCCGACGAGGAACACGCCAAGATGGCCACTAAAACGATCCGCTTCTTTTAACCAAAGCGGGCTCCCAGAACGTCACTTTCCTCGTGGGCCGGCTCTCGCAAGTGCGTGACCGGCCCTTTTCTTGCTCTAACGAAAAACGTCCGAAAACCACCGCTCTTCCGTTCCGGCCCGCATCTTCTCCAGCCCGCGCCCAGCCCTATCGCATCCTGCAGGCTTACGCGCTTATTCTTCTTACCGCTTACACCTCTTTCCCATGGCCACCGTGATCCCGTCCCCCCTGTACCATCCCGATCAAGAACACGACGCGTGCGGCGTCGGCTTTATCGCGAAGCTGTCCGGCGAACGCTCCGCCGACGTCGTCAACCGGGCGATCACGGCCCTCAAATCGCTCGCCCACCGCGGCGCGATCGACGCTGACGCCATCACCGGCGACGGCGCCGGCATCCTCACGCAGATCCCCGTAGAGCTCTTCCGCGAGTATCTCGAAAAGAAAAAGAAGCCGCTCTTCCGTGATCAGGACCTCGGCGTCGGCATGATCTTCCTCCCGAAGGACGACGAATACGCCCAATCCCACTGCAAGAAGCTCGTCGAAAAAGCCATCAAGGCCGAAGGCCTCGCCTGGCTCGGCTGGCGCGACGTCCCGGTTGACGCCTCCTGCCTCGGCCGCAAAGCCCTCGAGACTCAGCCGCTCATCGTGCAGGCCCTCGTCGCTCGTAAGGACGAGCTCGGTGACGACGAATTCGAGCGCAAACTCTTCCTCGCGCAAAACACCATCGAGCGCCAGGTCATCGAGGCCAAGATCAGCGGCTTCTACATCTGCTCCTTCTCCTCGCGCACCATCATCTACAAGGGCCTGCTCACGCCCGCGCAGATCCGGAAGTTTTTCCCCGATCTGAAGTCGCCCAAATACACCAGCGCCTTCGCCCTCTTCCACCAGCGCTATTCGACGAACACCTTCCCCACCTGGCACCTCGCGCACCCGTTCCGCATGCTCGCCCACAACGGCGAGATCAACACCATCCGCGGCAACCGGAATCTCATGCGCGCGCGCGAAAACTCCACCGCTCACGGCGTCTGGGGCGACCGCTTCGCCGACTTGAAGCCGCTCGTCCAGCCGGGCATGAGCGACTCCGCCAGCTTCGACAACGCTCTCCAGCTCCTCACCCTCGGCGGACGCAATCCCCTCCACGCCGCCATGATCATGGCCCCCATGGCGTGGGAAAAAGACAAGTCCCTCACGCCCGAGACGCGCGCCTTCTATCGCTACCACTCCTGCATGGTCGAGCCGTGGGACGGCCCCGCCGCCCTCGTCTTCACCGACGGCAAAGTCATCGGCGCCTCCCTCGATCGCAACGGCCTCCGCCCCGCGCGCTTCAAGATCTTCGACGACGGCTACGTCATCCTCGCCTCCGAAGCCGGCCTCGTGCACGACTTCCCCGGCAAAGTCATCCAGTCCGGCCGCCTCGGGCCCGGCCGCATGATCGCCGTCGATCTCATCGAGAAAAAGTTCTTCACCGACGAAGAGCTCAAGGCCCGCTTCACCAGCGATCCCCACTACCGCGAATGGTGCGACGCCCATCTCACCAACCTCCATAAATTCGCCGCCGCAGGCGCCACCGCCACCTCCGCTGCGCCCGACCTCAACGGCTCCCTGCCGCAACAAATCGCCTTCGGCTACGACCTCGACGAACAAGAGCTCATCCTCACGCCCCTCGCCGAAGGCATCGAGCCCACCGGCTCCATGGGCGACGACACGCCCCTCGCCGTCCTCTCGCGCCGCCCGCGTCTCCTCTACACCTACTTCAAGCAGCTCTTCGCGCAGGTCACCAATCCCCCGATCGACTCCATCCGTGAAAAGTCGGTCATGTCCCTGACCATGTACCTCGGCGGCCGCCTCGGCCTCTTCGAGGAGTTTCCCAAGACCAGCGGCTACGTCGAACTCGATTCGCCCGTTCTCCAAACCCACGAGGTCGCCGCACTCTTCGACGTACCGATCCTTAAAAACCGCGTCGTCCGCCTCGGCGCCACCTTCGACGCCAAAGCCGGCCCCGCCGCCCTCGAAGCCGCCGTCAAGGACCTCGCCAAGCGCGCCCAGGCCGCCGTCGAGACCAACAACGCCAAGGTCATCATCCTCTCTGACAAGACCGTCTCCGCCGAGAACGCGGGCATCCCCATGCTCCTCGCCGTCGGCGCCGTCCACCAGCAGCTCGTCCGCGCCGGCCTCCGTCTCAAGTGCGACCTCGTCGCCGAGACCGGCGAAGCCCGCGACGTCCACCACATCGCCTGCCTCCTCGGCTTCGGCGTGAACGCCGTCAACCCGTACCTCGCGCTCGACCTCGTCGCCGCGCTCGCCACCGGCGGCAAGACCTCCAAGCCCGTATCCGCCGAACAAGCACGCAAGAACTACAAGGAGACGATCGACGCCGGCCTGCTCAAGATCATGGCCAAGATGGGCATCTCCACCCTCGCCAGCTACCGCGGCGCGCAGATCTTCGAAGCCCTCGGCATCTCGCACAAAGTCGTCGACGACTGTTTTACCGGCATCCCATCACCCATCGGCGGCATCGACTACGCGCAGATCGCCGCCGAGTCCCTCGCCCGCCACGAACGCGCCTTCCTCCCCGCCGTCGCAACCGGTGCGCCCGATCCCGCCGGCCTGCCGCTCGCCCTTCACAACGAGGGTTATTACCGCGTCAATAAGAAGGGCGAAGGCGAATTCCACGGCTGGAACCCGAAGTTCATCGCCTCGATGAACAAGTTCTTCAAGTCCGGCACCGCCGAAGACTACGCCGGCGTGAAAGCCCAGGGCGACGAGCACCAGCCCATGGCGCTCAAAGACCTCCTCAAGCTCCGCTTCGGCACCCGCCCCGCCGTCCCGCTCGACGAGGTCGAATCCATCGACGACATCCGCAAGCGTTTCACCACCGCCGGCATGTCCCTCGGCGCGCTCTCCCCCGAGGCGCACGAAGCCCTCGCCATCGCGATGAACCGCATCGGCGGCAAATCCAACTCCGGCGATGGCGGCGAAGATCCCGACCGCTTCAACATCCGGGCCAACGGCGACAACGCCAACTCCGCCATCAAGCAGGTCGCCTCCGGCCGCTTCGGCGTCACGCCCGCGTATCTCTCCTCCGCGAAGGAAATCGAAATCAAGATGGCCCAGGGCGCGAAGCCCGGCGAAGGCGGCCAGCTCCCCGGCGCCAAGGTCACGCCGCTCATCGCGCGCCTCCGTCACAGCGTGCCCGGCGTCACCCTCATCTCGCCGCCCCCGCACCACGACATCTACTCCATCGAGGATCCCGCACAGCTTATCTTTGTCCTAAAGGAAGTGAACCCACGCGCCAAGGTGTGCGTGAAACTCGTTTCGTCCTCCGGCGTCGGC
>JACCDR011071456.1_pt1 | contig 11440 bp, 10 predicted proteins | sample 7446431 | NCBI WGS metagenome assembly JACCDR01 (sample SAMN15323443, study PRJNA562643) | freshwater metagenome | isolation source: river surface water | place: USA:Blue River Watershed | collected 2017-08-17
GCCCCGACCGGTGGCGCATGCGCAGCCGGACTTTCCCCGGCATCGCCGCCGCCTGCGCCGCCCAGTGGGGCGGCCACGCAGCAAAGGAGGCCCGCAGTGCAAGACCCTGACGATCAGTGCGGCGCGCCCGCCGCCGGGCGGCCACCAAGGGCCCGCCGCCCGGCCGCATTTCGCCAGGCCGATCTGACGCGGGCGCTGCGCAGCGCGCAGGCGGCCGGCCTCACGATCACCCGTTGCGAAATTGCCCCCGATGGGCGAATCGTGATCGTGACGGCCGAGGGCGCGCCGCCGGCCGCGCCCGACGCTTTGGCCGGCTGGAGGGCAAGCCGAGGTGCAGGTGCGGATGCGCGGTCTGCATAGGGTCACGATCCGCCGCAAGGGCGGAACCTGGGTCTATTTCTATGCGTGGCGTGGCGGGCCGAGGATCGAGGCAACGCCCGGAACGCCCGAATTCGTCGCCGAATTCAACCGCCTGACAGCCGATCGCGACGGCCCGCCCGCCCACCACCCCGGCACATTCCAGACCCTGATCGACGCCTACCAGCGCTCCCCCGAATTCACCGACCTCGCCGCCGAAACTCGCCGCGGCTACGTCCGCCGCATCCGCACGATCGAGGCAGAGTATGGAACGCTGCCGCTGGCCGCGCTCGCCTCACCGGGAATGCGCGGCGATCTGCTGGACTGGCGCGATCGCCTGGCCGCCCGCGGGCGCCGCGAAGCTGACTATACTTTTGCCGTCCTGGCCCGGATCCTGTCCTGGGCGCACAACCGCCGGCGCATCGCCGAAAACCCGGCCGAGCGTCCGGGGCGCCTGTCCTCGGGCAGCCGCGCCCACATCGTCTGGACGGACGACGAGATTGCGGCGTTTCTGGCCGCGGCGCCCGATCACGTCGCGCTGCCGTTCCGGATTGCCGTTGATACCGGCCAGCGCGAGGGAGATATCCTGCGCCTGACCTGGGCGGCCTACGACGGGGCGCGGTTGCTGGTGCGCCAGCAGAAAACCGGCGCGCACGTCGCCGTCCCGCTGACGGCCGAGCTGCGCGCAGTGCTGGACCGGGCGCGCGAGGGCAGGGGGGCCGCGGTCACGATCTGCACCACGTCGCGCGGTCGCCCGTGGACGCTGGACGGCTACCAGAGCTCATTTGCCAAGGCGCGCGCCGCGGCAGGTATCACGGGGAGGACGTTTCACGACACGCGCGGCACGGCCGTGGTGCGCCTCGCCCGGGCGGGATGCACGATCCCCGAGATCTACGCCGTCACCGGCCACGACCCCAAATCCGCCGAATCAATCCTGCGCCGCCACTACCTCGGCCGCGACAGCGCCCTCGCCGAGACAGCCGTCGGAAAGCTCGACCGGCACAGAGCCAGAACGAAAACTGTAAAACCGCCTGTAAAACCGATCCAAGCGGGCAACTAGGGCCAGCTGGAAACAGCAGCGCTAACAAGGGTTTGTGATGGTGGCGAGGGGGGGACTCGAACCCCCGACCCCGTGATTATGAGGCGCGGTCAAACCTTTGGTTTTTCAGTGTTTCATCTGGAAAACCGCCCCTGAATCGGCCTTGGTCCGACAGTAGTTTAGCAGCCGGCTGTAAAAACCAGCGGCTCTGTGGGCGTGGCACGTCTACTGCCGCGATAGCTCATCTGTCAGGCTTGCCGGCAGGCGAGCGAAGCTCAGGCCACCTGCCTCGAACCACTCCCGGCAGCGCTCACCCTCGCGCCACTCGCGAAAATAGCGAACACCTATGTCCCGCCGGCCCGTTGCAAGCACGCGCATCATCAGGCGACTGCGACCGTCATCTAGGCGCAGGAACTCAATCGGCTCCAGCGTGCAGTCATCAGGCAACTCGGCAGGTGTAGCGCCAGAGAAAGCGCCCGCATCGTCCTCCATCCCTCTCGCCCCCTCCGCAATGGATGTGCCACGATAACGGCGGAACGGCATTTTTGTTTCACATTTTTTTCACAACCTTAGGGCCTGCGGCGAAACATCGCCACACGCCCTTTGGCCGACTAGCCGTGCGCAAAGGCGGGCAGATCCTCCGCGCGTGAGAAGTGCACCCCCGGCGACACTCGCGCCACGTTGGTGAACTGCCAGGGCAGCACCGGCAGCATGCAGGTCTCGAGTGCCGTGACCTTCCAGGTCGGCCCGCGGCTGTTCAGCTCGTAGATGAGATCCGATCGAGGGATGACGGCGCCGTCCCAAAGGATCTTCGAGGTGCGCAGCTTCACCCGCAGTTGGGCCGGGCCGAGCACATCACAGCTGACGATTCTGAAGGTCATGCTGCGCACTCCGTCCTCGCGGTAGGAGCGACAGACGCAGTGAAGCCAGCTGCTGATGTCATCGTAACGACACAAGGTCACCGAGCGGCCCGCCACTGAAAGTCGAAACGGCACCTCGGTATGGCGCATCACGTCGTCGATGCGACCGTCAAGAACCGCTTTCACTCGCCACGCCAGAAACCCTTCGACGTTAGACATGTGAACCTCCAAGGGGGCCCCCACCCCCACAGACGCACACGCTAGTGAGGCAATCCTTTGCGAATCGTTAACCAAACAGGCACCGCGCACGTGCAAAAGGCACACGCGGCCGGCCCTTCGCTCAAGAAACGAAGCGGCCGACCGCGCCAACGACTGCCTTAAATCGTCGCCAGAAAACAACGCTTGAAAACTCAGACGCCTCCGCCTTGCCCTCTGTCGGCAAGACCTCGATCGCGCGCAGCGCGCGGACGCGGGCTTGCCTGACCTGAAGCGGATCACTCGTTACATTACCAGCATCACCAGCAGTTTGAGTGTCTTCCATGGCGCTCCTCCCGCGCACTGAACAGACCTCACCCACTTCCCATGCGTGTAGGTTTGCCCGCGAACTCGACCGGGAGTTTGGAAAGAAGTTGGCAAAATCCGGGCCTATCTTGCAAAAGCCCGGATCCCTGCCCCCTAGCGCGCCCGCCAGGACCAACCGACGGCACGGCGCCGCGCCTGGCCCTGGGCGCGCCAAAGCGCCCAGAGGTGATGCGGCCGCCTCACGGCTTGCCCCAGATCCGGTAGATCGCGCCCGACGCGCTTAGAGCCCCGGCACGCTTCCGGCCGTCAGTGCGCCCGTCAGGGCCACATTCCCCGCCGTGCCCTTGTTGTTCCAGTCGCCCGCGTCGCCGTCGTAATACCACTGCGGCGACGTGCCGGTGACCAACTCGCCCGAACCGCCAAGGTTGACCGGCTGGCCTGCCAGCAGGAACCGCTCCCGGTTGGCCGCGACCGACAGGTCAAGCGTCTGCGTCACGCTCAGCCACAGGTGGCCGATCTGGCCGGGCCAGATTTGCGTCCCCGACGAGGTGGCCCCCACTCCGATCCGCGTGAGGTTCTGCCCCTGCTGATCCAGCGTCAGCCCGGCAAGGCTCAGTGTGGCGACCTGCACCCCGTCCACACAGACCACCAGCGACCCGCCCGCGGTCCAAGCGGCCGCGACGTGATACCAGCGGTTTGTCACGAACTGCACGCTTCCCGGCGCGGCATGGAAGGTCAGCACGTCGGACGCGCCCGAGTTGTTCAGCCGCAGCGACATCCGCCCCGACGACGCCGTCGTCAGGTTCATGGTGATGGTTGAGCCGACCTGGAAGGTGAACAGCGACCGGATCGCCGCATTCCAGGACGTATCGGAATTGCGCATCCACAGCGACAGAAGGCCCCGGTCGCCCGATGCCACGCTGATGGAGGAGGACGAGTAGAACGACGATCCGTTGAACAAGGCCGAGCGCGCGGTGAAGGCAGGCGCGGGCACGGTGACGGCAATGTCCTCCTGAAACGGCCGCACCGCGACCCCGGGGCAGGGGTAGAGCGCCCCGGCCTGCGACAGCGCGGGGACATGCTCCAGAAGAAAATCCGGATACAGGTCGAAGTCCCGCGGCTCGACAAGCGCCGCTGTGGCCTGCCCGCGCAGGTAGGACAGCGCATTGCCGAACGCAAACGGCTGCTCCGGCGTGATCCGCACTCGCCCGACGCGGCCGAGGGTGGCGTGGGTTTCTGCGGCCGACTGGATCACCACCGTGCCGCGATGCGCCGCGGGGTAACTGGTCTGGTCCGTGCGGTAGACCGGGCGCCGCCCCGTCCCGCGCGTGATTTCGATCCCCGTGACCGCCTGCCGGTGCGGCGAGGTCCCGGTGTAGGCCGGCCCCCCCCGCAGCGCGCGCAGCGTGGTCAGGGTGCCGCCGTTGGGCAGGCTGACCAACAGGTCTGCATGGGTGCCGTCCGACGGCCCCTCGACCCCCACCACGGCGGGCTCGCCGAGGCTCTGCCCCGCGGCGCGCAGGAGCGCGAACGCAAACGGCCACATCAGGCCGATCTGCCCATCGGGGTTGTCGGTGTCGGGGTGGATTTCGGTGGAGGCCCCGCCGAACTTGCACAGGTGCGCGGACGGGCCGACACGGATGCCGACCGACTGCGCCAGCGGGTCGTCCGCCAGCGCGCGCATGGTCGCCCGGGCGGGCTCGCTAAGCCGCGCCGCATTCTCCGAGAAATTCGTCATCTCGACCGTGGGCGCGTCGTGGAATGGCATAGGGGTCAGCACATGCCACAGCGTCGCCGACCGCGCAAAAATGCCCCGGCCCTTTTCGCTGGCGGCGGCCGTGCCATCCCACAGGCAGCGGTCGATCTCGCGCCCGCCCGAAACGGAGCCGAGCGTGAACGGCGCGCCCGCGCCGGTCGTGCCGAAATATACGGGCCAGAATGCGTTTCGGAAATTCTGCACGGACCCCGCGTCCGCGTTATACCAGCACTCGATCAGGTGCTGGACCGAGCCGCCCGCCAGCCCCTCCACCGCCGTGACGACGCTGGCGAGGTCGGACCATCGCCGCGTGTCCGTCGCGTCGGTGCTGTCGTCCGCCAGGTCGTAGCGCGACGTGCCCGGCACGGCGCCGTCGCCCACCACAAAGCTCCGCCCCGGGACGGCATGGGCGAGAAAGGCCGAAAGCGCCGCCATGGCCGGGTTCACCTGCCCCGCCGCGACGCTGGCCGCGTTTACCACAGTGGTAACCGGCGCCACCCCGGCGCCGGCCTGCGTGACCACGGTCAGGTTGCCGTTGCCCGGCACGGGCTGCGGCAACTGCCGGTAGGTGCTGTCACTGTTGAACAGATATTCGACCTCGGACTGCCCGAGGAAGACGGCCGAGATAGGGCCGGCAGGCGGCACCACAGCCCCAGCCGGGCGCCGCCGCCACGACAGGCCGAGCGACAGGCCCGTCATCACTCCAGCCCCACCAGGCCCGTGGCCGTCGTGCCGGTGGCATAGACCTGCGACGCGCGCAGCGGCAGCAGGACCCCCGCCGGAACCGTGATCGTGAAGTCGTCGCCCTCGACCAGGCGCAGGCGCAGCGTGCCAGCGCCGCTGACCCAGATCGCGCGCGGCAGCGTTGCCAGCTCGCTGGCATCGCTCGGCGTGATCGGATAGCCCCTGCGGGCCGGGCTGCTCAGATCGCCGTGCAACGGGCTGTAAGTGTCGGTCGTCATTTCGCGCTTCCTTTCAGGTTGAAAGCCCGTCGCCGGGCAAACCCCTGGGCGCGCCACAGCGCCCAGAGGTGATGCGGCCGCCTCACGGCTTGCCCCAGATCCGGTAGATCGCGCCCGAGGCGCCGAGCGCCGCGACGACGGCGCCCACCAGCGTCTCGATCTCGATCGTCACCGTGCCGTCGCCGACCGTGACACCGTAGCCGGCAAGGGCCGCCGCGCCGCCGGTCAGCACAACCGACAGGGCGTAGGTAATCACGCGCACCAGCGTGATCTGCAGAGGGTTCATCATCTGTGCCTCCTTTCAGGCGGGGTAAGTCTTGCGGGGCAGCTGAAAGTGCGGGGCATCCCACCCCCAGTCGCCGCCCCATTCCACCCGCACGCGCAACTCGGCCGAGGCCTTCTGCACGGCCGCGTTGATCTCGCGCAGGGCGGCCCACAGCGCCTCCTCCCGCGCGGGCGTGCCCGCGGGCAGGCGCCGGCCCGTCTCGGGGTCGAGCGGCCAGAGGTCGACCGCATGGCCCGTCAGGTGGCGGGAATTCTGCGTTTTCGAGGCGCCGCGCGCGACCAGCTCGGCCTGCCGGGCGCGCGTCCGCAGCCCCTCGATCACCGTGAACCGCGGCCGGTCCCACGCCAGCGACGCCCGGCGCACGACCCGCACCAGATCGGGGTGCACGCCCGCAAGCCTCGCGTCCCCGTCGCCGGGGATCGCGTCGCCTTCCTCAGGCTCGGGCCGCGGCAGGAACACCGGCCCGGGCGCCACGACCCGCAGCCGCCCCTCGTCAGCCGCCTGCAGGATCGCGGCCGTGGTCACCGGGCCGCGCCGGCCGTCAGCCGTCAGCCCGAGGGCGCCCTGCAGCGCCCGGATCGCCTCGCTCATCCGTCCCTCCTTCACTTGGGCGACGCGCCGAACCGCACGGCCGCCCAGAACGTGCCCACCACCGCGCCCGCCGCCGCGACGAATTGGGCAAGCCGCAGAAGCGTCCGCATCGTCCGGTCCCCGCTTTCGATCGCAATCGTCACCTCGGCCATCCGGTCAAGCAGGCTGCGGCTATGGCCCGGCTGCGGCTCGACCAGCGCGCGGTGCAGGTCCGCCACCTGCCCGCTGGAAATTTTCTGCGCCTCGACCAGCTGGCGCACCGCCTCGCGCAGCTCCTCGAATTCCTCTCGCGTCACGGCGCCCCGCCTCAAACTGTCCACCACGCCCCCGCGTCGATCAGATCGTGAAACGCCCGCCAGTGGTCGCGCTGCGGCTGGATCTCGGGCAGCCGCCCGCCCGGCCCGGCATTCAGCAGCACGTTGGTCCAGCGCGCCGACGTGCCGTAGCGCCGCCAGCCGGCAACCAGCTCCCGCTCCTCTGGCAACAGCAGCTCGGGCCAGGGCCAGCCGTCGTGCACGCCGGCCGGGTCACCCGTCGCGCCAAACGCCGTGACGGCGCCGGCCACCGCCTCGGCCGCGATCACGTCAAACACACCCTGCCGCAGCGTGGTGCGATCGGCCGCCTGGCCCACCTGATGCTCCGGCTTGTTCCGGGTCAGGCGGCTGAACGCAGCATGGCCGGGCGCCTGCCCGCCATTGCCCAGACTGTCGGCCTGATCGAACACCGCCCAGGCGCGCCCGCCCCGTGCCTCGAACAGGCGGCAGGCCACGTCCACCCCCACGCCGTAGACCGATGCGCCGTAAAGCGCGCGCTGCCAGCGGTCCCCCGCCCGCAACGGCATGGCCGCGATTGCCGCATCCTGCGCAGCCGTGTCTGTGATGCCGAAGTGCGCAATCCACCCGCGCGCCGTCTCGTCGGAAACGTCGAATGCGTTGCCGATCAGGCTCGCCTCATTGGCCGCCCAGCTGGCCATGAGGCCGACAGACAGCGGCCAGCGCGTCATTTCCTCGACCGTGTTGCCGCGCAACAGATCGCCGTCGGTCACCGGCCAGGCCGAATAGGCGTCAACGTCAAACCGGCTCGCCGCGCCCGTGCCGAGGCCCTGCCAGCGCTGCGCATCATTCCCCCAGGACAGGATCTGCGCGACCGAGGGGCCGAGGCGCAGCGCCGCCGCGACCCCGTCCTGATCGGCGATTGCCTGAATGGTCCGCGCCGGGTCATGGGCGGCCGGCAGGCCCTTCACCAGCCGCCCCCAGAACTCGGCGCCCCGCTGCGTCACGCCGGCGCGGTCCAGCGTCCGGCGCACCCCGTTGCCCGAGATTGCCAGCACGTTGTGAAACAGCGTCCCGCCCTGGGGCATCAGCAGCGCGCAAATTGCCCCGCCGTGCGACGCCCCCTCGATCAGCACCCGGCCCGGGTCCCCGCCGAATGCGGCGATGTTGACCTGCACCCACTCCAGCGCGGCGAGCACACACTGCACCGTCAAATTCGGCTGATGCGCCGGGCCGAAGTCGGGATGCGTGAAATAGCCGAACGTGGACAGCGGATATTCCACGTGCACCACCACCGACCCGCGCGCCGCGATCCGCTCGGCCAGCTCGAACTGCGCGCACCGCGGGTTTTCCGTCCCGCCGCCCGAGTGAATGATGACCCGCACGGGCAGCCGCGCGCCCGGCACGGGCAGGGGGGTGAACACGTCCAGCAGCGTCTGCCCCTCTTCGCTTTCGACCACGCCCATTTCATCCCACTCGGCAAAAGAGCCGAGCTGTGGCAGGGGGTCCCGCGTGCCCAGGCGCCGCGACCGTGTCGGCCCCGTCGTCTGCGGCGCGATCGCGCGGAACGTGCGCGCGTCGTAGGGGTCTGACGGCAGGTCCGGCGTCACCACCGGCGCCGACCAGCGCGCAAGCCCCGTCAGCGGCGCGGCATAGGGAATGCCGCGAAACTGGAACACGTCGCAGTCCGTCGCCGCCACCGCGGCATTCCACACCGCCCCGCGCGGGCTGGCATCCCAGGCCGGGTTTACCCTCGGCCCGGCCACGCGCACCCGCAGCCCGCGCAGCCGCTTGCCGCGCAGCACGATCTCGGCGTCGATCACGGCGCGCCCCCGGGCAACGCCACGGGCCCGTCGAACTCCACCGCCAGCGGCGCGGGATAGCGCTGCGCCTCGGGCGCCTCGGGCCCGTGCGGCAGGATCACGGTCAGGTGCAGCGCGCCGTCCGCGCGGCGCACCTCCCCCACGATCCACTCGCAGCCAAAGGCGGCAGCGTCGACCGCGGTCGCCACGCCCGCCAGCTCGACCCGCTGGCCATTCACCACCAGCGCCTCGCCCTCGCGGGCAAGCGTCAGCGTCTCGTCGCGCCGCATGGGCGACAGGGTCAGGATCATCATCGGCTTTCCCCTCAGAACCAGCGGCCGGTCGCCACAAGCGATGGCGCGAACAGCGTGGCGTCATTGAACGACGACAGCACGCGGTAACTGGCCGACGTCGCGCTTGGCACAGCCAGCCCCAGAAACCGCGACGTGCCGCCGGCGCCGCCACTGACCACAGGCGCAGCAGCAAACACCGCCGGAAACGTCCACGTCTGCAGGGTGTCATTCATCCACATCGCACCCTGCACCGTGGTGCATCCGACCGCCGGCCGAGCACCCGTGCAAATCTGCGTGCCGTCGGCAAAGCGCACGAATTCGCCGTTGGCATTGCTGCCCCGCTCGATCACCCGCCCGGTCGGCACCCCGGCCGACTGCGACACGGGCCCAAGGAGGCTGCCCTGGTGGAAAATTTCCAGCCAAGGCGACCAGGCGTCCGCCCCCCGGCTGCGCTCGAAGATGCGCACCCCGCCCGCAGTCGCAACCGTCCCGGCGAAACTCGTGAATCTCTGCGTCCAATTCGTTGCCGCACGCCGGAGATTGAAGACTGCCCCGGCCGAAGCAATCGGGTAGTTGTTGCCTGTCGTGTTGGCCGCCGCCGGGTTGAAATACAGCCCCGACCGCTCCAGCGCGTCGAGATTGTCGGCCGCCGTCAACTCCACCGCGGTATCGCCCAGGTGGCGCGACCACGTCGACCAGGCGCCGCCGGAATTGGTCGACCGCCGCGACCAGATCGTGGCCGGCGCCGTATTGGGCATCGCCCATTGCAGAACCGTGGTGGAACTCACCCGCAGCACGACCACCGCGCCACCCTGACCCGCGACCGGCGTCGCCGCGTCAGTCGAGGCATAGGTGTATGCCCCCGACAACGTCAGCGCATTCAGGCCCGACGCGCCCGCCGCCACGCCCACGGCCGAGCCCCACCCGTCCACCGGCGGCACGAGGCTATTCGCGAGGTTCTGCACCGCCGTGTCCACATAGCCGCGATCGGCCACCTGCACCCACGGGCTCCACGTCCCGGCGGAGCGCAGGCGCCACCACCGCGCGGCCACCGACCCGACTGCGTTGTCAAGGGTCTGGATCAGGTTCCCGCCGTCCTCCTGCACCGTGACGACAACGGTCGTCGCCGCCCCCGCCGGCCCGTTGGTGGGGTTGGCCACATCCCACACCCCCGGCGCCACGAGGCTATTCAGGTTGACGCCCGTTGCCGGCGCCTGCGCGACAAAGGGCGCGCGCGCCTCCAGCGCCGCCACGCGCGCGTCGATCCCCGCCGCCGCATCCGCCAGCAGGACCGAGTCCGTCACGTCCTCCGCCGACAGCGCCAGCAGCTCGACCGGCGCGCCGGACAGCACACGCACAAACGGCCGGCAGTAGACGGCCGCCGCGTTGACCAGCGTAACGCCCGCCGCCGCCGCCGTTGCGACCACGGCCTGCGCGGTCACGTAGCCGTCGCCGGCCGTCAGCGCGGCCCAGGACGTGACGATCTGCTCCTGCACCGTCAGGCTCGCGGCCTCGGCGCCCGCGTCCAGCCACGCCACGCCGAACTGCACGGATGAGGCGCCGGGCGCCGCCGGGCTGCCGGTCGACCGCAGCCGGCAGCGCAGCACCGTGCGCCGCCCGGGCTCCAGCAGCGTCAACCGCGACAACGCCACCAGCTCGCCGGCATTCACCCGCGCGGCGCGCCCGCGCGCCCCCGTGAACAGCCGCTCGGAATTCAGCGGCTCCAGCGCCGAGGGCGCCCCCTCCAGCTCGGCCACATAGGCCAGCGGGTCGAGGCCGGGCGCCACCGCCACGCCCGACGCCGGATTGATTGTGTTGACAAGCTCCTGCTGCAGCCGCCGCAGCTCATTCGACACCAGCGCAAGCCCGGTGGCAGGTGACAGGAACGTGCTGGACAACAGCCCCGCCACCGCCTCCTCGCGCGTCGCGGGCCGCAGCCCGGCCAGCCCCCGCGCGGCCAGCGCCAGCCCGAACCCCTGATCGAACCGCAGAACGGTCATCCACCGCGAATTCTGATGGTTGGGCGTGCCCGCCTGCGTCTGCAGCGTGGCAAGGTCGGCAAAGGTCGCCGCCCCCGGCACGGCCGCGGCATCGGCCTTGGCCGCAACCTGCGCCGCCGTCGGGCGCCCGGCCAGGTCGGTTTCGACCTCGCCGATAGCCCACACCATCTCGTTCTGCAGTTGCGTGATCTCGCCCCGATCCGGGGGCGTCCCGTCTGCCCAGACCTGGGCCGGGGTCCGCGTCAGCGTCACCATTCCGCTCTCCTCACGTGACTGTCAGCAGGATCGGCCCGACCGCGGGGGCAATCTGCGCCCCCGCCGCATCCGTCGGCACGATCCAGAAATATCCCGCCCCGGCCACCAGCCCGGTCGGCGTTGTCGAAAAGGCCTGGCCGGCACTCACCGCTTGCACCGGCGACACGGCCGAGGCCGAGGCAAAGCTGGCCGTCGCCCCGCGCCAGGTCCGCACCCAATAGGCCGCAGGCACGCCCGCCACCGGCGCCACACAGGACAGCGTTACCGAGGCCACCCCGCCCACGCCCGCCAGCGTGTCAAACGGATCGAACACGGCAGCCACCGGCGCCGCCACGGCCGCAACCCCGGCGCCCAGCGTCTCGGGCTCCGTATCGTCGCGATTCCAGGTGTAGAACACCCGGACCCGATACAGGCGATCGAGGCTCAGCGCCCCCGACTGCGCCGC
>JACCDR010259551.1_pt1 | contig 11438 bp, 9 predicted proteins | sample 7446431 | NCBI WGS metagenome assembly JACCDR01 (sample SAMN15323443, study PRJNA562643) | freshwater metagenome | isolation source: river surface water | place: USA:Blue River Watershed | collected 2017-08-17
CGACCGCCGTCGGGGCCGCCTTCGGTGCCACGCCCCAGACCCCCGCCCAGACCACCGCCACAGCCGACCGCGCTGCCGCCACCGGACAGGCGCTGGACGCGTCCGTGTCCGTGTCGGTGTCCGCCGGACAGCCGACCGCCGCCGGACAAGCCCCGGACGCCACCACCGACGAGGTCCCCCAGACCAACGCTCCCGCCGGACAGGCCGCTGCCACCGGCGGAGCCTTTGACGCCTTCGTCCGGATCATGGTGAACGCTGGCTTCGCCGCCGGGGTGGGCGAGGCATACGACGTCGGGCTGCCGCCGGTGCGGCACATCGAAGTGTCCGGCCGGGAGCCGGTCACCGCCGGACGCGGTCGCGAGCCGAGCGGACAGTCCTACGGACGCGAGGTGTCCGGTCAGGTGTCCGGCCGCCGGGCTCTAGCATCGGTGTCAGGCCAGGAGCCCAACCCGGACGTGTCCGGACGGGAGGACGATCAACTGTGAGCGACACCAAGGTCACCATCGGACCCTTCGTTGCCGGGGAGAAGCCGAGCCCTCTCGTCTACACGTTCCTGGACGACGGGGGCGCGGCGATCAACCTGACGGGCTTCACGGCGAAGCTCAACGTGCGGGAGCGGTGGGGGCTCGCGGTCCAGTACAACGCCACCGTCTCGCAGCCCGAAGCGGGCAAGGTCACCTACACCTGGACGGGTGCGGAGTTCCCGACGGCGGGCCGCTACACCGCAGAGATCTGGGCCGGGAACGGTACTCTCCGTTACGACAGCATCCTGATCGAGTTCACGGTGCGGGCGCCCGTCGGCCCCGTTCCGTCGATTTGATCTATACGACAACTTGAATAGCTATCCGATAACGCTCGGTGAAAATGACCGAAGTTACTACTACGTAGAGTAGGAAACTCCTGAGATTGCCGTCTCCCGGCCGATCTCGGAGTGGGTGGTACAAGTGGGCCACCGCCTTCTCCTAGGAATAGTGGCTGGTCAGAGCTTGATCATTACTAGCCCGTAACTTCGCGGCCCTCTCCGGCCGTATAGCGATACGAGAGGAAGGGACCATGGCAGCCTCCTTCGGACCGTGCTCTGCGTGGGAACCGCTGTGGCCCTGCGACGTCTCTACGTATTCGCCGGTCGCTACCGGCTACGCCGCACAGGCCGCGACAGAGATCGTCTGGGCCCTGTCGGGACGGCAGTTCGGCACCTGCCGGGTGACGCTGCGACCGTGCCGCAAGGACTGCTACGACGAGCTGTGGTGGGGCCGGGTCGGCGGCACCTGGACCGGTGCGGCGGACTGGTGGGGCACCGGATACCTCGGTCCCTACGGCTACTGGTTCGAGCCCGGCTGCGGCACCTGCAACAACGGCTGCTACTGCCAGGAGATCTCCGAGGTCTCCCTGCCCGCCCCGGTGTCGCAGATCGTCTCCGTCAAGGTCGATGGGGCTCCGCTCGTCACCGGTGCCTACCGCGTCGACAACAACCGGCTCCTGGTGCGCACCGACGGCCACCGGTGGCCCCGCTGCAACAACCTCGGCCTGGACGACACCCAGCCCGGCACCTGGAGTGTGACGGTCGACGTCGGGCAGGAGGTCCCCACCGGCGGCAGGCTCGCGGTCGGCGAGATGGCCTGTGAGATCCTGAAGGCGATGGAGGGTCAGGACTGCCGCCTCCCCGCCGGGGTCACCCAGCTCGCCCGTCAGGGAGTGACGATCAGCTTCCCCGACGTCGGCGAGCTGTTCGCCACGAAGGGCCGGACGGGCCTCTACCTGGTGGACGCCTTCGTCACCACCGTGAACCCCAGCCGCCTGCGCGCCCGCAGCCGGGTCTACAGCATCGATCACATGGCACCCCGAAGGGCCGGGACATGAGCGTGCAGGTACCCACCACCGAGGAGTTCGACGAGCTGGCCGTGCGGGTGTCCGCCCTGGAGCAGGCCCCGTCGTCCGACTGCTGCGACGACCTCGCGCAGGCTGTGGAGTCCACGGCGCTCCAGATTGCCGCTCAGGGAGCTGCGGTGACCGGGGTGGCCCAGTTGGCCCAGCAAGCCCTGGAAGCCTCTCAGGCGGCAACCTCGGCAGTAGACGGGGCCACTCAGGCTGCTGCCGCTGCCAACGTCGCGGTGAGCGAGCTGGATCAGCGTCTTACCACCGCTGGGGACACCGTCGCCGCGCAGGCCTCAGAGATCGACGCGCTGGCGGGCCGCACCACCACGATGGAGACCGACGTCGGGGTGCTGTCCAGCCGCACCACCGTGCTCACCGACCGCGTGACCAACCTCGAAGGCGCCCCGCAGGGAGTCGCCCCCCGCACGTGGGAGGTCGTGGTCCAGGGCTACACAGACGCAGCCGTGGCCGCCGCCGTAAGCGTGGTGCTGTCCGGCCGTAGCGGTAACGCCGTCCAGCGCAAGCTGATCTTTCCGCCCGGCACCTACAACCTGACGAAGCCGATCCTCACCAGCACCGACGACAACCACACGATGATCGAAGGGCTCACGGTCGAAGGGCTCGGGGTCCGCAGCACGGTCATCAACTGGAACCCGGCCACGCCCGGCCCGATGATCAAGGCCGTCCGGCGCTTCCGGTTCTTCACCATGCAGGGCTTCACCGTCCGCTCCACCAACCCGGCCAACGAGTTCGCCTACCTCGTGAGCGACACCAGCGGTGGCTACAACCAGGCCTGGACCTTCCGCAACATGGAGTGGGGCGGCTCGTGGCTGCGGGTGGTCGGGCTCGACGGCGGCTCGACGGCGAACCTCAACAGTGAGTTCGTGTTCGACCGCTGCTTCACCCAGACGGACAGCGTGTTCGCTGACGCGTTCCTGCGGTCGGGCGGGATCACCGGCACCTACAACCAGCAGAACCAGTTCCTCAACTACACCGTGCGGGACTGCGCCTTCACCGTGAAGTCGGGCACGATGTTCCGCTTCGACAAGGGTGGCTCGATCACCGTCCAGGGCGGGTCGTGGTCGGCGGCCAACAACACCGACGGGCCGGTCACCTGGTTCCTGATGCCGAACAGCAACAGCAACAACCGCTCCGCCTGCCAGCTCCACGTCGACCGCGTGCGCTTCGAGCCGAAGCGCAGCGACCATGTGGTCATCGACTGCCGGTGGGGCACGGGCTCCGTGGAGTTCTCGAACTGCTGCGACCTCTCCAGCCTCCAGGGCGACCCGGCCACGGTGAACGCCTACGGGCTCCACCGCTACACCGCGCAGCTTCCCTGGGGCACGGGGGTCGGCGGCACGCTGCCCTCGGTGCGGTACGTCAACCACCAGGGGGTCGGCCACCACGAGGTCGCCGGGGTCGCGAGCCCCGTTGGCCGGGGTGGGCTGCTGTACGACGGCTGCTACTTCTACCGGGGCACCGGTGGCCAGAAGGCCCCGGCCGCCGACGGCTCGTCGGCCGCCGCGCTGCGCTGGAGCAACGGCGCTCCCCGTGTGGAGTTCACCCGCTGCGACAACGTGGACGACTTCAAGCTCTGGAGCTGACCATGCCGTACCTCACCGGGCCGACCAAGTGGTGGGACGTCGCCGTCCTGATCCGTGACGCCTACCGGACCGACCTGACGTTCCCGCCCGGCCGCCTCGGCATCGTCCCCGGCGCCATCGCCTGGGACGACTGCGACTGCGACGGGGGGATGCTCGCGGTCGCCGGAGCCCGCACCTACCTGAGCGACACCTTCCCCGAGCAGCAGGAGGAGAAGGTCGGAGCCCAGTGCGATGCGGCGTGGGAGGTCATGGACTTCGTGGTCCAGCTCATCCGCTGCGCACCCCAGCCCGCCGACGGCCAGCTCTCCCCCTCGGTGAAGGCCCTGGAGTCGTCGGGGGCGATCGTGCTGCGGGATGCGGCGGAGCTGACGTCGATCGCCTCCCGGCTGATGTGTGCGATCAAGGACGACCAGATCGTCGACTACATGATCAACCCGGTGGAGGCGCAGGGCCCCGAGGGCGGCTGTGTCGGCAACGAGATCCACCTCATCGTCGCGCTCCCCCGGGGGTGAGAACATGATCAAGATATCGCGATCCAAGCCCGTCGTCACCAAGTTGCGGCTGGCCAAACTGGAGGTCGAAGTCCAGCGAAAGATCCGGCGGAAGCGTCGCCGCCGTAGCTCCAAGAGGTGAGCCATGCCCGCAGCGAAGATCGAAGTACGCATGGACCAGGCAGCCATCCGCCGTCTGGAGCGCGGTCGCGGTGGTGACGTGATGAACGACCTCACCCGCCGGGCCCGCAAGGTCCAGGCCCTGGCTCGCCGGTACGCCCCCGGCCGCATGGGCAAGAAGGTCAATGCCGTGATCGAAGACGGCCACGTCCGCGTGGAGTGCACGCACCCGGCGGTCATGTTCGTGATCAAGGGAACCCGGCGGCACCAGATCCGCCCTCGCCCCCCGCGCCAGGCGCTGCGCTTCACCATGAACGGGCGCATCACCTTCGCGAAGGTGGTCAACCACCCGGGCACGCGAAAGAACGACTTCCTGACGAAGGCGCTGCGCGAGGGCGGCCGACGGTAGCTCCGGAATGATCTTGGACCGCGCCCGCCTAATGTGATGGCCATGCGCGATTTCACCAAGGAGCGAAAGAAGCTCGAATTCAGGATCGATGGCGACGTGTTCCAGGCGACCCCGGCCGTCCCGGCTGAGGTGCTGCTCGACTTCGCCCGTCAGTTCGCCGGGATGACCCCGGAGAACACCGACGTCGACACCCAGCTCAAGGCCTTCGACGGGGTGCTCGACATCTGCCTTCAGGACGAGTCGCTGGCGCTGTTCCGCGCCCGGATGCGCGACAAGGCCAACCCCATCGAGATCGACCAGATTGAAGGGGTGGTCATGTGGCTGTTCGAGGAGTACGGGCTCCGCCCTACCGAACAGCCCTCGAACTCTGTTCCTGGGCTGCCCAACCCGGACTCTGGCACGAACTCAACGGAGGAGCTGTCGCTCGCGGTGTCAGCCTCCGGTCCCTCCCTCTGAGCGACTTCCTCGACTTCGTCTACTACGAGATGGTCAAGCGGCTGGATGTCGAGAAGGAGGGCCAGAAGCCCGAGGACATCCGTCGCAGCTTCGACAGCAAGCTCGGGGTCTCCCGCTGGGAGCACCCGCTCTCCCCGCTCGACAAGGACGACGACGAGCCGGAGGAGCAGATCGACCCGAATGCGCCGTGGTGGTGGCACGGTGACGAGGAAGCGTCAACGACCTTCCTTACCTCCATGGGGGTGAACCTCTAGATGCCAGGTGGAACACTGATCGGCCGGGCCTTCGTCCGGGTCGACGCAGACACCAAGCCACTGTCCAAGGCCCTTCAGTCGATCGGTTCGGGCGCCAGCCTCTCCGGGCTGCTCGCAGCCGGACCCGCTGTGCAGGTGGCACTTGCCGGTGCGACCACCGCCGCCTTTGCTCTGGCCAACTCCCTGGCCGCCGCAGGAGCGGCTGGTGGCGCGCTGGCGATTGCCGTCGTGCCGCAGTTCAAGCAGATCTCCGAGGCCAGCCAGAAGCTGGAGCAGGTCGAGGACCAGCGAGCGAAGGCGACCGTGCAGACGGGCCTGGCTCAGCAGATCGCGAAAAAGTACGGCTTCGAGTACGGCAAGCAGGTCGAAGTCACCGCCCAGATGTCGGCCGAGGCCAAGGAGAAGGCCCAGGAGTACAACGCCGCCCTCTCCGCCAGCAAGACCTCCACCAAGGCCGCGAAAGAAGGCCAGGCCCTCTACGAGGCCAAGCTCAAGCAGATGCCGAAGGCGACCCAGGACACTGCGCAGGCCCTGGAGAACCTGAAGGACACCACCAAGAACTGGTCGGACTCCCTGGCCGGGTCGACCATGCCGATCTTCACCCGGCTGATCAAGCTGCTCCAGAGCGCGCTGCCCTCGCTGACGCCGATCGTCAAGGGCACAGCCGACGTGCTCAGCAACTTCGTCAACAACCTCGGCGAGGGCCGCAGTGGCCGGGTGTTCGGCACGTTCGCCGCCAACATCCGCAAGAACGCCGTGCCTGCCTTCCGGACCATCCTGGAGGTCGGAAAGAACATCATCGTGGGCATCGCCGGGGTGTTCAACGCCTTCGAGCCGTTCCAGTCGAAGGTGTCCGGCGGGCTGTTGGAGCTGACCCGGCGGTTCGCCGAGTGGGGCGAGTCGTTCTCCACGGGCTCCGGCGGGGCGCAGGGGTTCTTTCAGATGCTCCGTGAGGAGGGCCCTCCGCTCCTGGACGCGCTGAAGGACATCGCCTCGGTGGTCGGCAGCGCGGTCGAAGGACTCGGCCCGCTGGCAGGTGTCTCCCTGAAGGTCGCCGAAGCCCTCGCCGAACTGGTGGCGGCGATCCCGCCGGGCGTGCTGGAGCGGATCGTCCAGGCGATCGTCCTGGCGAACCTCGCGTTCCGCGCCTACGCCGTGACCATGGGCATCGTCACGTTCGCGCAGTGGGCGTTCACCACCTCCATCACGACGTCGACCGGCGCGGTGTACGCCAGCCGGGCGGCGATGGTCGCCCACCGCATCGTCCTGGTCTCCACCATCGTCTGGACGAGGATCGCCACCGTGGCGACGGCTGCCTACAGTCTCGCGACCCGGCTGGCCCGTGGGGCTGTGCTGGCGTTCCGCTACGCGCTGGTGGTGCTCCGCCTCACGCTGGCGCTGACGTCGGCCGCCGTCCGTGTGCTCACGGTGGCCCTGCTGTCCAACCCCATCGGCCTGATCATCATTGCGGTCGTCGCCCTGGTGGCGATCTTCATCGTGCTGTGGAAGCGGTTCGAAGGCTTCCGCAACTTCTGGAAGGCGACCTGGCGCATCATCTGGGGTGCGATCAAGTTCGTGTGGGACTGGATCAAGGACAACTGGAAGCTGCTGCTCATCGTGATCACCGGGCCGATCGGCCTCGCCGTGGCTGCGGTGATCAAGTACTGGGACAAGATCACCGGGGCGGCGAAGGCGGCGTTCAACTGGCTCAAGGACAACTGGCGCCTGGTGCTGGCGATCGTCACCGGCCCCATCGGCATCGCCGTCGGCCTGGTCACGAAGTACTGGAAGCAGATCCGTGACTTCTTTGTGGACGCCTGGCGGCTGCTGGTACGCCTCGTCTGGGAGCCGTGGAAGCTGCTGTTCACCAAGACGCTCCCCGGGTGGGCGAAGTCGGCCGGGAACGCGCTCAAGACGGCCTTCCGCACGGCGGTGCTGTTCATCCTGGACCAGTTCGGCTACGTGATCACCGGCGCGGCCAAGATGCTCGGCTGGGTGCCGGGTGTGGGCGGCAAGCTCAAGAGCGCGGAGAAGGCGTTCCGCAACTTCCGCGACAACGTGAACACCGCCCTTGGCGGGATCGACAGCAACAAAAAGATCAAGGTTCCGCTGCTGATGACCGTCGGCGGCAAGACGCTCAACGTCCCGGGCTTCTACGCCACGGGTGGCCCGGTGTTCGGGCCGGGCACGGAGACCAGCGACTCGATCCCCGCCCGGCTGTCGCGCAACGAGCACGTCTGGACCGCCGAGGAGGTCCGCAAGGCCGGTGGCCACGGCGCGATGATGCGTATGCGGGCCATGGCGAAGTACGGCGCGCTCCCCGCCTTCGCGACCGGTGGTGGCGTGGGGGTGAGCGTCTACCAGCCCAGCGGCAGCGACATCCGCAGCAGCGTCCGCAAGCTGATCGAGAGCCGGGTGGCCGCCAACGCCACCCGCATCAGCCAGGCTGTGCTGGAGCAGGTCGAAGGGGCCGCCGTCTCCGGCTACACCCCGGGCCGGGGCGTGTCGCAGTGGAGCAGCGTGGTGCTCAAGTCGCTGGCCCTCGTCGGCCAGAGCAGCAGCCTGCTCAACACCACGCTCCGCCGCATGAACCAGGAGTCCGGCGGCAACCCGAAGGCTGTCAACAAGTGGGACAGCAACTGGCAGGCCGGGTACCCGTCGGTCGGCCTGATGCAGGTGATCCGGCCGACCTTCCGCTCCAACGCGGGACGGTTCGTCAACACCGGGCCGTTCATGTACGGGGTATCGATCAACCCGCTGGCGAACGTGTACGCCTCCATGCGGTACGCGCTGCGAGCGTACGGCTCGCTGTCCCGGGCGTACAACCGCGCCGGAGGCTACGACCTCGGTGGCCTCGCGAGGGGCGAGGGCTTCATGCCGAAGTTCACCGGCAGCCCCGAGCGGGTGCTGAGCCCCCGGCAGACCGCCGCCTTCGAGTCGGCGATGAACCGGGGCTTCGGCGGCGGGGGGATCACGGTCGTCCTCGTGAACCAGGGCGCCATCGGCAGCCAGCGCGAGCTGGAGACCTGGCTGACGGCGAGCCTGGAACGACTCCAGCGCACCAACCGCCTCGGCTCCATCGTCCAGAAGGCTCTCAAGTCCGCCGGGGGTGTGTGAGCCGTGGCCATCGCGTTCCGCTCGGCCGGTACGGTCGCCCAGGCCGACATCGGCTCCCAGGGCTCACCCAAGGCGGTCGCCCTACCGGCCGGGCATGTCAGCGGAGACCTGCTGATCATGTTCGTGGTGTGCGACGACCTCAACGGCCCGGACACCCCCACCGGCTGGACCAAGCTCCTTGAGACCTCGCCGCCGCCGCCGCTCAACAACCCGTACTACGCCCCGGCGAAGACCACGGTGTTCTACCGCATCGACAACGGGTCGCTGGGGTCGTCGGTCAACGTCTCGTTCAACACGGCGTCCTGGCCCTACGGCGATCCCTACGTGGTGGCGGCCATCGTGGCGTACTCGGGCTGCGACACGACCTCGCCGATCGGCGAATGGAACGTGAACCAGACCACCACGACCACCGCCGCTCAGGCCCACCCACAGCTCACCACCACCCTGGCCAACGACTGGCTGCTGACCCTGCGCGCCGGGTCCACCGACGGCTCCCCCACCTACACCATCAGCGGTGGCACCAACAGCGAGCGCGTGGACGGCGTGGACGGCAACGCTGAGCTGTCCCTGGCGATCTACGACAGCAACGGTGCTCTGTCCGCCGGACTCCAGACCCAGCGCACCACCACCGCCAGCCAGACGCAGATCTACGGCTCGACCATGTGGTCCATCGCCATCCGGCCCTCGCCGACGGCGGGCGCCACGGTCGCTCAGGTCCAGTCGACCCCCGAGAGCACCGGTACCGCCTATGACGCCACCGTGGTGGCCCAGGACGGCAACTGGGACCTGTGCGGCACCGACGGGCTGCCGCAGTACCAGTGGTACATCGACTGGGACGGCTCGGGCGACTTCATCGAGAGCCGGGAGCTGATCAGCGACAACCCGTGGGCGGAGGTCAGCACCAGCGGCTGGACCGCGACCAGCGGCACCCTGACCCGGGGCACGGACGCGCCGGGCGTGCCGCAGTCGCTGCGGCTGCTCACCACCGCCGGGTCCAACCCCCGGGTGGCCGCCTCGCTCAAGCCCGTGGTCGAGAGCCACGAGCACCGGCTGCACGGCTGGCTGTACGCTCCGCTGTCCGTCGGCGGCAACGGCCAGCTCCAGGTCAACTGGTACGACTCCAGCCAGATCTATATCAGCACGTCGACCCTCGCCGACACCCTGACCCCCGGCACCTGGAAGGAGTTCACTGGCACGGTCACCTCGCCGCCCAATGCCGAGTACGGGTCGGTCCTGTTCTCGATCGCGGGCACCCCGGGCGCGGGCCTGGTGCTGCACGGCTGGGGGATCATGCTGCTGGACGTGGACGGGCCGGGCATCGTGCCGACCCCGGGCCCGTACGACGGCATCACCGAGGTCGTCCGGGCGGAGGGGATCTCCTGGGGGTATGGCCGGGACAACGCCCGGCAGACCACTCCCGGCGCCCTCGCCAGCGCCAGCCTGAGCGTCTGCAACGCCAACGAGGACTACAGCCCCGAGAACGCCCTCAGCCCGCTGTACGGGGACCTGGACCCGGCGCGGCCCATGCGGGGCCACGTGAGCTTCGGCGGGGCGATCTACCCACTGTTCGCGGGCCGGGTCGACGACTACGACATTCACGCCGACCAGGACGACCGCACCGTCAGCTTCACCTTCCTGGACGAGCAGGTTCTGCTCCAGGGCACCCGGCTGTCGACCGAGGTGTACGAGTCGATGCGCACGGGCGAACTGATCAACACCGTGCTGGACCTCGCGGGATGGACCGGCGGCCGGGACATCGACAACGGCGCCACGGTGGTCGACTGGTGGTGGGCGGAGGGCACGGACGCCCTCACCGCCATCCAGGAGCTGGTCAAGTCCGAGGGGCCGCCGTCGGTGACCTACGTGGCCCCGGACGGCACGTTCGTGTTCCGCGACCGGCACCACCGGCTGCTGCGGGAGCGGTCGCTCACGAGCCAGGCCGCCTACGCGAGCAAGGCCCTGCTGGACTGCGCGGCCCCCGCGTCGACCGGGCTCGACTTCACGAAGCCCTTCGTCTACCAGCACGGCGCCCGGGACATCATCAACTCCGTCACCTTCGAAGTGAGCGACCGCGTACCCGACGGCACCTACAGTGCGGTGTGGACGAGCGACACCCCGTTCACGATTCCCTCGGGGTCGGCGGTGGATGTGGAGGTCTCCGGCTCGGACCCCTTCATCGAAGCCCAGAACATGATCGACGGCACCGACATCATTCACTCCGGCGCCGGGGTGGTGACGACCCTGCTGTCCCGCCGGTCGGGGGCGGCCCTGAAGATCACCCTCTCCGCCGTCGGCGGCGCGGTGAACGTCAGCTATCTCCAGGTACGGGCGAGGGCGATTCCGGTCGTGTCGACGATCAAGGTGGTGCGGCAGGACAGCGCCAGCATCTCCAAGCACGGCGAGCGCACCTACCCGGACCAGGCCCCCTGGGCCAACGCCAACGACTCCTACGCCATCGCCAACATGATCCTGCTCCAGTACGCACAGCGGCGGCCGACGGTGCAGATGCGGGTCGTGGCACAGAACCCCCGGCACTACCTGGAGATCCTGACCCGGACGATCAGTGACCGCATCTCGATCAAGAACGCGGAGCTGGGGCTGGACGACGACTTCTTTATCGAGCGGGTGGAGCACAAGGTCACCCGGGAGAACCAGACCGGCAAGCCCCCGGTCCACGAGGTCGTATTCTCCTGTGAGAAGGACCTGGTGATCACCAGCAACCCGTTCACGTTCGACGTGCGCGGGCGCGGCTTCGACGAGGGAGTGTTTGACCCCATCGGTGCAGACAACGCCAGCACGGTGTTCGTCTTCGATGACGCGATTCAAGGCCAATTCGACCTCGGGCAGTTCGGGACGTGAGGACCATGGAAGCTCCGGCTCAGACGATCAAGAGGACCCGTGCGTACATCTACTGCGGGGAGTGGGTCGGGGACTGCCCCCGCGACGACGGCGGTGGCTGCTCCAACGTGGAGTTCCTGTTCGAGCCGGTCTCGCTCAACGGCCCGCGCATCAAGCCGAAGTCGTTCTTTATCTGCTCGCACTGTGGCTGGCAGGCCGAGATCCACTGGCCTCGCCGCAGCGAGGAGATCATGGCGGTGCTGATGCTCCGGCC
>JACCDR011297527.1_pt1 | contig 11438 bp, 22 predicted proteins | sample 7446431 | NCBI WGS metagenome assembly JACCDR01 (sample SAMN15323443, study PRJNA562643) | freshwater metagenome | isolation source: river surface water | place: USA:Blue River Watershed | collected 2017-08-17
CCACCGCAATGGCTAACGTCTGGTATCCCGAGGCCAAGGACTCGATCCTCGGCGCGGACATCGATCTGCTCGCGGACGACATCCGCGTCATCCTGATCGACGCCGCCGACTACACGTACAACGCCGCGCACGACTTCCTCGCAGACGTCGCCGGCGCGGCGCGCGTGGCCGTGTCCGGCGCGCTCGCGAGCAAGACGGTGTCTGCGGGCGTGTTCGACGCAGCCGACGTCACCTTCACGGCCGTCAGCGGAGATCCGTGCGAGGCGCTGATCCTCTACAGGCACACCGGCAACGACGCGACGGCGAACCTGATCGCGTTCATCGACACTGGCGTGACGGGCCTGCCGGTGACGCCGAACGGCGGCGACATCAACGTCGTGTGGAACGCCTCCGGGATCCTAGCGCTCACGGACGTCTGAGGGCTAGCGCGTGGCTACGCGCACGCTCTACCTAACGTCCACGGCGGCGAGTTCGCCGTACCCGACCTCTTCGCGCCTTCTCGTCGAGAACGCGAACGCGAGCGAGGTGACGCTCGGCCCCGGCGAGTTCGACTCTGGACTGCCCGGCAACTCCGACGCGGGCCAGTGGAACCCGAACAGCGCGCTCGCGGACACGACCGCCGCTGCCGAGATCGACAATGCTGGCGGCGCGAACCCGACGACTACGCGGCAGGGCTGGCTCTGGAACCAGGACCTCACTGGGCAGGTGCTGGCCGCCGACACCGCGTGGACGTTCCAGCTGCGGCTCCGCGCCAACCAGGGCACCGGCACGCTCGCCCGCTTCTGCGCCCGCGTCTCGATCGTCACCGCCAGCGGCGGAGTGTGGACGACCGTCAAATCGCTGTTCACGACGCGCGTTACAGGCGCGACCAGCACGAGCGGTGGGCAGGCCGGATGGCGCGACATCGACGCGCGGATCACGGTCACGTCGACGGCCGCCAACTTCAGTCGGACGATCGGCGGTAGCGGCACCGTTCTCGGCCACACGTTCGCGAGCGGCGAGCGGATCCTCGTCGAGCTCGGATTCAATGACGCCGACTCAACGGCCGATCGGACGTGGCGGCTCGACTTCAACACGAGCAACTCGTTCGTTACGACGCCGAACATTGCCCCCGGCCCGCAGACGCTCACGGCGCCACGGCTCGAGACCGACACCGCCGTCCACGCTCCGACGGTTACGGTGGGCGCCGTGGCGCTCAGCCCGCCGCGGGTCGACGCCGACGCGACCGTCCACGCTCCGACCGTCACGGCTCCGGGGCCCGACCAGGAACTCACGCCCCCGCGCCTGAACGCGGGCTCGGTCGCGCACGCACCGGCGGTCACGCGGGGCGCCGTCACGGTCACGCCTCCGCGTACGGACGTGGACGCCTCCGCGCTGGCGCCGACCGTTACCGTGGGTCCCGTCGCGGTCGCGCCGCCACGGCTACTCACTGGCGCAGCGCTGCACCCGCCCACCGTGACGCCTGGCGCGGTAAGCGTCGCGCCCCCGCGTGGCAACGCTGCCGCCGCGGTGCTCTCGCCGACGATCTCGGCGGGCGGCGCTGTACTCGTCGCGCCGCGCACAAACACGGGCGCCGCGGTGCGCGCGCCGACCGTAACGCCTGGCTCCGTCCCGCTCCTGCCGCCGCGGGTCGCCGCGGGCGCCACCGGCCCGCCTCCAACCGTTCTCCCGGGCGCTGTCACCGTTACAGCCCCGCGAACCGATGTGGGCGCCGTGGCGCGCTCCCCGGCGGTGGACCAGGGCGCGCAGGACCTGGCCGTGCCGCTCGTCGCGTGCGGCGCCGCGGCACCGGCGCCCGTCGTGTTCATTCCGTACGAAACGATCCTGATCGTCGACGACACCGCCGTCACGCTCCTCGTAGACGACACATCGATCACGCTCACTGTCACCGGCGAAATCGGTGTCGTCGAGCACGTTGCTGTTGAGGCCGCCTATTACGGGCCGGGATGGGAGCCGCTGTGACGCCATGCCCGACAACGACGACGAGCGAACACCCGTCGCAGCGCCCAGAGCGCGACGCCACTCGAGCGTCGCCATCGCGGCCGCCGACCTCATCGCCGAAGACATCCGCGGGTGGGCCGAGCATGCGGCGGGGGTGCGACTGCCCGCTGTGCCGGGGGCCGTCCGCGATCGCGTTGCGCAGCGGATCGCTGCCGGTGCTCGCGCAGGCGCCGCGCTCGAGCAGGCCGAGTGCGACCGACTACGCGAGGAGCTTGCCGTCATCACTCGCGAGCGCGACAGGCTCCGGGTACTCCTCGATTCCACCCAGCGCGAGCTCAACAAGTCTCGCAACGACATGAGGCCAGCGAAGTGACGCGCACCCGCATCGCCGCAGCGCTCGGCGGCGTAGGGCTCGTCTCGCTCGTCGGCGGCATCGCGGCGGCACAGGACCCGGTCGGGATCGTGCAGACGGCGTGGGACGTCGGCGGCCCGATCGCCGCCGTGGTGGCGATCATGCTGCTCGCCTCGGGCGTCGCGATACGAACGCTGTGGAACCAGCTCCAGGCGGAGCGACGCGACCTGAAGCTGGCGCTTGAGCAGCGAACCATCGACCTCACCGCGCTCGTGCGCGAGATGCGCGACGTTGTCGCGGCGAACACCGCAGCGCTGACGAGGATCGCTGACCAACGCGAGGCCGAGATCGAAGAGGCACGCGAGGCGCGGAGGCATCGATCGTGAGCGCGAAGCCGCCGCTTCCAGTCGACGACGGCGAGGACGAGGAAGTGACCGCCGTCACGCACCAGCTCAACGAGCTGAAGGCGGACGCCGAGGCATGTCAGGTCGCAGCCAACCGCGCCATTCGCGCCGTGAGCGCGACGCCGCCAAAGCCCATGCCGGCAGTAAGACCGGCTGACGGCGACGACGAAGAGGAATAGAGGCCGGGTGAGCGCTGGGGTTCCTTTGCCTCCAGCGACTCCCCTCATTGGACGTCCGGGTTCGGCAGCGCTTGCCCGGCCACCACAGGAGACAGCATGGCAGACGAAATGAAACCGGGGTGGGACGCGCGCGGCGTGGTGATCGCCGCCGTGCAGACGCTGCTCGGCGGGACGATGCTGATCGTCGCGTTCACGGTGCCGAGTGCGAGTGGCCTCGTGCACTACGGCGAGATGCTGCTTGCCACTGCTGCGGCGGGCGCCTTCCTGCCTGGGGTGCGCCGATGAAGGCACGCATCACGAATCCAGACGGAACGATCGTCGAGCTCGAAGGCACGCCGGCGGAGATTGCCGAGGCGTGCGGTTGGCGCACAGCGCCGACGTACATCCCGACGCCGTTTCCGTACACCCCCTTCCCGTGGTGGGCAGCGCCGACGTGGCCCGTGTTCACCACCGGAACGCTGACGTCCGACCCGATGCCGGCATCGGTCACGATCACGGCGGCGGACTTCAACGTCAAAGGTGCCAACCCGTGGACCGAGGCGGCGATAGGCGCCATCAACGAACGCAATGACCGAGCGTCATCGGCGCGGTTCGGGAAGGTGTCGTCATGATCCGCGCGGGACTGCTCGCGCTTCTGATCGCGACCGGCTGCGGGGGCGCGGACATCACGATCGCGGAGGGCGCGCGCGCAACGTCGTGCATCGCCGTCGAGAACGCGATCGTTGACGCGTACGAGGGCGGCCACCTCACGCAGGCGGAAGCCCGTGCGCAGGTCGACTGCCTTCGCGCCTCGTGCGACATGCTCCACACACACATCACGGAGGCCGCCCATGCCGAAGGCGAGTGACCTCGAAGGCGCGATCTGGAAGGCGGCCGAGTCGCTGCCCGTGATCGGCCCGTGGGTGACGATCGCCAAGAAGGTGCGGGACATCTTCGACGGCGACCAGACGGCGGCGCTCAAGGCGATTCGTGCGGTCGAGCTGGACCGGCGCAAGGCGAACGATCGGCGGTTGGGGCGGTGACGCTCGACGACGCGGGCGACGTGCTGCGCGCGTTCGCGGTGGCGTTCGTACTCGGTGCGATCGCCTTCGTTGTCGCCGAGTGCGGAAACATCCAGGAAGTACACGCCGACGACGCGACGCACGAGAGCATCCACGCCAGCGCAGACCCGACCACGATCCTGCTTCGTGTCATCGTCGCGGAGGAGGGCATCCGGCGGCTCACTCCGGGCCACGGCGCAATCCTCGAGGTGCTCCGTCGACGCTCGCCGGGCCGGCGTCTCTCTGCCTCGTTCGCGTGCCGCTACTCGGCTGCGTTCGACCGAGGATGCAAGCCAGAGGAGGCACTGCTCGAACGCGACCCGTGGATCCCGCACCTCACGCGTTCGTGCGAAGAGCCGCCGCAGTGGCACTCGCATCTGAGCTGGCCCGCGCATGAACCGGGGTGCCTTGCCATCGTCGACGCCCTCGAGCGCTACATCACCGGCGACCTCGCGGTGCCGCTCGACCCCGGTGCACGGCACTTCGGTGCGCCGCGTGGACGCGACCTCGAGCGCGCGAAGGGCGCCCGTTGGCGGCGCGTGCACGTGCCCGGCGCGCGGTCGCTGATCTGGGCGGTCGAATGACCCGCGGCATCCCCACTCCCGACAAGCCCGACTCGCCGGCCGCGAGCGAGTACCGCGTCGGCCGCGCCGTCAGCGGCGGCGAGGCGCGGCTCCGCAAGCACAAGCCCGCCGCGGTGGTCGTGCACACCACGGGCGCCGGGCCCGCCAAGCGCATGCGTAGCGACGACTTCAAGACGTGGCGCGCTCGCTGGCCCGAGTACGCGAAGACCACGTTCGACGCGACGCTGTGGGTCTACACGATCGCCTCGCCCGACAGCGGACACTACGTCGTCGGGCAGGACGGCCGATGCACGCAGGTAGTGCCCGAGCGCCTCGTTGCGCGGCACGTCGGCAGTTCCGAGAGCAAGGGTTACGCGGACGGCCGATGGATGCGGCCCGACTACGCGTGGTGGGCCGAGCGATGGCCCGGGTTTGTTTCGCCGGTCGAGCTCGCGGGCGGCAAGCTCTGGCTCGGCGGCTCGTGCAACGAGAACACGATCGGCATCGAGGTCGCCCCCGACGCAGATGACCCGCGCGCGCCATGGAGCAATGCATGCTGGGCAACGCTCGTCACGCTCGTGAGCGACATCTGCTTGCGGCACGAGATCTCGTGCGACCGCACGCATGTGGTGTCGCACTCGGACGCGCATCCGATCGCGCGTACCGCGAAGGGCAAGGGCTGGGATCCGCCCGAGTCGCAGTGGAGCTGGGCCGAGTTCGCACGGAGTGCTGGGGCTCCGCTCTAGAACCAGCCGCGCGCCTCATCATCAGCGGCCGGCCGAGCCCGCCACACCAACGGCGCCGTGATCATGCCGGCACGGTACGCGGCCTCCTGTCGCTCCCTGTTGCCGCGCGCGAGGTAGTCTGCCTCGCGTTCGGTGCGGCACACCTGCGACACATGCCACAGCGCGCAATCCCGACTCCACTCGACCGCCCAGGCATTCATCGTGCCTCCATCATACCCGAGTTCGCCCGCTCAGCCGGGGCGCCGTTCTGAGCCGAAACCGTGGCGGCGACCGTGGCGGCCGCGCGGTGCTCGGAAAACGGAAGGGCCGGCAACCCCGCGGATTACCAGCCCTTCTTACCGGTCGGGGCGACTGGATTTGAACCAGCGACCCCCAGACCCCCAGCAACGGTGATCGACCCGTTTCGGTGTCCATTCGCATCCCGCTACGCCGAAATACGCCCGCTCGGCTGGCACAACCGAGTCGGACCGTGGTTGGACCGTGGCGGGGCCCGTCGCCACTTACGCCGCGCTTCGACGCCAGCGGGGCCCAGGGTGGGCGCCAACGCGACCGCCGCCCTAGCCCGCTCCTGGTGCGCCGGCAGCAAGTGCGAGTAGAGCTCGGTGACCGCCGTGTGCTCCTGGCCGAGCATCCGGCCGAGGAGGTAGAGGTCCGGCGTCGACTCGAGGAAATGCGTCGCGTACGTGTGCCGGCACTTGTGCGCCCCGCCCGTCAGCTTCGCCGCCTTCACGACGCGACCGAATCGGCGCTTGGGGAACTCCGCGAACCGGCGCCCGCTCCTCGTCGCGAACACCCACTCATGCCGACGAGGCGAGCGCGCGAGCCACGGGAACAGCGTGTCGTTGATCGGCACCTCCCGCGGCTCCCCGCTCTTCGTGTCGAACGCGTCGCCGTCATCGGTGCGCGGCCAGATGCGGACAACCCTTCGCTTGACGTCCACCTCGGACCAGCGGAGCGCGATGGCTTCCGACTTGCGCGCGCCCGTGTTCAGCAGGAACACGACCATCGGTAGCAGCTCGGGCTCGTCCTTCTCGCAGGCGGCATAGAGGCGCTGCACCTCGGCATGGGTCCACGCCTCCGCATGCCGGCGCGTGCTCGAGACCCGGAGCTTTCGGATCTCGGGATCCGCGCACGGGACGCCCACATGTCGCGCGTACGAGAGCACGGCCGAGAGCGCCATCAGCTCACGATTGACGCTGCGTCGGGACACGTCTCGAGCGCGCTCGGTGCGCCATGCGTCGACCTCGGCGGTGGTGATCTGCGTCAAGCGCATGTCGCCGAAGTGGTCGCACAGCTCCGCGATCTCGTAACGCCGGTTTGCCCACGTGGACGCGCGGAGCTCGGCTCTAGCGTGCGCCTGGTACCGACCCGTCGAGAAGTCTAAGAACGTTGGAGCGACGCGCGCGCCGCTTGGCTCGCGAGCGGCGAGGTCGTGGCGGAGTCTCAGCTCGTACGCCGTCGCATCCGTCTTCGTCCCCTCCACGATCCTCTCGTGGCGCCGCCCGTGGTGCCACAACACCACGCGCCACGTCCCCTTCCGTCGCCCTCGGTAGACGGTCACGCTCGCTCCCCTCGAACAGCGCCAGCAGGCCGGAGCGGAGGATACGCCATCGTCGGCCGAACTTGTGCGCCGTCGGGATCCGCCCCTCGCGGCAGAGCTGGACCACCGTTTTCGTCGAGAGCTGGAGCAGTGCGCCGGCTTCGGGGGGGGTGAGGAGGTCGGGGGCGGCGCTCATCGGTGCTTCACGCTCGGGCACCACCACAGGTGATAGATGCCGGGCGTGGCCCCGGTGACGCCGCAGTCGCGGCACATGAACGGCGCCGAGTTATTGGTAGGGGAGGCAGGAGTCGAACCTGCATTCTGGACGTGCGCCCGCCCAGACTCGGAGCACGGCCCGGGCCGCGGTACCGAGGCGTCTACCGTTCCGCCACTCCCCGTAGCTTTGCACTCCGCCCGCACCCGCTCGAGCTCCGCCTCGACTTCGGGGAGGCCTTCCGCTTCGAGCAGGACGCGCAGCATGCGGGCGCCGGTCGGGGTCACGGCTCGTCCTTCCGCAGCCGCGCCTTCACTCCATGCTCCGAACGCCACCAGCAGTCGCCGCGCGCAGCTCGCGGCTTCCACGCGTGCGCCCGGATCGGCCACCGCGATCCGTACAGCCAGTGCCACTCGTGGCCAACCGGCGGATGCCTCACAGCGGCCTCACGTCAGCACGTCGCGTGATCACCAGCGACACGGCGCCCGAGTAGCGCAGCAACCAGTCGACTGCGAGCCAGTGGCGCGACGACTCCACGACGCGGCCACGGTCGCCGAGCGCAGGCCACACGCCACGCCAGCCCGGCGCCGTGCCGATGTACTCGACCCACTCCCCCGCGGCCGGCGCGGTCATGGCTTCGTCACCGGCGGCATCGGGTCCCGAATCTGTCCGCGCTCGAGCAGGTCCGCTGCCTCGCGCACGCCAATCGCCATGCACCACGCACGGTAGCGGCGCAGCCGGTCCGGCTCGCGATTGGCCCATGCGTCCCATGCGTCGGCGAGGTTGCGCAGGAATGCTGCGGTGTCGGCCGGCGCGGTCATGGCGAGCTCCGAACGTACTTGCGGACGCGGTACCAGTGCCGCTCGTAGAGCGAACGCCGCAGCTCCCGCTTCAACGCGTGGAGAGCCTCACGACGCGTGCGGAACGTGTAGTTGACCCATCGGTCAGCGGCCCAGACCTTCCGGCCCCGCACCATCTCGTACGTCTCCACCACCCACACGTGCGCGCTCATGGCGAGCTCCGAACGGGCGTCTTGTGGTTCGCGTACCTCCCACGGGCTGTTACCGCTACACGTTTGCCGCACTTCGGACAGGTGGCGCGCTTGTCGAGTCCGACGTCACCCGGCACCGGCGCCGCTGTCCACGGTGCGTCGCAGGCGCCGTTTCTGACGGCCCGCGCTCGACGGTAGTCGGTCTCCAGGTCGAGCGCGCTCACTTCGGACCGCCCTTCGTCCGCTCGAAGTCGACGCGCAGGTGATAGCGACCGCGCCGCCCCCGCATGTCGTCGGCGATCGACGCCAGCAGTTCCGAGAGCGCCACCGCGTCTTCGTCGTCCCGCTCTCGGTACACGCCAGCAGCAGCCGCCTCGAACAGGTCGGCCCACTGCTTACCGGTGAGGCCGGCGCTCACCTCGGACCGCCCGCTGCGTCGAGGGCGGCGAGAGGGCAATCCTCGTCGTGCACCGGTGCGCCTCGGTCGTCGTCAGAGTACGCGCATAGGTGGCATGTCTGCGTGTCGGCGCACCAATCGATGCACGCCTGACCGATTGCGAGCCTGGGATCGTTCTCGGCTCGGTCGAGCGCGATCAGTGCGCCGTTGTACCGGCCCGCCAGTTCCGCCACCTTCGCCCTGGCCTCGTCCCGTTCCGCGCGCGCGGCGGCGAGCTTCGTCTCCAGCCCGATGCGATCGTCCTGGAGCATGTGGATGCGCCGAAGGTGCGTGGCGTCTGTTGCCTCGGCCTCGCGCTCCAGCTCCGCCGCACGCGCATTCGCCTTCTGCCAATCGCGGTAGTACGCCTTGCTCGACATCGCGTTCACGTCGCGCTCGCGTTCGGCCGCGTCGAGGGCGCGGAGCAGGACGCACATGCCGCAGTCTTCCTGCTTTACGTTGGGCAGGAAGTGCGTGTGCGCTCGGGCGCGCTTGATCCGCTGCTCGTCGTCGCTCATGTCGGCACCTTGCCCGTCCACTTCTTGATCTGCGCCGTGGTCACCACCGCGTGGTCGTAGATCATGGTCCCGCTCGGCGTCTCGACGTTGTACTTGACCAGCCAGCCGCCGGGCCGGCGCTCTACGATCTCGAGGTGCCCCTTGTGCTTCGTCGACTTGAGCACCGAGAGTCGCTGCGGCTTGCTCACGCCCGCACCCCCGCTTCGTGAAGGGCGGCGAAGATGGCGGGCAGGATGCGATCGCGGTTGTGGCGCGCCCAGCACAACCCGGCGCTTGCGTTGTACGGCGTGTCGTCGTGCATCCTTTGCAACTCGACGGACTCCAGCACCACGAACATCCACGAAAGCCAACTCCAGCGCTCCACTCGTTGCTTCCCGGCGTGCGCGATCAGTTCGTCGAACACGACGTCGAGCGGCTTGCCGCGCCGGCGCCTGCACCACCTGAGTGCTTCGGGACACGCGCGCGCTAGCCACGGCCTCCCGTCGTCGTAGACGCCCTCCTCCGCCAGCCACTCGTACAGCCCGCTGTAGGTGCGCGCCATGGTCACCCCGCCTCGTGAATGTCCGTCATGTGTCGTCGTCCTCGTCGCGCCGTCGGCTCCGGCGCAACCAGTAGGCAGCCTCGTCCTCCGGCGATTCCCCGCGCTCGTAGCCGTCGCGGATGTCGTCTCGGTCTACCGCGTCGACGTTGCCGCCGTTGCGCCAGACCTCGTAAAGCACGTCGCCCTCCCACTGCCGTCGATCGCGCGCCATCACCCCGCCCCCCGCGCCCGCTCGTTCTCCTCGGCGGGCTCGCGGGCGATCTGTTCCTGCTCGGCCGGGGATGGGTCGCCGGGCGTCGTCACCGTCGGCGCAAGCGCCATGGCCGAGAGCTGCTCCACTACCTGCGCGTCGAGCACATCCGCCGGCTTCGCGTCCGTGACGTCGGCATCGTCCACGACGACGGCGCGCGCCATCTCGGGGCTCTTCGGTAGCCACGTGAACAGCGCCCGGACGGCCGTCTTGCGCGCCATCGCGAGGTAGTCGCTGCGCCACGCCGGCCCGCCGTGCCCGCGGTTCTTGCGCGCCTCGACCTGCGCCTTCGAGAGCACGACGAACTGGCGATCGTGGTCCTCGCCCTTGAGCCGCGCGACCGCGTAGACGAACGTCATGGTCGATTCGGTCTGCGGCGCGTCGATGGCGGGCACGTGGCGGAGCTTCGGGTCGAGCCCGAGCTCGTACGAGAACGTGTCGCCGGCGTGCACCGTGAACGCGAAGATCGAGGACACCTGCCCGCTCCTGCGCGCCAGCTCGATCATGCCCTGGTAGCCGAGCTGGAGCGTGCAGACGCCCTTGCGCGGGATCAGGTAGGCGTGACCGAGCGGCGTGTTGACCTCGAGCCCGAGCTGCGCCGCCTGGATGATCGCGCCGGCAAAGCTGTACTTGTCGCACTCGGCAAGGTCGCGGTTCGCACGCAGCGCCGTCAGCGCCACGCGCGCCATGCGATCGCCGTCGAGGTGCTTCGGTAGCGCCAGCTTGATCTGCGGCGCCAGATCGCGCGCGAGAAACGCGGCCATGCTCTGGTCGGGCCCGTTCCCGTTGCTGCGCTGGATCTGCCCGCGCTCGTCTTTCTGCGGCTTCGTCATCGTGCCTCCTTGCGCCGCAGCGCCCGGAACTCGCTCGCGGGCGTCACGGTCTCTTTCCTGTGCTGCGTGCGCAGCGTGAACGTCACGCCGTCGTCGAGCGTGGCCGACGCGTGGGCGCCGATGGCGTCACGGAGCTTTGCTTCGAGCGCGGCCTTCTCCGCCTTGGCGACGCGCAGCGCGGCATTCACTTCGAGCAGCCGCTCGTCGAGCTCGCGCCACTCGCGGCCCACGAGCTGCACCTCGCCGCTCTCGGCGCCCGCCGGGTAGAGCGCCCGTACCGTGGCGAGCGTCGGGACGTGGAGCGGAACGCGGTCCTCGGTGACACACCGCCAGAACGCCGCGCCCTTCGCGACGAGCAGCCGCTGCGCGTCGTCGTTGCGCGGCACGTCCTCCCACCACAGCGAGTTGCCGCCGACGCACGCGGCGATGGACGAGCACGGCGTACCGGTCACGAACATCTGACCCTGGAGCTGCCACCACATCTCGATCGGCGTGCCGTCTACCCACCGCTCGGCCTGGTAGCTGCCGACGTTCTTGACCTCGAGCGGGATCCGTCCGTGCTCGGGATGCCACGTCCACGCGTCGAGCGTGCACTGCGCCCACTCGTGCGCCGTCGAGCGGAGCAGCATGCGCGTCTTCTCGACACGGCGGCCGGCGTAGCGCTCGCTCGCGTACTGCTCGACGATCACCGGCTCCATCACGTGGCCCCACTGCACGGCCTCTACGTCGGAGAGATCCTCACGCTCGGCTCGGCCGGTCTTGTGCGCCCACAGGATCGCGGGCCCGCCCTCGCCGTGCTTCGGGTGCTGGCCGACCATGAGCGCCATCTCGGAGGCGCCGACGCCGCGCGATCGTGCGGTGAGCCAGCGCTCGCGGTCTTCGCCGTCGTC
>JACCDR010453904.1_pt1 | contig 11437 bp, 7 predicted proteins | sample 7446431 | NCBI WGS metagenome assembly JACCDR01 (sample SAMN15323443, study PRJNA562643) | freshwater metagenome | isolation source: river surface water | place: USA:Blue River Watershed | collected 2017-08-17
ATCGGTGCGGCGATCGCGAAAGTGTTCGCCCGGGAGCTGCCGGGCTGCCGGCTGGTGCTGGTGGCGCGCTCGGCCAAAAACCTGCGCGCCGTGGCGCAGGCCTGTCTGAAGCTGGGCGCGGGCGCGGCGGAGGGCTTTCCGGCGGATGTGAGCGTCGAGAGTGATGTGGCGGCGCTGGCGCAGGCGGTGGGAAAGCGTTTTCGCCAGGTGGATGTGTTGATCAACAACGCGGGCGTTTTCCGGGCAGCGCCGTTTCTGGAGACGAGCGCGGCCGAGTTCGACGCGTTGCTCGCGGCCAATCTGCGGAGTGTGTTTTTGATGTCGAAGGCGTTTGTCCCCGCGATGGCGGCGCGCGGACGCGGCGATGTGTTCAACATGAGCTCCATCGCCGGGCTCGGCGCGTATCCGGGAAGTGCGGCGTATTGCGCGGCGAAGTTTGGCGTGACGGGGCTGAGCAAAGTGTTGCGCGAAGAACTGCGCGGCAAAGGCGTGCGGGTATGCTGCGTGCATCCGGGCGCCACCTGGTCGCCTTTCGGGTCGGGAAGCGGGGTGGCGGAGGATCGGATCATGCCGGCCGAAGATGTGGCGCGGGCTTTTTTCGATGTTTACCGGCTGGGCCGGCGAACGGTCGTCGAAGAGATCGTGCTGCGGCCTCAACTGGGCGATCTGTGAGCGCAGGGTCGGCCGGAGGCGCGGGCCTTCTTGCAGGCTGCAAGAACGGCTTTTTCGAGCTCATGCCGATTGCACGGGAATGTGCGGTCGGGTGAAAAGGCCTGTTTTTCAAACACCTTTGCGGTAAACGGTTAACGTGTTTCCCGGGGGCTTGGCATACGCATGGCTTTTACGGTGATCTGTTATGAATACCGCGAACGCTTTTGGTTTTTTTCTCCTCGGAACCGCCATGCAGGTGCTGCCGCTTCTGGGTGGCGTGACGCCGGGTGAGGCGGCCAGCGCGCAGACGCTGTGGCTGCAGGTGATGAGTGTTGTCACCGGTGCGATTGGCGGAGGCTATTTGCTGCGGGTCGGCGTGGCGGAGGCTGCGGCGGTCTTGTCGCGTATCGCCGAACGCCGGGCCGAGGCTCGCGAACAGGTCGCGCAGGAAAACACGCAGACCATGCCGGTGGGCGTGCGGGTGACTTTCTGAACCCCGATAACTTTTGGGAAATCACGCCGAGATGATTGCGAACGCCCTGTCGAGGGACTGATTCCGGCGTGATTCGCGCTGCCAAAGATTCCGTGGCCGGGAAATCGGCCCGGCTCTATCTCAACGAACTGATCTCCCGGTACGGTCGGCTGGAAACGCTCACCATCGATTCACGGGAAGGTTCGATGGTGTTCACCTGCCTGCTGCACGGGGAACGTGAGCCAATCATCGTGCGCGTGGAGCAATACCGGATCGAGCAGCAGGGGCAGGCCAGCGCGCTGAGACTGCTGCGGTGCTCCTGCGAGCGGCCGTGGGTGCAGGCACTCCTCGAGGATTTTGTTCAGGAAAAAGCCTTTCCTCTGCCTGCCTGGGCGGCGGCGGCTCTGCGTTAAAGGAGGCGCTGAATGATTAATCTGGAACTCAGGAACTCGGGGAAAAGACCGGGTGAAGCCGATAAAATCGGCGATTCTGGACGGCTTTTCCTGATTTCCTGAGTTCCAGATTAATCCTCCGCTTGATCAGCGTTTTCCAAGGAAACGCTGAAAAACCCGGAGACGGATTTTGAACAGAAGGTAGCGAAGAGAACGAAGGCCACAAAGACCTCAGGCGACCTGCGAGCCTTCGTTGCCTTCTTATCGTTTGTTCAAAATCCGACGGATCATTTCAGGGCTGAGGTGAATAAATCAGCGCTTCCCTGAAAGCCCGGTCAGGGCTTGTCCGGTTCTTCTTGGACGTCACCCGCGGTGCGGGCTGTGGGCGCTGGGCGAACAACCTTCTCTTCGCCGAGAGCGCACGTGCGCTGCGTGCGCTCTCGGACTCGGACTTCAGATTATCGAAACGAGGGCGGTGACTTCCCGGACGGGATTACTTCGCGCCGGCGCGTTGGGCGAAGATCAGGTACATGTTGGCCGTCTTGATGGAGGAGTCTTCGGTGTTGGGGCCGAAGGTCATGCTGGATTCCTTCTCGAAGGTTTTCGTGAAGAGCGTCATGGGCTGGCCGGCGACGGTGATTTTCTCACGGGTTTCGGCGAAGCCGGTGTTGGCGAGCCAGGGTGGGCGCGGCAGACGGTCGTCGTGCGCGATGGTCACGGTGGTGCCGGCGATGACGGCCATCTCGACGAGATCCACGGCGTGGTAGACGGCGTCGCGATTCACGAGCTGCGACCAGTCGGCGCCGACGAGGGCGGTGGGCAGGCCGCGGAAGGGCGAGTCGATGTCCACGTAGGCGTTGCGGTCGTTTTGGGCGTTGATCTCGATGTGGGCGATGTACGAGCCGGGGCCGGTGTAGTTGAAGGTTTTGATGAAGCGGCCGACTTGTCCGGGCTTGGGTACGTTGGCGGGATCGGCGACCGGTGTGGCGCTGGCGGGCGGGCGCTGCGGCGTGGCGGGCAGCTGGACCGCGGGCACGGCGGGGGCGAGGGTGAAGATGCCGTTTTCGGCGGCGAAGGGTTTGCTCTCCAGCGTGATCGTGGCGGCCGGGAGCTTCGGGTGCGTGACCGTGAGGGTGATCTTGCCGGCGGTGCGGGTGCTGCGGATGGCGACGCGGTTCACGCCGGCTTCGAGATCGAGGTAGGGGTGGTTGATGGAGTTGATTTTGCCGCTGTTATAGCCGCCGCGCCAGATGCCGGGGCCGTCGAGGGCGAAGTCCACGCGCTCCTGGAAGGTGGGCACGCGGCGTCCCTGGGCGTCGATGACCTCGACGTCCACGAGGGCGATGTCGGAGCCGTCGGCGAGAAAACCGGTGGGGCCGGTGATGCTGGTGAGGCGCAGCGCCACGGGGGTGCTGGCGGTGAATTTCTGGCTGGTGGCGACGGACTGGTTGCCGCTGTAGGCGATGGCCTTGATTTCACCGGCGGCGAAGGGGACGTCCTTGAAGGTGTAGAGGAAACGGGACTCGGGCTTGGCGCGGCCGAGGGAGCGGCCGTTGACCAGGAGTTCGACCTCGCCGCCGGTGTTGGCGGCGACGTAGACGGTTTTCTTCGTGCCTTCGGGGTAGCTCCAGTGGCCGATGATGTGGACGCGGGGCTCGAAGGTGAACATGACCTGGCACACGTAGTAGGCCTCCTTCGGGAGGCGCACGCCGTCGACTTCGCCGCTGGCGCGGGCGACTTCGACGCCGACGCGGCCGCCGCTGGTGGAGTCGGTGAAGATCCAGTTGGCGCCGCCGGCGTGGTTGGTGGGGCCGAGTTTTTTCACGTAGTGGGTGATCTGATTCACGGCGAACTGCTCGGAGGTGAGCTGGTAGGTCTGGCCCTTGGCCTCGGGGTAGCCGAAGTTGGGCGGGGAATAGTTGTCCCAGACGCGGCGGGGGGATTCCTCGCGGTTGTATTCGCCTTCGACGACGGGGAGGGCGGCGATTTCGCGGCCGCCTTCGGTGCCGATGCCGACGTCCATGAATTCGGCGGTGATCGCGTCCGCGCGACGGTGGGCGTAGGCGCGGCCGCCGAAGGGATCATACTTGTCCATGTGGCCGCGGAGCTCGGCGGCGTGTTCGCGGGAGATCTTCTGGTTGCCGCCTTCCCAGATGAGAATGGAGGGATTGTTGCGGTAGTAGATGATGACGTCGCGGAAGACGGCGGAGCGGAGTTCCCAGGCGCTGCGGTGGGTGTCGTGTTCGCCGTCCACGCCGGGTTGGAGCTGGATGATGCCGAGGCGGTCGCCTGCGACGATCTGCGCCGGGCTGCCTGCGACGTGGCCCCAGCGGATGAAATTGCCGCCGGCGTCGCGGGCGAGTTTGGAGGTGTGGAATTGCATCCAGTCCGGCAGGGCGGAGCCGAGGCCGGGCCACTCGTTGGTGGATTTCTGCCCCCAGCCGGTGAGTTTGTAGTACTGCTCGTTCAGCCAGAGTCCGGTGGCGGCGTCCCAGCGGACGCTGCGGATGCCGAGGGGGACCTCGGTGGTGTCCACGATCTGGTTCTTGGCGTCGGTGAGCGTAAGGACGACGCGGTAAACGTGGGGATAGCCGGGCTCCCAGCGGCGGGGATTGGCGAGGGTGCCGGAGAATTTGTAAGTGTGCGCGGCACCGGGGGAGAGTTTCGCGGTGTCGTTGAGCACGAGGACGGATTTGCCTTCGGCGTCGAAGAGCTCGGCGCGGGCGGAGTACTCGCCGGCGGCGGTGCGGTCATTGCGCACGGGGGCGGTGATGCCGATGGTGGCGGACTTTTCCGAGATGCCGGTGGCGTAGGCGTAGGGTCCTTCGGTCTGGAGGAAGCTGTAGAGCGGAAGCGTGAAGTGGAGCGGATCGGTGACGATGAGGCGGACGTTGCGGTAGATGCCGCCGTGGGCGGGGTGCCAGTGGGGGTTATTCCACGGGATCTGGTCGCCTTGCAGGTCTTCGAGTTTTTCCGGGATCTGCTCCATGAGCGCGCGCTGGAGCTGGGCGAGATTGGGATGGGTGGCGGCGCTGGTGGCGGCCTGCGGGGCCATGCCGGGGTCGATCGGGTCTTTCTGGAAGCGGTTGTCGGCCATCACTGCGAGGGTGTTGGCCTCGCCGATACGCAGGTGGGGCGTCAGGTCGAAGCCGAAGGGCGTGAAGCCGCCTTTGGCGACGCCGAGTTTTTTGCCGTTGAGGTAGACCTCGGCGATCTGGCGGACGGCTTCGAACTCGATGAAGACTTTTTTGCCCTTCCAGTCGGCGGGGGCGGCGAAGGTTTTGCGGTACCAGGTGCGGCCGCTCCATTGCTCCTGCTCGCCGCGGTGGCCGGGGAGGGACCAGTTGTCGAAGGTGTCGGTGTCGTTAAAGGTGTGCGGGGCGGAGACGCGCTCCCACGCGGCGTCGTCGAAGACCGGGGCTTGGGCGCCGGCGGGGTCCGACTTCGTGAAACGCCAGTCGGGGTTGAAGTTCAGCGTGGATCGCGCGGCGCTGAGGCTCAGGACAGCGCTGAGGAACAGCGCGGAGCCGGAGACGACGCGGATGAAGCCGAGACGCGCGAAACGTGGGAGTACGGAGCGGATCATAGGGGAAGAGTTTTTTTGAAATACCGGCCGACTTCTGGCGAGGAGCCGGCGCGGGGGCGACTATCTGGGACTCAGATTGACGCAGCGGGAAGCGGGAAGATTCGCGGTAGGAAAAGATTACTCCCGCGCTTTGCAAACGGTGGATGCGGAATGCAGCGCACGCGAGTCGGAGGCAAGGAGTCGGCCGCGCACTCAGCTGGCGGCCTTCTGCAGAGCGGCGGGGGCGACCTTTTTGGAGAGCAGGACTTTGTCCACGCGGTGGCGGTCCATATCCATCACTTCGAAGCGCCAGCCGGCGTGCTCAAAATAATCGCCGGCGGCGGGGATGCGGCCGAAGTGGGTGACGATGAAGCCGCCGAGCGTCTGGAAGTCGGCGCGCTCCTCGTGGGGAAGCGCGTCCACCTGCACGAGCGACTTCAAGTCATCGATGCCGAGCGTGGCGTCGACCAGCCAGGAGCCGTCTTCGCGCTGTTTCATGGCCGGGCCTTGGCGATGGCCTTGGGCGGGTAGATCGCCGACGATGGCCTCGAGCACGTCGATCAAAGTCACGAGGCCCTGGATGGCGCCAAACTCATCGGTGACGAGGGCGATGTGCTTGCTCGATTTCTTGAAGGCTTCGAGGAGCTGGATGGCGTTCATCGTCTCCGGCACGACGAGCGGCTGGACGAGCAGGTTTTTCAGGTTGGTCGTCAGGCCAATGGCGGAGTGGGCCCAGAGGGCTTTGACCGCGACCAGGCCGACGACCTGATCGCGGCTTCCCTGATAAACGGGGAAGGAGGAGTGGCCGCTGGCCACGATTTTCCGCCAGCTGACTTCCTCGGGGTCGTCGAGATTGATGAAGACGATCTTGGGCCGCGGCGTCATCAGGGCGGTGACGGGGAGCTGGTCGAGCTCCAGCACGCCCGCCACCATGTCGCTCTCCGTCTTGTTGAAGACACCGGCGAGGCGTCCCAGCTCGATGAGGATGTTGACCTCCTCCTCGGTGACGGGTGTTTCGGGCTGCTGTTTGACGCCGAAGACTTTCAGGACGGATTCGGTTGTTATGGTTAACAGGGTGACGACAGGGGTGAAAATCCACGTCAACTTGCTGACCATCGGCCCAAAAATCATCGCAGCCTTTTCGGGGTTAACGAGTCCGATCCGCTTTGGAATTAGCTCGCCGATGACAACGGACCCCAGTGTCACCATCACCACCGAAAAACCGAGAGCCACGCTGTAGGCGTAGTCGCCACTCAGCCCGGGTATTTGCTCGAAAAGGGGAGCAAGTTTTTCCCCGAAATAGGCGCCTGTGTAGGCACCTTGCAGAACGGTGAGCAACGAGATGGCCACCTGCACGGCGGACAAGAAGCGAGTGGGCTCACTTGCGAGCGCCAGCGTGGCTTTGGCGCTTTCACTGCCTTCATCGGCAAGTTGCTTGAGCCGGGCCTTGCGCGCCGAGACTACGGCGATCTCTGCCATGGCAAAAACGCCATTGGCCACAAGCAGCAGCAGCAGGATAAAAAGCGCAGTGGAGATTTCAGACATCGAGTAAGAATCGGCACGTTAGACGTCTGTTCCGGCCTAGCAAATACTTTGCCCGGCTGTGAGGCCGGCGTGCCGTGCTCTGTCCCTGCAATCATCATCAATACTCTGCGGGGTCAGGGCACCCCGCCTACAACGGATCGGCCGTACTCAAGGGAGCAGTCTGCTCAGTCCAGCGATTGTTTGATCTGCTCGAAGGCTTGTTGGGATTCCTGCGCGCAATCCTGCATCATCGACGTCGAGAGACCGACGATTTCCAGTTTTTCGGGGGTCGCCTCCCAGCAGCCGGACTCTCCGGGGAGCACATAGCCCGCTTCGGCGGCCATGCCGGCGGCCAGATTGAGCAGGGTCGTCACCCGTTCGTGCGGTTCGGCGACACGCTTGCCCAGATGCTGCTCGCGCACGGGAACGTAAACCGAGGGAGTGAAATGCCAGGACTCGAGGACGGTCGCTGCGGCCTCGGCGTTGCTGAGGTTGAAGGTCGTGCGTTCCCATTCGAGGACCGAGGCCTGACCCGAGCGCAGAAAATCCTGTCCATGGCCGAGCGTCTGCCGTCCCATTTTGTCGAGGACGACCTTGCCGACGGAGCGCATCAGCCCGGCCGTGTAGGCGGCGCGCGAATCCACGGCCGCGCGTTTCGCGAGCGATTCGACGGCGAGGGCCGTGAACAGCGTGTTGGAGCGCAGGGTCGTCCCGGGCAGGCCGTAGCAAGTGAGGTCGTGGTCGAAAACCTGCGCGGCCGAGGCGAAGCCCGTGAGCCGGTAGACTTCGGCAAAACCGACGCGGCCGACGGCGTCCTCGATCGAGGAGATGCCGTTGCCGGAGCCGTAGGCGGCGCTGTTGCTGATGCGGATCACGCGGGCGGCCAGCGCCGTGTCGCGCTTGAGCAGTTTGGCGATCTCCTCCAGCCCCGAGTTCACGTCCATCAGGAGCTGGCCCAGTTGCGCGAGCACACGCGCCGAAGCGGGGAGCTGCTGGGCCACTTTGAGCAGTTTTTCGCGGGTCTGAACGGGGAGGCTCATGAGTCAAAAAATGCACACGGACTTCCTGAGGTAAAACCGTAACCTCCGATGGCGAAGGATTTCACGGCGGCTTTACCACTCATTGCCAGCACCTTGCGAAACTTGAGGAAGGCCCGGAGCGACGCCTTTGACCCCGGCCTGGGTGCGGCGGGGCGGGCGTTGGTTTTGCGCTTCCTCTTTCCCTCCCGGGTCTTTGTCCTCTCCGGTCCCGTGGCAAAAAAGAAAACCTTCAACGACCGGCCCTTTGGCTATCATCAGGAGATCGAGCTCGAGATCGCGACGCTGACGAATCTCGGCGTGGGACTCGGACGGGTGCCGCTGCGCGACGAGGCGGCCGGCGGGGAGACGCCGTGGGTGGTGATGGTGCCTTTCGCGCTGCCGGGAGAGCGGGTGCGCGCGCGGGTGTTTCGCAACCACAAGAATTTCTCGGAGGCCGATCTGCTGGAAGTCCTCACGCCGTCGCCCCACCGCATCGCGCCGGTGTGCCCGCTCTTCGGACGGTGCGGCGGCTGTCAGTATCAGCATCTCACCTACGCGGAGCAGCTCGCGTGGAAGCGCCGCCAGGTCGGCGAGCTGCTCAAGTTCATGGCCGGGCTGGAGTTTCCCGTGGCGCCGGTGATCGGCTCGCCGCGCGAGTACGGCTACCGCTCGAAGATCACGCCGCATCTGCGCCCGCCGCGCGAGGGCGTGCCGGCGGAAAAAATGCCCGTGGGGTTTCTGCGGCAGGGCACGCGTTTCGACCTGCTCGATGTGCCGCAATGCCCGATCGCGACCGAGGCGATCAACGCCGCGCTGCCCGGCGTGCGCGCGGCGGCCCGCGCCCGGGCCGCCGCCGGCGAGTATAAGCGCGATGCCACGCTGCTGCTGCGCCATGCGCAGGAAGGGGTGGTCACCGCCTACGACGCCGTGATCCACGAACAGGTCGGCGCGTTGAAGCTGCGGTTTCTCGCCCGCGATTTCTTTCAGAACAATCCGTTCATCCTGCCGGCCTTCACGGAGTATGTGCGGACGCAGGCGGCGGCTTCGGGCGCCCGGTTTCTCGTGGATGCGTACTGCGGCAGCGGTCTTTTCGCGCTGACGGCGGCGCCGGCGTTTGAGGCGGTGGCGGGGGTCGAGCTGAGCGCGACCTCGATCGCCTTCGCCCGGGAGAACGCCGCGGCCAACGGCATCGGCAACGCCACCTTTCTGGCGGGGGACGCCTCGGCGATTTTTGCCGGACTGCAGTTTGCTCCGCGCGAGACGGTCGTGGTCATCGATCCGCCGCGCAAGGGCTGCGACGAGAGTTTCCTGCGGCAGCTTTTCGCCTTCGGGCCGCGCGCGGTGGTGTATGTTTCCTGTGATCCGGCCACGCAGATGCGGGATCTGAAGCAGTTCACCGCGCAGGGCTACACGCTCACGGCGGTGCAGCCCTTTGATCTTTTTCCGCAGACGCGTCACCTGGAGTGCGTGGTGACGCTCCAGGCGCCGGCGGTGAACACGGGCTGAGAGTGCGTCTAAAAAGTCTCCGAGGGGTAGGGCGGGTTGTCCCTAACCCGCCGCGTTGGGCTCGGTCGTCACCCTTGACGACTGACCACCGATCATATCGCTCCGGCGCGTTGGGGGACAACGAGCCCCACCCTTTTCAGACGCACTCTAAGAGAAAAAATCACAGGCTGCCGGCGGTGGCGGCGGGCGGAGTGTCGGCGAGCGGTCCGGTGGGGGGCTCGAAGGTGAAAGTCTGCTGAAAGCGCGCGAGCACGGGCCGGCCCTTGTGGGTCGGCGGCTCGAAGCGCCACTCGCTCAGGGCGGTTAGAGCCGAGGCGGAGAGGTAGGGGTGGTCGCTGCTCGCCACGGTGGGCATGCGCACGGTGCCGGCTTCATCGACGAAGAAGTTGAGCGTGACTTTTCCCGAGAGGCCCTGGCCGATCCATTCGCGGGGATAAATGGGCTGGCTGACGGTGATCGCGGCGGGAATGCGATCGAGGCTGCGCGGGCCGTGGACGCGATAGGCGAAGCCCTCGTAATCTTTTTCGATAAAGGGCGGCGCGGTGGCGTTGATGTCGGAAACGAGGACGCCGGAGACTTCGAAGCGCACGGTGATCTCGCAGCGTGTGGGCACGCCGCTGCCGTCCACGCGGGAGGGCTCATAGGTCCAGCGTTTGAGCGCGTTGAGCGTGGCGGTGAGAAAATCTTCGTGCGTGTAGGCGAGCGGCAGGGTGTCGGTGAGGACGCCGTTTTCGTCGATGTTGATCATCACGCGGACCTCGCCACGCCCGATTCCCTCGGCGAGGGGGCGGCCGGGGTAGATGACTTCCGCGGTGCGGTTGATTTTGGCGGGGATGAAGGTGGACGGTGAAAGCGGTGCAGCGGCTGTGAGCGCGGCTGACACGGAGGCTGCGGCGAGGACCAGCACGATGAGGCGTCGGAGGTTTTTCATGGGCGGCGGTGCTGGGTCCATTATAGCCCAGGTTCTCTCCAAAGTCTTCCGGTGCCTGGGTGGATGTGGGGCGTTTTTTGTAATCCGCCGGCGCGGGGTGCGCTGACGGCGGCGGCGATGCTCAGCCGTTCCACGGGTCGCGGCGGAGGAGGATTTCGCTGAGATGCACGGCGCTCGCGAAGGCGTCTTCGTGGAAGCCGTGCTTGAAATAGCTGCCGCAGAAATAGGTGTTTTGCGTGGGGGAGAGTTTGTTGAGCGTGGGCAGCTCGGCCTGGGCGCGGATCGCGCCGAGGCTGAAGAGCGGGTGTTCGTACTCGATGCGCTTCAGGACTTTTTCCGGGGCGATGGACTCGGGGCGGTTGATGGTGACGAAATAATTTTCCCGGTCGGAGACGCCTTGGAGTTTGTTCATCCAGTAGTGGGTGGCGGTGGAGATCTGGCCGGAAGGATCGCGGGCGATCTCGTAGTTCCAGGCGGACCAGGCGAGGCGGGTCTTGGGCATGACCGAGGTGTCGGTGTGGACGGTCGCGGTGTTGGCCTGGTAGTGGAATTCGCCGAGGAGGCGGGATTCGGCGGGGGTGGGGTTGACGAGGAGGCGGAGGGCCTGGTCGGCGTGGCAGGCGAGGATGACTTTGTCGAAGGTGCGGGTGGCGCCGTCGGCCGTGGTGACGGTGACGCCCTGGTCGCGCGGGTGGCGGAGGATGCGGACGGCTTTCTGGCCGAGGCGGATGTTTTCGCGGAAGGGCAGGGTGATTTTTTCCACGTAGGTCTGCGAGCCGCCTTCGACGGTGAGCCACTGGTGCTGGGTGTGGAGGCCGAGGAAGCCGTGGTTGTGGAAAAAGCGCAGGAGGGTCGCGGCCGGGAAGGACAGCATGAGCTCGGGCGGCGTGGACCAGACGGCGGAGCTCATGGGCACAAGGTAGAGGTGGAAAAAGTCGTCGCCGTAGGCGCGGCGGCGGACGTATTCGCCAAGGGTGAGCCCAGGGGTGGCGGGGTCGGCGAGGGCGGCGATGGCTTGCGTGTTGAAGCGGTTGATCGCGGCGAGCATGCGCCAGAAGCGCGGGCGGAGGAGGTTTTTTCGCTGGGCGAAGAGGTGGTTGAGCGAGGAGCCGCAGTATTCGAGCCCGGTATCCGTGTGGCGGACACCGAAGGACATGTCGGTTTTTTTGACCGGCACGGCGAGTTTGTTGAAGAGGCGGGTGAGGTGCGGGTAGGTGACCTCGTTGTACACCATGAAGCCGGTATCGAGGGCGACGGTGCGGGCGTCGCGCGCGGGGATTTTTCGCGCGGGATCGGCCGGGACGGCGGGCTCGGGGTGTGTGAAGGTGTTGGAGTGGCCGCCGGGTTTTTCGTTTTGCTCGAAGAGCGTGAGCTCGA
>JACCDR012618446.1_pt1 | contig 11437 bp, 13 predicted proteins | sample 7446431 | NCBI WGS metagenome assembly JACCDR01 (sample SAMN15323443, study PRJNA562643) | freshwater metagenome | isolation source: river surface water | place: USA:Blue River Watershed | collected 2017-08-17
CGGCGATTGGGAGACGGGCACCGGCACCTACTCGGCGTCGAACACCCTGACCCGCACGACGGTGTCGCGGTCGTCGAACGCGAACGCCGCGGTCAGCTTCGCCGCTGGCACGAAGCACGTCGCGATCACGCTGATCGCCGAGCAGTCCGTCATCGAGCAGCCGGACCACTCGATCCAGCTGTTCGGCATCTCGACGGAGCCTGCGGCCCCGACGACGGGCAACCTCAAGTTCTACACGAAGTCCATCGGCGGCAGGATGCTGCCGAAGTTCATCGGCCCGTCCGGCGTTGACACGGCGTTGCAGCCGTTCCTGGGATCGAACCGGCTCGTGCTGTTCCAGCCGCAGACGGGCACGACGGGAACGGGCGGCGCGCTCGGCCCCGCGTGGACCGCAGGCGGCACGGTGTCGCACCCGACCCCGGCGACGACCTCGCCTGCGCTGTCGAACCAGATGAAGCGCACGCGGTACGCCAACGTCGTGACGACGCAGAACCAGACGCTCGGCGTCCGCATGAACGCCGCCTCCGAGCAGATGTTCTGGCGCGGCAACGCTGCGGGACTCGGCGGGTTCTTCTTCTACACGCGGTTCATCGTCGAGCTGTGGCCTGCCGCCACGGTGCGCCTGTTCGCGGGCCTCGCGTCGACCGCGTCTACCTCGGTCGTCGCGTCGGACACGGTCATCAACAACGTGTGCGGCCTCTGGCACGACACCACGGATTCGGCGACGACGTTCAACTTCGTCACCCGCGACACGACCACGACGACGAAGCAGGCCATCGCTCTGTCGAACGCGATCACAGCGGGCAACTCCTACGACTTCACGATGTTCTGCGCGCCGAACGGGTCGTCGATCTCGTGGCGCCTGGTCGACCTCGTGAACAACGTGACGTACTCCAACTCGACGTCGACCACGCTGCCCGCCTCGACGGCGTTCATGCAGCCGCAGGTGCAGATGTCGAACGGCACGGCGAACACCACCGTGACGACGACGGCTATCGGCATCTGCGGCATCTACGTCGAGTCCGACTTCTAAGGGGCTGCCGTGACCGGCTTCGCGGCCCTCGCTGAGTCGCCGATCGCGGCTTCCCGCCCGGTCGCCCCGGCTGCCGCGCCGACGGGACTGACGCTCATCGCGTCGGCCACGGCGGGCGCGACCGCCACGGGCACGACGTTCAACATCACACTCCCGACCTGGACCGTCGGCGCGAACGACTGGATCTTCCTCGAGTTCGCGTCCGGCGCCGGCGCATCGTCCCCGACCGCCACCCCCACGGCATCGGGCTACACCGAGGTGTTCCTGCGCAGGAACACGAACGGTTCGACGATGGGCCTGTACGTCAAGCAGGCCACCGGCGGCGACTCCGGTTCGACGGTCGGCACGACCTACGCCGCCGCACAGTCGATGACGTGGAAGGTCCGCGTCTACGCGAACTCGTCCGGCCTCGGCATCTCGGACATGACGCCGAGCACGAACACGGGCCTCGCTGCGACGACCTCGCCCGCGACCCCGGCGATCACCCCGACGAACTCGTCGGGCTCGGTCATCGTGTCGATGTTCACCAGCCGGGTCACGTCGAACGGCACCGCGTCGACCGTCAGCACCCCGCCCGCCGGGCTGGTCAACCCGCTCGACGTGGCGACGACCGCCGCCTCGACGACGAACCACCGCGCCGCGTCCTACGACACGGACACGTACAGCTCGCCGACTGCCTCGCAGACCGCGGTCTACTCGGCCACCGGCTACACCGTCGCCGCGACCTACGAGGTGCTGGAAGCCGCCGGCGCGACGAACGCGCCAGCCGAAGCCGTCACGCTGACCGCGTCGGCGCAGGACGCGACTCCGGCGCTCGGTGCGCTCAGCGAGGCCGCCGCAGCCACAGCGACCGCGAACAGCGCGACCGCCTCTCTCGGCGCGAGCCCGTCCGCCGCCACGGCATCGGCTGTGGCGAACAACGCCGCGCTCGCGTTGACGGTCAACGCCGAAGCCGCAAGCGCCACGGCGACCGCGAACGACCCGACGGTGTCCACCGTCACGGCGGTCGACGCCAACGCCGAAGCAGCGTCCGCCACCGCCACCGCCCTCGACGTCTCGGTGTCGACGACCGGCAGCCCTGCCACCGCCACTGCGACGGCAGCAGCGGTGGACCCGATCGGCTCAGTCGGTGCCGCAGCCGCAGCCGCGTCGGCGACGGGCACCGCGAACGACGCAGCGCCCGCACTCACCGTCAACGCGGAAGCCGCGACGGCGACCGCGGCGGCGCAGGACGCCACCGTCTCGACGGTCACGGCGACCAACGCCGACGCAGCAACGGCCACCGCATCGGCTGTCGCAGCGGACGCGGTCGCGGCGATCACGACGACGCCGGCTGCCGCGACGGCAACGGCGAGCGCGCTCGACGCGACCGTCTCCACGGTCACCGCGACGAACGCGCCCGCCGAGTCCGCAGCCGCAACGGCCACCGCCAACGCGGCAGCGCCAGCCGTCACCGTGAACGCCGAGTGCGCCACGGCAGCGGCGACCGCCAACGCACCCGCGGCGGCAACGGCAGCCGTAGCGCAGGCCGCGGCGGCGACGCTCGCCAACGCCGACGCGATGGCCGCCATCGGCGCAGCGGTCGACGCCGCCCTCGCCAACGCGATCGCATACGACGCCACGGTTACGGTCGTCGGGCCGGCCAGCACCGTCGGCCTGCTGTACGGCGCAGACGCCCCAGCAGCAGGCCTCACGGCGACGAACTCCGCGACCTCGGGGCTCACCGCCACCGACCGGGCATCGACCCTCACAGGCGCCGACAGCGCCTCGGCCACGCTCACCAGCACCGACCACGTCGGCGCCGACCTCACCAGCAACTAGGAGACGGCATGGCCTACGACATCGGCGACGTCGTAACCCTCACCCTCACGGTGCGGGACCCGGCGACGGGCGACCTCGCCAACGCCGGATCCGCCGCCCTCGTCGTCACCCTGCCCGACGCCACGACGGCCAGCGTCACCCCGACGAACCCGTCGACCGGGTCCTACGTCGGCGCCTACACGACCACCGTCGCCGGGCGCCACCCGTACCAGTGGACGACGAGCGGCGCCAACGCCGGCGTCCTGGTCGACGTGTTCGACGTGTACGACTCGACCACGGTCCCGATCGTGTCGCTGTCCGACCTCAAGCGCGAACTCAACATCACCTCGACAACGAACGACGCCGAGCTCGCCGACTACCTCCGCCGTGCGACGTCGATCCTCGAGCAGCACACCGGGCGCGCGTTCGCACGGCAGACCCGCACGGAGACGTTCGACGTGATCGACGGCGAGCGCACCGTGCTCCTCGCCCCGCCCGTGATCTCGGTGACCACCGTCACGAACGACACCGGCACGATCGCGTCCGACGGCTACAACCTCAACAAGCGCTCCGGCATCCTCACCCTCGACGCGTCCGGGTTCGCCGGCGGCGTCGCGGAGGTTTCCGTCACCTACGTGTGCGGCTACACCCAGCCCCCGCCCGGGCTCGTGCAGGCCGTGCTCCAGCAGGTGCGGCACATGTGGGAGACGCAGCGCACCACCCCCGGCGCTCGCCGCGACGACGAGTGGAACCCGGCACAGGGGTACATGATCCCCAACCGGGTCGCTGAGGCGCTGCGCCCGTACATGGTCCTCGGGTCCGGCGCATGACGACGCCCCGGTTCGACGCGTTCACGACCGCGCTCGTCGCGGCCCTGACCGCAGACGCCAGCATCGGCGGCGCGGGCATCCCCGTGTACGACGGGCCGACCGTCCGCGGCGACGCCGACACGACGCTCGTCATCGTCGGCGGACGGTTCGACGACGAGGACACCGACGCCGGATCGTTCACCCTCGACTGGCGCACCGACGGCGGCGCGTCCGCGACGCAGGACGAGACCATCACCCTCAACGGTGCCGTGCAGTACTGGGACGGCGACGCCGACGTCGCAGCCGCCCGCGCCGGCGCGTTCGCCGTCCTCGGCTACATCGACTCCGTCATCCGGGCCGACACCGACCTCGGCGTGACGGCGCTCCTGTGGTGCCACATCACCAGCGGCAGCGTCCGTCAGGAACTGCGCTCCGGCGCGATCTGCATCGTCGACTTCACGATCACTGCGAGGGCGATCATCTGATGACGCGGTACCGCAACATCTCCGGGCAGGACCTCCATGTGCAGGTGCCCGGTCACGGACTCGTCGGCGTGCGGGACGGCGAAGTAATCGACATCCCTGACATCCCCAACCTGTACGTCCAGACGGGCGAGACAGGCGAGACGCCGCTGTTCGAGGCCATCTCGACCGGCAAGCCCACCAAGGAGTAACACATGGCAATCGGTTCCGGCCTCGGGTCGCAGGTGGGCTTCTCCGCCGAGTCGGCCTACGGCACCCGTGTCGCAGCGGCCAAGTTCATCCGCGCCAAGTCCTACCGCGCCGACCGCGCCTCGCAGGAGGTGCAGGGCGAGGGCATCCTCGCCGGCAACTACGGCGACCTCGCTGCGCACTACGTCGAGACGACGAACGCCGGCGTCGGCGCGATGTCGTTCGACGTGCAGGACCGCGGCCTCGGCGTCATCTGGAACACCCTCATGGGCGGCACCGTCACTCCGTCCGTCGTGGTGACGTCGTCGGCGTACACCGCCTCGTTCCCCCTCGCCGACACCCTCGGCAAGTCGATCACCTACAACGTCGGCCTGCCTTACCGCGGCGGCACCGTCCTCGCCCACGAGCTCAGCGGCGGCAAGATCATCGCCGCCGACTTCTCCTGTGCGCAGGGCGGCGTCCTCGAGTGCAGCGTCGACATCGACGCGAAGGCGTGGACCGACGGCCAGTCGCTCCCGTCCGCCTCGTACCCGACGGCTGCCGCGCCGTTCACGTTCAAGGACATGGCCGTCAAGCTCGGGACGTACAACTCGGAGTCGGCTGTCAACGGCGTGCGCGCCATGACGTGCCGCATCGAGCGCCCGCACGACACCTCCGACTACACCGCGAACAACTCGGGGCAGAAGTCCGAGCCGGTGCTGAACGGCCCGACGCAGATCACGGGCACCATCGAGGCCGACTGGCTCGCGAAGGCCGACTTCCAGGACCGCGCCAACTCGGTCGCCTCGACGTCGCTGCTGTTCGAGTGGGTGCAGTCCACCGCCTACACCGGCTCCAACTACCCGACGTTCCGCATCCAGCTGCCCGGCGCGATCTTCACGCAGGCCAGCCAGGGCGTCGAGGGGCGCGACGCGCTCACGAACACCTGGAACTACCGCTGGTCCTACGACGGCACGAACCAGCCGCGCATCTTCATCCTGTCGCCGGATTCGTCGCTGTAGCGATGGACAACTTCCGCATCGAGGGCGCGGGCTTCGCCCAGGTGTCCCGCGCCCTCAATGCGGTCGACAAGGAACTGCGCACGGCGATGTTCACCGAACTGCGCGAAGCGGCGCAGCCGGTCGTCGACGACATGAAGCGCTCCGTCCAGTCGATCGACTCCAAGGGCAACGCGATCGGACGCTCGTCCGCCGAGCGTGCAGCGCACAGCCTGCGCAACGTCAAGAAGGTCACGGAGAAGAAGGCCGCTAACGCTCTCGGTCGCGCCGGCCTGCGCGCGTCGATCGCCCGCGCCGTGCACATCAAGATCGCAGACAAGGGCTGGAAGGTCGGCGTCCGCGTCCGAGTGGACGGCACGAAACTGCCCGCCGCGCAGAAGTACCTGCCGCGTGGCCTCGACTCGGCGAGCGGCTGGCGTCACCCCATCTTCGGCACCGACAAGTGGGCGCAGCAGTACGGCAACCCGCCGGGGTGGTTCACCTCGACGGCGAAGGCGCACCGCCCCCTGGTGCGACGGCGCATCGAGCGCATCGTCGCCAACTACGCGAACGAACTGGTCGCACGCATCAAGCGCGCGGCGTAACTGCGGATTCTGCGGAGCAAACATGGCAACCGTCCGACTCACCCTCAGCGGCGTAGTGCGCGACCTCGACCTCGCATCGTTCCGGCTCAGCGAGGCGGACGACCTCGTCCGCCTCACCGGCTGGAACAACGAGGAGTGGATCGAGCACCTGAACCGCGACCACCCCGACGCACTCCGCTTCGCGTGGATGATCGCGAACAAGCGCGCAGGCGAACCCCTCGCCGAGAAGTTCCACGAGATCGACTTCGACATCCGCGACTTCGGTGTAGCGGTCGTCGAGGACGAGGCCCCGACCGTCGTCGAGGGCGCGGAGGGCAGCGAGGTCCCTACTGGGCCGCCCGCCGAGTAGGCGAGCGGCGGTACGCGGCCCTCGTCGAGTCCTACGGGCCGACGTTCCGCCACCTGTTCGGGGTGGCGGAGGACGAAGTGATGCATTGGCCGCTCTCCCAGTGGGAGCGGTATCGCGAGTGGGCCGACGACTGGCTCAAGAATCCGAGGAGATGAGCCGTGGCGAACGTCGACCTCGTGATGCGCCTGCTCGCCGAGGACAAGGCGAGCGGCAAGTTCAAGGACGTCGGCAACGCCGCATCCAAGGCCGAGAAGCGCCTCGCCGCGTTCAAGAAGGTCGCCGGCGGCATCAGCGCCGTGGCGATCACCGCGTTCGCCGCGAAGTCGGTGAAGGCGTTCGCCGAGGCCGAGACTCAGCAGGTCCGGCTCGAGGGCGCCTACAAGCGGTTCCCGAAGATCGCCGACGTCTCGATCGAGTCGCTGCGCGACATGAACGCCGAGCTCCAGCGGACCACGAAGTTCGACGACGACGTCGTCGCCGGCTCGCAGGCGATCCTCGCGCAGTTCAACCTCACCGGCGCACAGATCCGCGACACGACGCCGCTGCTGCTCGACTACGCCGCCGCGACGGGCAAGGAACTGCCCGACGCCGCCGGTGTTCTCGGCAAGGCGCTGCTCGGAAACACGCGCGCCCTCAAAGAGATCGGCATCTCGTACAAGTCGACGGGCGACAGGTCCAAGGACTTCGAGAACATCACGAAGCTGCTGCGCAAGCAGGTCGGCGGGTTCGCCGAGGAGGAGGGCAAGACCGCCGCCGGTCAGGCCGCGATCCTGTCGAACCAGTTCGGCGACCTCCAGGAGACCGTCGGCGCTGCGCTCGTCCCCGCGCTGCGGACGATGAACGATGTGCTCAAGCCGATCGTCCAGGCGTTCAACGGGCTGCCCGAGCCGGTCAAGACGGGCACGATCGTCGTCGGCGGCCTCGGCGCAGCGTTCGTCCTGCTAGCCCCGAAGATCGCCGCAGCGAAGGCGCTGCTCGCCGACTTCTCGTCCACGTCCAAGGCTGGCGGCGTGGGTGCCGCCGCGACCAACGTGAGCAAGTTCCGCGGGACGCTCGGCAGGGTCGCCGGGTTCCTCGGCGCCGCCGGGCCGTGGGGCCTCGCGATCGGCGCGGGCATCACGGCGCTGTCGCTGTTCGGCGACAACTCCGAGGACGCCGCGCGGGCGCAGGGCTCGTTCCGCGCTGCGCTCGACGCATCTAACGGCGCGCTCGACGAGCAGGTGCGCAAGACGGTCGCCGTCGAGGCGGAGAACCGCGGACTGCTCGCCACCGCCCGCGAACTGGGGCTGTCCGAGAAGGACGTGGTCAACGCGATCCTCGGCGACGTGAACGCGCGCGACAAGCTGGCCGCAGCGACGCAGCGGGTCTTGCAGAAGCAGGTCCCCTACGTGAACAGCGGCAAGGCCGGCGCGGTCGTCATCGACAAGCAGCGTGAGGCGGCGAAGCGGCTCGCGAACGGGCTGGACTCCCTCGGTGTCGAGTTCGCCGATCAGGTCGAGGCCAACAACCGCGTGCAGTCCGCGCTCGGCAAGACGTCCGCGAAGATCGACGCGCTCCAGCGCAAGGCGGCGCGTGGCGTCACCCTCAAGATCCGCCCGCAGATCACCGGCAACGGAACGATCATCATCGGCGCGCAGGGCGGCGGTCGGCAGTTGCTCGACGTCGACTACCGCGCGAACGGTGGACCCGTCCGCGCCGGGCAGCCGTACATCGTGGGCGAGGAGCGCCCCGAGCTGTTCGTCCCGTCGCAGAGCGGCACCATCCTGCCGTCGGTGCCGGGCGCAGGCGGCGAGGCGCGGGTGAACGTGTACCTCGACGGCAGGCTCGTGCAGACCTCGCTCGTCGACCTCAAGCGTTCGCAGGGCGGGAGGCTGAACTTCTGATGGCCGCTCCGCTGTTCAAGGTCGAGGTCGCGTTCGCGGACGGCCCGAACGCCGCGGCGCCGACGTACACCGACATCTCGCAGTACGTCCGCCGTGAGCCGCCGTTGCAGTGGCAGCGCGGCAACGCGGACGAGGTGCAGCAGTTGCAGGCGGGCACGATGTCGTTCGCCGTCGACAACTCCAACGGACGGTTCACTCCGGGTTCGAGCGCCAGCACGTCGGCGTGGGGCACGACGCTCAAGATCCGTCGGCCTGTGCGGCTGTCGCTGTGGAACGGCACGTCCTACGTCGTGACGTGGACGGGCACCGTGGACGACTGGGGCACCGGCTGGGTGAACGGCGTGCAGGGCCGCACCCTGGTGACGTGCTCGGACGCGGTCGCTGCGGCTGGTCGCATCGACCTGTCGGCGGCGCTCGAGGCGGAGATGCTGTACGACGGCGCGCTCGCGGTGTTCCCGTTGCGGGAGCCGGCGGGCTCGACGGTGGCGACAGACTCGGCTGCGGGTGCGACGCTCGCCGGCGCCCTGCCGCCGCGCAGTCTGGGCGCCGATCTGTACGCGTTCGGCGGCGGCACGGCTCCGGGGCCTGACGGCGGCGGAATGCTGACATTCACTCCCGTCGACAGCGCCACCGGCGCATGGTTCTCGGGCACTGTCTCGGCGCTGTCCTCGCTCGCCGCCCGGACATACGAGTTCTGGGTCCAGGCGCCCCTGCCGACGTGGCAGCAGAAGGTGCTCGTGCACTCGGACTTCAACGTGCAGCTCGACACAGGTGGAACCCTCAGCATCCTCCGGCTGTCGACCGTGACCACGGTGACCAGCACCAAGGTCGTCGCGGATGACCTGCTGCACCACGTCGCGATCACGATCACGTCCGGCGGCGGAAATGTCACGACGAAGATCTACATCGACGGCGCCCTCGACACTACGGACGTCAAGGTGCAGTCTGCGCCGTCGACCGGCACGAGCCTGACCATCGGCAGTGGCGGCAGCATCAACAGCGTCGGCGGCGCCTACTCGCACTTCGGGTTCTACCTCGGAGCGCTCGCCGACGCCCGCATCCTCGACCACTACAACGCCGCCACGGCATGGACCGGCGAGACCATCGACGCCCGATGGGACCGCCTCTGCCGCATCGCCGGCCTGGGCTCCACCACCTACGCCGCAGACGCATCCACGGGCACCGTCGGCACGCTCCCCACCGAAGGCCGGACGCTCGCCAGCCTGCTCCAGACGCTCGCCGACCAGGAGCAAGGCTCCGCCTACTGCACCACGGGCGGCGTCCTTACCCTCAAGGCCCGGTCCAACCGCTACGACAAGGCATCGACGCTCACCATCGCGCCGCAGACCGTCGAGCGGAACCTCGACTTCGTCACCAACGACGCCTACCTCGTCAACGACGCGACAGTCACCGCCGCCACCGGCGCAACGGGCCGCTCCATCTCGTCGACCAGCGTCACCGACTACGGCCCCGTCCGGCACCGTCTGGACATCCCCGCCGACACGCTCGAGCAGGCGCTCAACCTCGCGCAGTGGCAGACGTACCGCTACTCCGAGCCCGGCACCCGCGCCCGGTCGTTCAGCGTCAACGCCACAACGAAGGCAGCCAGCGTGACGACGACGGCGCTCCTCGCGCTCGACGTCGACAGCCGCATCACCCTGTCGCCACTGCCGAACCCCGCACCCGCGTCATCGGTGCAGCTGTTCATCGACGGCGTCGGCGGCAGCGTCGGCGACGAACTCGTGTTCACGTACAACACGTCGCCGACGACCAACCTCGACGGCTGGATCCTCGGAACCGACACGCTCGACACCGGCACGCTTCTCCTCTACTGACACCCGCACCGTTCAGCCCCTCGCCGCCGGCGTAGGGGCTGTTCGCCGTACCCGATGGGGGCACCGTGGCAACCGTTCCAGTTCCTCGAACCTGGACAACGGGCGAGACCGTCACAGCGACGATCATGAACGCCACGACCGGCGTGAAAGGCGCGCTCGACTTCATCCTGTCGCCGCCCCGGTGCCTCGTGTACCAGACCGCGACGAGCAGCACGACCAACGGGTCGAACACCGTCATCACGTTCGACACCGAGCAGTACGACACCGACACGATGCACTCGACGTCGGTGAACACGGGCCGCATCACGGCGACGACGACGGGCCTCTACATGGTGTTCGGCCAGGTGTGCATGGCGTCCAACGCGACCGGCACGCGCACCCTGTCGGTGGTGAAGAACGGTGCGACGACGGTCGCCAACTCCCGCCTTCAGTCGGTCATCGCGACGAACGCGTACATCGACGTCGAGTGCGAGGTGCAGATGACCGGCGGCGACTACGTCGAGCTCAACATGCTCCAGACATCGGGTGGCGCACTCTCCACCGTCGCGGGCCTCGGCAACACCTGGTTCAGCGCCCGATGGGTGGCGACCTCGTGAGCGACGTGCAGGTCGTCGTGTACCTGCTCGTCGGCCTCATGGCCCTCGCGGGTGCCATCGGCACCGCTGTCCTCGCCGCGCGACAGAAGGGCACGGAGACGCTGCTCGCCGAGCAGCGCGCCGAACTGACGGCGCTCCGCGAGGAGGTCAGCGAGAACAAGGCGCGCATAAAGGCCATCGAGGGCCGGGAGCGCCGCCTCGTCAACTACGTGCATCGGCTCCGGTCGCACATCACGTTGCAGCTGCCACCGCCGCCGCCCGAGTGGCCCGCCGACCTCGACGTCTGACCATGCCCGGCTACGACGGTCCCGCCGACACCCCCGGCGAGGACGACGGCCAGCCGCTCACCGGCCCGTATGACCCGTCCGGCCTGCCCGCGCAGCCCTCGCACGACTCGCCCCGCTGCCACGTCTGCGGCGGCCCCCGATCCCTGCGGCATGGCGCCCTCGTCTGCCGCGTCTGCGACGCCCGACCGATCGCCTAGGAGTACCGATGTTCACTCGCACCTTCCTGCTCGACGCCGCCGAGCGCGTGTTCTGGACCTACGTGCAGGCGCTGCTCGGCCTGCTGCTCGTGTCCGGCGTGACCTCGCTCGACGCGCTCCAGAACGCCGCCCTCGCCGCGATCCCCGCCGCGCTGTCCGCGCTCAAGGCGATCATCGCCACGCGCTTCGGCGACCCCGACTCCGCCCGCCTCGGCCCGCAGGACTGACGTCATGGTCGCCCCGACCTCGATCGGCGGGTTCGCCGTCATCGAGCCCGGATCGGCGCTGCTCAAGACGGGCACCGTCCCCGGCACCAGCATCCGCCTGACGATGCGCCGCGACGTGCTGCCGCTGTTCCTCGCGCTGGCGCGGGCGTACCACGACACCGTCGCGCC
>JACCDR011083508.1_pt1 | contig 11436 bp, 16 predicted proteins | sample 7446431 | NCBI WGS metagenome assembly JACCDR01 (sample SAMN15323443, study PRJNA562643) | freshwater metagenome | isolation source: river surface water | place: USA:Blue River Watershed | collected 2017-08-17
GGGGCGGAGATCAGAAGTGTGCGATGGCCGGGAAGGTGAGGCCGGCATCGACGCGGTTGTTGACCGCGCCCAGCTGGTCCTCGTCGCGCGGGATGAACTGCGCGAGCAGAGTGTCCGCGTTGGTGAGTGGGTTCGCGTCGGCCGAGTAGAGCTCGAGCTTGCGAACCGAGGCGATGTTGCCGAGACCCATCCCGACATCCTCCCAGGCCTGGAAGGAGATCTGGTTGGCCACCTTGTCGATGTAGAACTTGGTGTTGTTCAGGATGTAGAACCGACCCAAGAACTCCGGCGCGGTGAACAGGTAGATGTTGCCGGGACGCAGGATGTCCGTCTTGATGGTGCGGATGACCCGATGCCCGAGCAGGGTGTTGTAGGTGTAACCGTCGACCGCGGTCTCGGACTGGAGCTTGTCGCCGAAGTCCTCGACGGTCCACTGGAGGATGTCCGTCCAGTCGCCCTCGGTCATGAGCAACTGCTCGCTCTTCAACCGGTTGTTGTTGAGGAGCTTGAAGAGGCGGGCCAGGTCCGGGCGCTGGAGCGGGCGCACGGTGGCGTCGTTGGCGCCAGCGGTGCGGGCGAGCTCGCCCTTGATGACCGAGAACTCCACCACGGTCCCGGCGTTGACGCTGGTGTAGTTCAAGGCCGTGGCGACGCCGCCGTTGGCCTCGACCTGCAGCGCCTGGACTGCCGCCTCGATGTGGACCGTGAACTCCCGGTCCTCGATCTCCTGGATGTCCTTCACCGAGTTCTCCTCGATGATCTTGGTGACGGGCATCTCGTAGGCGAGCAGCTCCTGCTCGGTCTTCTGGTGCATCTGGCTCGAGATCGTGAAGAAGCCGATCTCGAAGCGAGGCCCGCGGATGAAGTTCGCCTCGGGCGTGCCGCGGAACGACATCGACAGAGCCCGGCTCTTCGGCTCCACATCCACCACCTTGGAGAGGGTGTCGTGGTTGACCGAACGCTGGCAGTCGGCGCGCGTCACGGGGATCGGAGGAAGGATCTTCCGCGCGAAGGAAACCTCGCGGAGACGATCACGGACGTACGTGCCACCGTACTCCGCGGTCTTCTCCTTGCCTTCGGACGTCTCCAGCTTCTGGACGAAGAGCTCGTTGATGACTCGTGCCGGTACCATCGTTCTATCTCCTTCTTTCCTCGTGTCCCGGCGTCAGACGCGATAGCCGGAGATGAAGCGGAGCTTGCCCCCGTTGTTCGCCGGAAGTCGGGTGACGTAGCCGACGATGGGTGCCGTGTCGCTGGTCTGCGACCCGACGAGGCCGCAGTAGTTCCTGCCGCCGATCGCGATGGTGGCCACCTTGAGCGGCTGCAACATCGTGGTGATCGCCAGACCGCCGGCGACCACGTCGGTGGCGTTGAAGATACGAGTCTCGAACTCGTACTCCCCGCGCCAGATGAGGGCACCCTTCTTCATCGACATGCCCTGCATGTCGGTCCTGCCTCGCTCCATCCAGAGCGGGAAGGACTTGAGGGTGGCCCGGCCGCCGGCACCGCCGGTGCCGAGCGTCGTGATGTCGCAGGCTCGCAACATCTGGTAGGCCGAGTTGATGACCATCCATTCGCCGTCGACCAGCGCCACGGCGTTGAGCGGGTTGGCGAGGGTGGGATCGGCGAGAGGGAAATCCTTCCGGTCCAGCCTCAGGATGTCCGTCAGGGGCTCGAAGTTGACCTTCTGTACCGTCGACATGTTCAGTCCTCCAGGAAGTCCCTCAACCGATCAGGAAGCTGGTGAGTGGATCCATTCCGCCGCTGTGGGATCCACTCGGTTCATCGCTGTTGCTGACTTGCGCGATCTTCTGGCCCATGTCCGGGCCGACGAGGTCGACGGCGCGCTTGATCTCTTCGAACTTGCCCTTGCTCGCCGCCTTCTCGAGCTGGTCGGCAAGATCCGACAATGGAATCTCGGTGGAGAGTCCCTTGTCGTGCATCGCCTCGGCGAGCTTCTCCGCATCACGTCGGAGCTCGAGCTGGGCGACTTTGCTGACGGCAGCATCCCGCTCCGCGACCAGGGCACGGATGACTCCCGGCGCTTCCGCCGCAGCCTTCAGGACGTCTTCTTCGCTGACCTTGTCCATCACTTGCTCCGGGCCTCGGCCTCCTCGGCCAGCTTCGAGATGAGAGCTCGAGCTGCGGCGACCTTGGTCGCATCCTCCGGGGTAGCGGAGGAGATCTTGGTTCCCGCGCGTCCGGTGTTCTCGAACGCCTGCTGGAGCGTCTTGTCCGTCTTGGCGGAGAGCGGGGGCTCGTCGACGTACTTCCGCAAGTCCTCCTTGCGGTTGGCGTACGCGTCGCGCGGCTTGAAGTTGATGGCCGCCTCGATGGAGTGAACGAGCTTGCGGGGGCCCTTGGGCATGCCGCCGACCGGCGCGCCGCCGGGTTGTTCCGCTGCACTCGTCGGAAGGGCGCTCTTGTCACCCTTGCTGCCCTTGATCTTGGCGGGGTTGATGGCGTCCTCGGCCTCCTTCTTCTGGCCGTGCAGAAGATAGTCGACCAGGTTGTCGAAGGTGGTGGACGCCGTCTTGCGGGCGACCACCGGCGGCTGCGTCGTCGCGTCGGCTGCAGCAGCCTCCGCCTCGATGGCCGGGTCGACTGCCTCGACCGGCTGATTCTCGGTCACGGCCGGAGTGCCTTCCGCAGCCTGCCCGCTCAGCATCGACTGCATGAGCTCGACGGGCGCGGAGTTCTTCGACAGCATCTTCTCGCTGCCGCCGGGGCGCTTGGCGAGATTGGTCTCGAGCTTGCCGGCACCGGGCGCCTTCTCTTCACCCGGACGCATCGGGGGCTGGTTCTTCGGGGTGGCCTGACCGAAGTCGTGGGAGATGGTCTTCTCCGGCACCGACTTGGAGACCGACAGTGCCCCGGGGCCCATGCCCGGACCGATCTTGGCCTTGTCGGTGGCCTGCTTCATCAGGGCATCGACGCCGTACTCGATGGCCGAGGCGAGCTTGAGCGCGTACTCGGAGGAGACCGACCCCTCCTTCGCCTTCTCGCACTTGCACTCGCCCATCGACTTCTTGCACTTCGGACAAGTGTCTTCTGCCGTCTTCTGCATGGCAGACTGACGAAGCGCCTCGGCCCGAATGCCCACGTTCCTGGCGCCCTCGGCCATGGCCGACTTGACCATCTGCTGGAGCGTTGGACGCACTGCCATCGTCGTCATGGACGCCTCACCTGCCACCTTCGGCAACATCGTGGCCCCCAGTGGGGGCGAAGTCTTCTGAGCTTCCGCCCCTGCATCCGAAGAAGGAGGGGAGCCGGTGTTCACCCGAGAGTAGTTGGTCTTGGGTGAGAGTCCCTTCGGCCCCTTGAGTCCGGGAGCCTGTTTGGGGGAGATGGCCACTTGCGGAAGAGGAGAGACCGCCGCAGACGCTACGTCCTCGGCTGTCTTCCATCGGTTCCACAACGCGACCACCTCCCATGACGAAATCACCTCTCAGTGATCACTGCGGCCAGTCGATCGGGTAGCCGACCTGCTCGAGCAGCTCGCAGGCGCGCCAGTCGACGGCCGTATCGAGGTCCTGCGCGTGGGCGACCTTCGCGCTCTCCTTGATCTGTCCGAGGACATCGAGAGCATGGATCTTCTCGGCCGCGTTCTTGGCTTCTTCCGCCCCGGCCCACTCGGCCACCTTGAGGATGGCGCGCTCGGCAGCGAGCATGTCGATCGCCGAGGCCTTCTTCACCTGTGCGGCCGGAGGCTGCTTCGCCTGCGCCACCTTGGCGAGCGCCGCGTGCAGGGTCGCGCCGAGAGAAGCTTCCTTCTTCTCGTCCTTGTCGTCCTTCTTGCCGAAGGGCGGGGCCTTGTTCGCACCGAAGGGATTGCCGCCCTTGTCGTCGTCCTTCTTCTCGTCCTTCTTGTCGTCGTCCTTCTTCGGGGGGAACTCGGCGAGCTTCTCTGCCGCCGCAGCTGCCTCCGGAGTCGGCTCGCCGGCGGCGATCTTGCGGAGCTCCTGGACGTAGGCGTGCGCCATCGTCCGGCCGCAGAAGTCGGCCCGGCGGATGTCCTCGGCCACCTTGGCCTCCTCCGCCGCCTTCTCCTTCTGATCCTTGTGCTCCTTCTCGGCCGCCTCCACCCGGGGGTCCTTGTCGTCCTTGTCGCCCGCCCGCTTCTCCTCGAACTCGCGAGCAGCCGCGGCCTGCTTCTGGAACTGACCCCAGAGGGCATCGACCTGGGCCCGACCTTCCTCGGTCTTGAGCATCGAGTCGATGTCGATGTTCTCTTCCCCCGCCAGCTTGAGGAAGAGCTGAACCTCGGCAGCCTCGGCAGCCTTCTCGGTTTCGGCCACACCATTCGACCTGGCCGAAGCCGTCTTCGTGGTGCCGTAGAACTGGTCCAGCATCTCGTTCATGCTCATGAGTCGGTCTCCGGAGAGTCGAGCGCTTTACCCGATCAGCTCGTCGAGAAACGCTTCCCGGACGTAGGTGATCGACAGCGGGGTGAAGACAGCTTCTACCGGAAGAGAGGCGAGCTTGTGCAGGTCACTGTCTCCGGCAAAGGCGGCGCCGGCGATCAAGTTCTGCGCATTGGCAACAAGCGTCATCACTCCGTTCCTGTATCCGTTGTACGCAGAGGCTATCTTATGCAGTAGGTCCAAAGAAAGGGAAGAACAGCTCTTCTTCTCCAGGGCTGGAGAACTGGGGGGCAAAGTCGCCCTGGACTCGATGTACGGACCCAGCATCGAACGGGCCGCCAGGAAGGGCAAAAGAAGCCGGGCGAGAGAAGGATGAAACTTCTCCGGAGACATCTTCACCGGGTCTACTTCCGGAGACTTCGGAAAGATGGCGCCCCGTTCATCCAGAGCGTCTGCGAGACCCATATGACCCGACTCGATGAGGACAATTCTCTGGAACTCACGAGGCCGGAGGATGACCCCCATGCCCGCTGTTGTTGCAAGTGAACTCTCGAGTGGACTCTTGCCCAACATGTCGAGCAATTCTTTGGGCAAGTCTGGTTCGGACTTCGTCATCACCGGGACTGCCCTAGAAGCAAACTGACTGGGCATGACGTCCTTGACGATCTCGCTGGCCTTGTTCTTGGCGCGCTTGCCGATGAAAGCGACCTTGAGCATGTCGCCTGTAGGCGCAGCAGGTTGTACTTCCTCAGTGTAGCCAAGCTTCTCCGCGAGCTCAGCACCACCGAAGAACTTCTGACCGTCGCCAGCAATCTTCATCATCTGATAGGCAGTCTTGTCTGCCCCGATGAAGACGAAGCTGATGTCGAAGAAGCGGGGGAAGTCATTCCAGACAAACACCTTCCTGCCATCGGACAGGATCTTGTTCATCATCCCCTTGGCGTGTTCGCAGTAATCCTTGCGGGTGATAGACAGACCGCGGATACCCTTACCGTTCTGCGCCTGCAGCTTCTTGTGGAAGGCGAGGATGGCCTCACCCGGATGCTTGTGGCGGTGGGGGTCAAATGTTGACATCCCCTCCCGGTAAAGTTTCCAATCGAGGCAGATGGAACAAGTGTCGAAAGGCACCTTGCAACCCATGCTGACAGCTGGGTATTCACCGGCCTTGAGCTTGTCCCAAACACCCACCCCGTTGAACTTCTCGCACCGCTCCTTGTCGACCCGCACGACAAGCTCGACTCTCTTCATGTGAGAGTTCCAGGCGGCGAGCTCCACATCTCCGAAGGCCTTCGTGGCATCGGAGTTCCGGTGGTGGGCAAACGCGTGGGCGTAGTAGAAGGTCGGGTATCCGTAGGCCCAGGTCTTCGAATGGACCTTGTCGACCAGCGGGTTGTGGCTCCAGTTGTCCGGGGCGTGGATGAGTGAGGCCTCGGTGAAGGCATCTCCATTGACGTTGGAGCCCCACCACTCGACAGCCCCCAGGGCGTTCACCAGCACGTATTGGGCATCGGGTCTAGGACGCAGTCCCTCGATGTAACGGACGACCTCGGGCAGAAGAACGGGGGCGGCAGTCTTCTCGAAGGCAGCATCCGCTTTGCCGAACAAAGGGATGACTGTCGGCCCCGCGGCTGACTGCCCCGAGAAGAAAGCAACCTTGATCATCGGGAGCTACTTACTGTCGCCCGCCACCGCCACCACTACGGGCGCCGCCCTGGAAGGCGGCGGAGATCGGCGAGGGCATCTTTTCCCGAGACTGCAACGCGCGCTCCAGAAGTCCGCCGGCGTGACCGGGGTCTTCCAACATCTGCCGGAGATAGGTGCCGGCCACGAGCGGGTCCTTCGCGAAGGTGGGATTGAATGTCCGCAGCGAGGAGTACATCAAGTTCACCTGCTTCGGGTTGGCTTGATGGGCCGCCTCGATGTCCGGGTTGTTGGCGAGCACCGTCCGGAAGTTCCGACCGCTGGAGAGGGCGTCGTAGATCTTCATGGCTGCCACACCAGCCGCCGTCACGCCCGCCGCACCCAGCGCTGTGCCTGCCCCGCTGATGACGTGGTCGCCAGCGCGGCCGCCCACCTGGCGCGCCAACTCTCCGGCACTTCGACCCATGCCCATCCCCGGCAGACGGAGTTGCACTGCAGTCTTGGTCTTCAGGAAGTCCTTGAGCGGATTGCTCATCTCACTGCCCCGTCGCGATGTTGTATTCCCTCTGCTGGTACTGCGGGGTCATCGGCACGACACTGAGAGCCGTGTCTTTGACTCCCTGGAACGTCGGGCTGTACTTCAAGTGCCGGCGCACCTCGTTGGCCGCCACGAGCGGGACGCCGATCTGGACCAGTCCCTTGGCTGCCTTGGCCGCCGTCGCGCCGGAGCCGGGTAGAAGCGCATCGGAGACTGGGCCCACGGCCTTGCCCGCCAGTTCCCCGCCACGAGTCAGCGCAGCCGCCACCGTTGGCAGAATCCCCCTGGCCTTGGCAGCTGCTGGGGCCACAGCCTCGCCAGCCGCACACTTGATGAAGTGGGTGAGCTGACCCAGCTGCTCGGTCAGAATCTCCAGCGCGCCACGCCGCTCGGCGAGCTTGGAGAGTGCCTCGCAGTACTCTGCGAACTCCCCGAGCATCGGGTGGCTCTTGTTCACCACCCGGGCCGAGGCGACCTTGTCCACCGACTCATTCATCTCTTCGAGTGAGCGGAAGACTCCATCATGGAGAAGGCGCGGGGTCAGCTGAATGAAGGCAACCTTGAGGAACTCCTCGTCGGGGGCCACGGCCTCGAGCGCGCTGGCGATGTGGCCGAGTGGCGCCCCGTTCATGGCCGCCAGCTTCACCTGATGGTAGAGCCGCTCGGACAAGTCGGCGAACGCGATCTCAAGCCCGCCCATCTCTGACGAGACCTGCTCCCGGGCACGGGCGATCTTCTCTCGGAGATCGACCACGTCACCGAGGGGATTCTCGACCGGGTATTCCACCGAGGCCGTCTTGAAGCACTCCATGAAGGCTTCTTCCGCCCCGTGCGCTTCCGACGTCTTCTCCTTGGGCGGCGACTTGTAGTCACCGAGCCCGTCATCGAAGACCGAACCCCCGCCGCCGTCGTTCAAGTCCTGCAGTACCGTCGAGGGGTCGGCTGGCCCACCGGCGAAGCTCACCACCCGGTGGGGCGAGCCCTCCTTCTTGAACTCCCGCTGGAAGGCCTCGGTGTTGCAGAACTCGACCACCCGCCGGACCTGTTCCGGCGACAGGTGGGCGTGCTTGACCGTCTCCACCACCGCCTCGGTCAGCGTGCGATGCTCGCCGGAGAGCCAGCGATCGGCTGCATGCTTGCCGAGTACTTCCAGATGCTCACCGGTGACAGAGCGAGCGTGCATCTGCTGAAACAACCCCTGCAGCGGGAGATCCATGTAGAAATCCTACAGATTGGGTGGTAGAAAGGGGAGCGCAGATGGAAGAAGACACTGGCGGGCTCCTCTCGCTCGAGGAGACCGCCAAGCTGCTGGGAGTTGCAACCAAGACAGTCCTCATGATGGTTCGCCGGGGGCAGCTGCACCCGACGTATCTGAGGAGCCGGGGCACCTACTTCCATCCAGCCGACGTAGCCATAGTCACCCGGCTGAAAGAACAGGAGTACAACCTCCTCGATGTAGCTGGGCTTGCCCTGCGGGCATTGGTCCTGGCGCAGAGAAACGAGAGGCGACTCAACCAGATCTCGGACCTCCTCGGGTTGAATGTCCCGCTCCTACCCACCGAGGAGGCATCGGTCATCGAGCTCTATGGCAAGGCCAGAGACCTCCTCGTAGAAGAGGAGAGGGTTCTGGAGACTGCCGATGTCTTCTATTGGGCCAACGTCTTCTATGCTTTCGACGAGGCCTACCTTCGACTGGTGAAACAAGCCTGCGCTACCCTGCAGCCCTGGGAGCCATTCTTGAGTCTGGCGCAAGCCTTGTGCGAGGGAGTTCCTCGAGAAGTGCTGCGGTTGCAGCCCGAGCTCGCCGAGGCCTATGCGTACCTGGAGGTAGGCCGGCGACATCTGCGGGTCGTCGTCTACTGCTACTTCCGCTCTGTCGAAGGTCCCGATACGGCCAACCGGGCCTTCACCGACATCGACCTCAACGACGACCGAGAGATCCTCAGAATCGCCCGCACCCTCTAGCAATCACGCACTGCACCCGGGGATAAGAACACTGGCGCTACAACCTGAGGTGTTGGATGAAAATCATTCTCCTGCTTGGGCTGAGGGAACAGGGCTACATGCCAGAGACGCTCCTCGCCTGGGACGAATATCAGATCGATGAGAACTCCGGCGGGTTCGAGACGGCCATGCAGGAGACGAAGAAGAAGTACGAGAAGGACATGCTCGAGATGAGGACGCTTGCTGTAGAGATCGCGGACAGCGAAGTCCTTGCAGTCTTCAGCAACCCCACCCTTGTAGGGAAGGCCATAAGGTGGACACCATGACCAGAACCGTCGTCGCCATTCTCGGATCGACCCGCTTCAAGTCCCAGCAGTTGGGCATCGCCAACAAGTTCACGCTGCAAGGCAAGATCGTTCTGCTGCCTGGCTTCTGGCACCACGTGGACATGGTGCCCATCACCGACGAGCAGAAGAAGGCACTCGACGAACTCTGCTTCGACAAGGTGCGGATGGCTGACGAATGCTTCGTCGTCAACGTCAACGGCTACATTGGGGAGACTACCAAGCGAGCCATCGTCCTGGCCGAGGAACTCAAGAAGCCCCTCAAGTTCATGGAGGAGCCCGTCTGGGGAAAGAAATGACGACGCAGCTCGAGGAAGCCAAGCAGTGCGTGCAGTGCTTGATCAAGGATCCCCTCGATCGCCTCGCGCTGAAGATGCTTGAGGACACCATCGTTGCGGCACAGAACCCTCCGCCACAAGGAGCCGCCGATGGTTCCATTGAAGAAGAGGACTGGTTTATTCTGAGAGATACAGCCACAGCATTCCGAAAGCTTCAGCAATGCCTGCAAGCATTCGATCAAATGGTAGAAGAAGCGACGACTACGGTGAAGTAACCGAAGGCGTCACTCGCACCAACATAAAGGCCAGATGGGCAATCCACGACGAAGACGGTCGAGTGTACCTCCAGCTGCCACAAGCGAAGACGAAGAAGCAGGCCCTACAAGAGCTGAGAGATCTGCTGCGGCCATACCCACGCGGTGACCCGTGGAGACAGCGGCTGTATGTGGGGCCCATGCCAGAGAGCTACGCCTCCAAAGGCAAGCTCGGCCCCAACCGAAGGACGAGAGAAAAAGACAATGGCCGACGCACCGAGGAAGCCGTCGCTTGAGGACCTAGCCGAGGAACTCAATCAGATCGATCGACCTGCAGCCGACGGGCGCACCTGCGGCGCCTGTACCGAGTGCTGCACGGCGCTCATCGTCGACGAGCTCAAGAAGCCGGAGTGGTTCAAGTGCCTGCACCTAGGCAAGTACGGTTGCCGCATCTACTCCAAGCGTCCGGAGAGCTGCAAGGTCTACTACTGCATGTGGATGGCTGGGGTGGGAGGGCGCGAGCTTCGGCCCGACCGCCTCGGCATCATCTTCAGCGGAGTCACTTCTCCTAAGCTCGGTCCGCACATCCTCGTGCATGAAATCCGGCCAGGGGCGATGGAGCAGGCCGAGGTGAAGAAGATCATCAGTGCACTCACCGAGACGCAAGTTGTCTTCGCCATCGGCAAGGACTCCATGCGCCGGGTCTTGGGCGGCCCGTCACATCTCATCGCAGAGATCTTCCGTTCTGGCGCTGCGCCCATCACCCTGAACGGTGAAGAAGTCACTCCCGATGTCGCCATCGAGCGGCTCCTGACAAAGGCACGTCCATGACCAACAGAGAATTCGCCATGGCCTTCGCGTGCATGGTCTTCACGTTCGCTATCTACGCCGTCCTCAAGAGCCGCATCACTGAGCTCGAGGAAGAGGTGAAGATGCAAGGGAAGGTGCTGACCGCACAGCACCAGCTCCACGAAGACACCGTCACGCAGACGAGTGATCTACTCCAGCGTCTCGAGGTCATGCACATGGAGATGGAGGAGCAGCAACACAAGATCGACGTGCTCTACCGATGGTATCGGCGGGAGTGCGTCGGCACCCTCAGCAAGGAGAAGCTGATGGACGACAAGTACGTAACCGAGCTCTGCCCACCGTAGCTATGGCCAACCACAGCGTCATCCATCTCAAGCGGAAGGCAAAACCGCATGAGGTGGAGAAGGCTTTCATCGAAGCGAACAACAAGCGCTGGAACGGGAAGCTGAAGCTCATCGAGCTGCCTGGCCTGGCCAGCTCATGGGGTGGCGAGGCCTTGTGGGCTGTCGAGGCACCGGGCACCCGACCCAAGAAACCGTCCCCTGCCGAACCCGATGAGAACCTGGGCTTCATCTTCTGGCTCAAGCGTGGCTGTCGGGGCATCGAGATTCGACACGTGAGTCACAACATGTGGATCCGATGGGTGCAGAACATCGTGATCCACGAGATGGCTCGCTACTTCAAGGTCGAGCGATTCGACGGCGGCGACGGTGAGGTTCTCACCAACTCAGCGCAGTTCAGGGACTCCTTCAAGGAGTACACCTTCCGCAACTTCCCAAAGCCCACCAAGAAGGACCGGGCCTACCTCAAGGAGCGGTTCCTCAGCCATATCCCGAAAGGATGGAAGTGATGCCGATACTCCGACGATGGAGAGGATGGGGCATGGGCACGCTCGCAGAGCCACCACGTGACCCAGTCAAGGAGCTGACCGAGGCCATCGACAAAGCGCTGAAGGAAGTCACGCGCTGGGCCATTGCATCCGTAGAGCACGCCCCCAACAACAGCGCGCAGTGGAAGCACCTGACGGAATCGACGGAGCTCTACAAGAGCCTCCTCGAGCGACGCAAGGACATCTGCAAGCACCCGAACGCCTTCCCAGTCTCGAGCCCACGCACGGGCATCACCGAGTTCCGCTGTGACGACTGCGACAGCTACTTCACACAGGACAACAATGAAGAAGAGTGAAGAGAAGACCGCGGAGTATCTGACCGAGCTCCTCGAGACGAAGGACGAAGAGATCAGGGATCTGAAGCAGCAGCTAGA
>JACCDR010577245.1_pt1 | contig 11434 bp, 7 predicted proteins | sample 7446431 | NCBI WGS metagenome assembly JACCDR01 (sample SAMN15323443, study PRJNA562643) | freshwater metagenome | isolation source: river surface water | place: USA:Blue River Watershed | collected 2017-08-17
CCTGGAGTCAGCCGCGCGCGGCCTTGAGGCCAGGGCCGACTTGCTGGAGCTCTGGGAGCGAGGCTACGGCTTCTTCTATGGCGCCGTGGACAGCGGGAGCTTGCCGTCGTCCGCCTTCGTCGGGCGCAAAGGCAGTCGCGGCCAGGCCTTCGACTACCGCGTCAACCAGAGCCGCAGCATCGCGCTGGCCATGGCGTCGCTCATCACCAACGCGCCGACGACGCTGTCTGCGCAGGCGTCCAACACGGAGCCTGAGTCCCAGGCTGGGGCAGTCGTCGGGACGTGCTTGTTGGAGCACGAGTGGAAGGGCCAGGGCCTGGAACTGCTCGCCAACGCCGCCGTGGAGAACAGCGTCTGGGCGGGCGAGTACTTCGTGCACGTCACCTGGGACGCGCACGGCGGAGAGTTGCTGGCGCGCAGCCCTGACGGGGCGCGGGAGTACGCCGGCCGGCCTCGAGTCGAGCTGGTGCCGCCGTGGCGCGTGCTGCGAGACGCGAAGGCGCGCAGTTTCCGGGACTGCCAGTGGCTTGCCGTCCAGGTTCCGCGGCTGCGCTGGGACTTGGCGGAGCTGTACCCCCAGAAGCGCGACGACATCCTCTCGTCGAGCCGCACCATGGACCGACTCTGGACGGTGGAGGGCCGCCAAGAGGACGACGACGACTCGCTCTTGGTGACGTACGTCTACCACCGCCCGACGCCGGCCGTGCCCGAGGGGTTGGTGGCTGTCCTGGTTGGGGACACGCTGGTGGAGTACGGCGACAGCCAGGGGAGGCTGCCTCTCGCTCGGATGTCCGCTGGAGACCTCGAGGGGACGCCCTGGGGCTACTCCACCTGGCACGAGACGCTGGGGAGTCAGGAGATTTTGGACGCGACGTGGAGCAGCCTCGCCACGACGATGAACGTCCTGGGAAAGAGCATCATCTCCGCCGAGAAGAACAGCGAGGTGGACGTCGACTCGCTGGGTGACGAAGGGCCCATGGTGGTGTTCCGCGCGCCTGGCACGCAGCCTCCGACGCCGCTCCAGTTCAGCCAGCCGCCGGCCGGTGTCGACAAGATGCTGCAGGCGCTCACCTCGAGCATGCGCGGGCTGACGGGCCTGTCCGACTACGCGCTCGGCCAGCCCCCGGGGAGCCAGCTCAACGCGGCGGCCATCTCGCTCCTGGTGAGCTCCTCCACGATGCAGTCGACCGGGTTCCAGCAACGCAGGACGTGTTTGCTGCGTGAGGTTGGAGAGATTCTGCTCGACGTCTACCGCCAGCACGCCACCTCGCCGCGCACCATCTCGGTGCTGGGCACGAGCCAGCAGGGGATGTTGGAGCGCAGCCTGTCGGTGGACTCAGAGAAGCTCCGCGGCGCCGACGTCGTCCAGGTGGACGTGGCCAATGGACTCAGCGCCACTCCAGCCGGGCGCATGGAGCTCCTTCGGATGCTGCGGGAGTTCGGCATGGTGACGACGCCAGAGGACGTCATGTCCGTGCTGGACACCGGGAAGCTGCAGCAGGCGGCGTCCACGACGCGCGCCGAGGCCCAGCTCCTGGCGTACGAAGAGCGCGAGCTGCGCGCCGGGCGGCCGGTGGAGGCCCACTTCACAGACAACCCGATGAGTCACCTCCAGCATCACCGGTGTGTCATGGCTGACCCAGCCGTCCGTTCCAGCCCGGAGGCCGTCGAGGCCATCACGGTCCACCTCCAACAGCACGTCGATCTCCTTCGGACGACTGACCCACAGATGCTCGCCCTGCTCGGCGTCGCCCTGCCACCGCCTCCGACTCCGGCAGGCCCGGCCCCACAGCCGCCGCCTCCACCTGGAGCGCCAGAGGAGCCGCCTCCGGAAGACATCGAACTCCCAGAGGGGACGCCGCCGCAGTTTTCCCAGGGACTGGGCGCACCACAAGCCTGACGAAGGAGCCACATGGCAGAGACGAGCGCAGCGGCAGTAACAGAGGCACCAGCCTCGACGCAGGAAGCTCCGGCAGAGACCCCAAAGGCGGAGGGCGCTGGGCCTGGAGGGAAGGCCACCGAGACCAAGCCGGCCGCACCGGAGCCACGCCGGTTCAAGCTGAAGACGCTCGAGGACGGGAAGGAGGTCGAGGCCGAGTACGACGAGCCTACTCTCGCCCGGTACCTCCAGAAGGCGAAGGTGGCGGACAAGCGCTTCAGCGAGGCCGCCAAGCTGGCCTCCGACGCCAAGCGCGTCATCGAAGAGGCGCGCAGCCCAGAGACGCGCGCGAAGGCACTCGTGGAGCTTCTCGGCGGCGAGAAGGAGGCACTGGAGTTTGCCGAGGGCCTGGTCCTGGAGCGCATCAAGAGCCAGGACATGACGGAGGAGCAGCGCCAGGCCGCCGCCGACCGGAAGGAGCTGGAGCGTCTCCGAGCGCTGGAGGCCAAGCGGAGCGAGGCCGAGAAGGAGGCAGCGGAGGCGAAGTCTGCGGCGGCTGTCCAGGCGCGCCTGGAGAAGACGGTGCTGGAGTTGGCCGACGCCGCTGGCCTGCCGCGCTCACCGTGGGCTCTGTCGCTCGTCCTGGACGTGCTGGCGCCAGTCGTCGAGCACGACATCCCGCTGACGCAGGAGCAGTTGGTGGCCGAGGTGAAGGAGTCGATGCAGGCCCGGGCGAAGGAGCGAGACCTCGCCCTGGCCGCCAACCTCAAGGGCAAGGCCCTGCTGGACTACCTCGGTGAGGCGGTTGTCAGGGAGGTGCTCCAGGCCTCCGTGCAGACGTACCGGCCCAAGCTCGGGGCGAAGGTCGAGCCGAAGGCGCCGCCCAAGGGCGCCGAGCTCGCCGCCATGACGCCGAAAGAGTTCCGGCAGAAGGTGCTGGGCCTGGACGAGTAGCGGAATCCAATAACCGGTGAACGCCCGGGGCAAGCGGATGGCATGGCCTACCCCACGCAACCGGGCTTGCCGGCCTGACGGGCGCCCAGGGCTACCCAGAGGGACGGGTGAGTGCAGCTTGGCCTCCCTTCGAAGTCCTCTGAGGTGACGAAACATGTCTGGTGAGTCGACGACGACGACGCATGCCGGGCTGCTCAAGCCCATCATCGAGCAGGGGTTGTTCAAGGTCCTCCCCGAGGACGCCATCATCCAGAAGCTGGCGCCGTTCAAGAGCGGCGACAAGGTTGGCAGCGGCTACGAATTCTTGGTGGAGCTCCAGCGGCCCCACACGCACCTCTGGGGCGGACAGTCCCCGAGCGTGGCGTCGGCGGTGACGGCGTTCCAGAACGGCTCGTCCAGCCGCGCGGTGGCCATCCCGGCGGAGTACGTCGGTCTCAACCGGATCGAGCTCGCCACGTTGAGCCGCTCGAAGTCCAGCGGGCAGGCGGTTCAGCCCGGCTACCTCCACTTCGCCGAGACGACTCGCGACAGCTCGCGCTTCGCTCTCGAGGTGACGTCGCTCCACGGCGGGCGGATGATCGCCGAGGTCGCCTCGCTCAACAGCCAGGTCATCACCGTCGACCGGTACGCGCCGGCCATCATCGCCAACCTGATCGGGGCGAAGATCGACGTCTACCAGTCGGACGGCACCACGGCGCGGCAGACTGGCCTCGTCGTCACCGCGGTCGACCCAGAGGCCTCCGCCACCACGGCCACCATCACCGTCACCGGGACCACGACGGGCATCGTCGACGGAGACCTCGTATTCTTCGCCGGGACGCTCGGCGGGACGTCGCCCGGGAGCCAGTTTGGCCTCTTCCAGCAGGCCGCGCAGACGACCGGAAATCTCTTCTCCATCGCGAAGACGTCCCCGGCCTGGCGCAGCGGGAGCTACGCGGCGGGCGGTGGGCTCACCACGGCGAAGGTGATGGAGATCGCGGCGAAGAGCACCAACCGCGGCAACAAGGGCGGGCGCAGCTACCTGTTCATCAACCCCATCCGCTGGGCCTCGCTCTCCGGCCTCATCGCGGCGCAGCGTAGCTATGACCAGTCCTTCAGCAAGAGCGAGAGCATCAACGGCGTGAAGGCGATCACCATCCAGTGCGGAAACATCGAGGTGTCCGTTGTCGGTCACCCGTATGTCTTCACCACCGAGGGGTTGCTCGTCGGCGCCGAAGGCTTCATGCGCATCGGCAGCGCCGACCTGATGGTTGGGCACCCGTCGAGCAACAACCTCGACGCGGCCATCTACGAGGTGCCGGCCACAAACGCGGTCGAGCTCAAGACGTTCGCCGACTTCCAGGTGGTGTCGAAGGCCCAAGCCCACATGATTCTCGTGACTGGCATCACGGCGTAAGCGGTGCGTCCCCGGCCCTGTGGCTTCGGCCCCGGGGCTCACCCGAAAGGAGCCGCACCGTGCCACTGGGCCACGACATCAACACGCAGTTCGAGAAGGCCAACGGGCTGCCGGAGTACCTGGGTACCATCCAGACGGGGAAGAGCAACTTCGACGCGACGACGCCCTTCTACAACGTCACATCGACGTTGACGCTCGCCAGCGTCCTGGCAACGCACACCCTCGTCTTCACGCCCGTCGTCTCCGGGGAGGGGCGCATCGTCACGCTGACGGCGGTGGCGGGCGCGCCAGCGAACGAGAACCAGTTCACCATCGACGGGGCCACCGACGCGGACGACGCCGCCGCGCTGGCCGCAGCCATCAACGCCCACCCGGTGCTGTCGCAGTGGATGGTGGCCGCGAGCTCCGGCGCAGTCGTGACGCTGGCGGCGCGCGTCGCGGCCGTGTTGCTCAACATCACCCAGGGCGTCGGCGCCACCGTCACCATCGCAAGGGGGTTGCAGTTCGGCCGGACGCTGGCCGGCGAGACGCTCCTCCTTGAGGCCTCCGGAGACTTGCGTTTCGGAGGCGGGGCCACCGCAGCGCTGGCCGTCACCGCCGCGAACGCCTCCACCGGGAAGCTGCTCCCGGACACGACAGACCGCGTCGTCCACATGCCTCCAGACAGGGGCTACCTGGCCAGCGTCACCGGCACGTTGCTCGTCTTCAGGTTGAGGTGAGTCCGTGGCGATCTCCACCCTGCTGACGCAGAACCAGAGCCGGCGGGCTCGCATCTTCCTCAAGGAGCCGTTCCCGCTGGCCAACTCGTTCTCCGTCGGCACGGCCTTTGCGGCGTCTCTCTCTGGTGCCTGGTGGCTTCTGCGTCAGGACGGCACCAACGAAGCCGGCGCTGGGCAGACGCTCACCGCCGTGGGCGCTCCGAGCGCCGGGACGACAGCCTTTGGCGCCAACCAGGTCACCGCGCGTCGGCTGGATGGTGTCGACGACGGGTACAAGACGCCCGACGTTGCCTCCCCGGTTGGCGCGTTCACTCTCCTGGTGCTCGTACGCAAGGCGAACAACGCTGGCATCCTCATCGGCAGGGACAGCCACGAGGCCAACGCGAGGGCCATGTACTGGGCCGTCAACGCGGCAGGCAACCAGTCCGTCGAGCTGTACAAGACAAACGCGTCCTCCACGGTCGCGGCAGGCGGCAGCGCCATGCTCGACCCGGACGTCTGGCATCTTGGAGCCGTCACCTTCAACGGTGGCGCTGACGGCGCGGCCAGCTTCAAGCTCTACCGAGACAAGGTTCTCGTTGGCTCAAGCGCCACCGCCGTCAGTCCGATGCAGGCTGCGGCCAGCACATTCTGGGGTATCGGCCACCGTGAGTTCTCCGGGTTCCAGGACTTCCTGGCAGCGGACATCGCCCTGGCCCTGTTTACCGAGGCCGAGCTGTCGCTTGCGACCATCAGCGCCATTTACGATCACCTGTTCGGACTCGCCATCGTGTCCAGCGCCAGCATTACCAAGCCAGCAGACATGGACGTGCGCTTCACGTTCACACCGTCGTGGTCGACGCCGACGACAGACAGGTACCTGGTGGACGCCCTGGCCTCGAACAATGGCACGCTCGCGTTCATCCGCGGCACCGACGGAGCCATCCTCGTGCGCAGCGGCAACGGGGCCGGCACCAACGACACGGCAACGGCCGGACTCTCGTGGACGGCGAGCCAGGCCTACGCCATTCGCCTCCTGCGCAAGGCCGGAGCTGTGTCCATCTACCGCGACGGCTCTCTGCTGCAGGGGCCGGTCAACCGCAACGTGCCCACCGAGCTTCCGTCGACCATCGGGATTGGTTCCTCCAGGACAGGGACGCTCCTGGCTGGTGGCACCATCACTGGATTCACCTGGAGATGACGCCATGAAGGCAGCGCTGATGAAGGCCATGTCCAACCTCAGGGGGCAGGCGAAGAAGCTGGAGGCCGATGATCTCCGAGGGCGCTTCGCCCCGAAGAAGCCCGCCGACGAGACGGGCGACAAGCCGGAGCTGGAGGCGTCCCAGGAGGACGCCACCGAGCCGAAGGAGCCTGAGCCTGGCGAGGGCACCGAGGTCGTCGTCCAGGGCGACGTCGACAAGATCGACCCTGAGGCGCTCGCCGAAGTCCTGAAGGCCCTGATGCGGAAGAAGGAGGACTGACATGGCCACCATCACCGTCGCCGCTCCCCAGGCTGGAGACACCGTCACGGTGGGCTCCAGCACCCTGACGGCGCGGACCCAGTACGCCTATGGGACGCTGACTTTCTCGGGAGCCGTGGAGGACGCAACGTTCGAGGTGTGCGGAGTCACCTTCACGCTGAAGGCGGCGCCCACGGAGCGCTTCCACTGCCCCGTCGCCGCCTCCGACACCGCGCAGGCTGCGGCGGCCATGGACACCATCCACGCGCACCCAGTGACTGGACCTCTCGTCCGGTGCTTCTACGCGGCTGGCGTCCTCACCATCCAGGCCCGGGCATCTGGCACGGCCGGGAACGCGTACACGCTGACGGGAAGCACGGGCATCACCAGGAGCGCCGCGGACTTCACGGACGCCGTGGCCGTGGCAGACAATGAGTTCAACATCCAGTATCCCTGGGGCGCCACGGCGAAGAACGGTGCCATCGCCGTTGACATCGCTGCGCGGCTGACTGCCGCGGGCTACCTGGCCACGGCGGCCGGCGCCGTCGTGACGGTCCTCAACGTCGACTACAGCCAGCCGCTGGTGACGTCGAGCAACAGCACGCGCCTCGCGGTCTCGCCACGGTCCGTCACCACGAACCGGGTGAAGCTCACACCTGTCGCGGCGGACCCGAACGCTGGTGGCAGCGTGCTGGCCGGCGCAGTCGGGGACCTCTGTGTCTACAGCGGCAAAGTCTACGTCTGCACGGTGGCAGACACGACCTGGGTCGTCGTCGGGAGCCAGAGCTAACCGATGAACTTCACCGCCTCAGCGCTTCTCGCCACGGCCAGGCTTCACGGCTGGCTTCCGCCCTCGCCAGACAGCGCAACGGACGCTGAAGTGCTGACGCAGATGACCCAGGAGCTCCGACTTGGGATGGCTTCGCTCCTGAAGTCGGTACACCAGGATTACGGCGTCGAGTCCGCGACGGTCGCGGTCAGCGGCGGGACTGCTTGGCTTCCCAAGGCGTGCTCGTCCCTGGCGGTGCAGTCAGTCGCCTGGGTCAACGGCAGCCAGCGCCAACGCCTGACGGCGCTCCCCGCGGTGAGCGAGTCCGACTACCCGCCCACGATGGCTTACCCCGCGGGCTACTACCTCGAGGGCAGCAACCTGCGCGTGCCCGGGGGCTGGACCGGCTCCGTTACCGTCCGCTACCAGGCGCTGGCGCCTGACCTTGTGGCGACGTCCGCTGCCGCGCAGGTGTCGTCCGTCACCAACGCCACCACGTTCGTGACGTCCTCGACGCCAGCGGGCTGGGCCACGTCAGGCCTCAGCCTCGACTTCATCTCTGCCCGGCCAGGCGCGCCCGTCCTCCAACGCGAGGTGGCCGCCGCGCGAGCGTCCAACACGTTCACGGTCGCGTCCACGTCGGGTTTGGCCGCTGGCGACTGGGTGGCCCTCGCCGGCGAGTCGCCGCTGGTGCCGCTCCCGCCCGAGCTCCTGACGCTGTTGGCCCTGCGCACCGCTGCGCAGATCGCCGCCGCGTCGTCAGCCGCCAACGCTCCAGCGCTCGCGACCATCCTCGCGAAGAACGAGGCCGAAGCGCTGAAGCTCATCGCCCCGCGCCAGCCCCAGGCCGTTCCCATCGTCTCTCGGTACGGCCCGCGCGGGCGGAGGTGGCGGTAATGGCTGGCGTCATCAAGGTGGCGGGTAGCGGGCTGTCTCTGGGGAAGAACCCCCTGCTGGACGCCGGGGGCATGGCGGAGCTCGAGGGCGCGACCGTCAGGGACGAGGGCATCATCGAGCCCTTGCCCGGCCTCGGCGGGCAGCAGTCCACGGGCACCACCGCGCTCGTGCGAAGCCTGTCTGTACACCAGGACGAGCTCCACGACGAGCACGTGGTGTGGGTGGACTCGGACGACCTCGTGAAGGTTGCCAAGAGCAATGCCGTCTCGTTCTCGCAAGCTCTCGCCATGGCCAGGCCAGATGGGCAGCAGGACACGGCGGTCCCCATCAAACCGGAGTTCAACCAGGTGGCGCTGTGCCAGGTGAACGAGCACGTCACGCTGGGCGCCTCGAGCAGGAAGACCATCGCGATTCGCCCAGCGGCCAACGTCCTCGACAGCTACATGGGCGAGGCTGGCCTGCCGGAGCTGACGACAGCCCTGGCTCAGTGTCTCTATGGGGCAGGGACTCCGGGCTGGCTGCCAGTGGACACCGCCGCCGTCTACCGCGCTGTGCTCGAGAGAGGGTACGGGGATGGGCACCTGCTCGAGTCGGCGCCTTCTGGCCGTGCCATCGTCCGAAACAGCATTGTGTTGCCCGCTGGCAGCGTCACGCGCTCGACGACCGTCATCACCATCAACACCATTCACCCCCACGGCCTGGCTGTGAATGACACGGTCGTCCTGGCGCCCGAGAATGGTCCGCTCGACCAGGACGATAACATCACGCCCGCAGGCTACCTCGTGGCCTCCGTCCCGTCTGAGTATTCCTTCACGGTCACGGCCTGGGCTGGTTCAGCCACGGCCACAAACACCAGGCCCTATCGGCTGTATGTTGGTGCTGGCAGAAGCCAGACGATGTACGTGGTAGCGGCCTCAATAGCCAAGGCCGGCAGCGTCCTCTCCCTCACGCTGCCCGCTGGCCATGGGCTGACGGCTGGCGCGACCACGACGGGCTGGGCCGTGCGGCTCTACCAGTCTGGAGGTCAGACGCCTGACGCCGGCTTCCCCGTCGGCACCTACGCGGTCGCGTCTGTCACGGGCAGTGACACGCTCACGGCCAGCGGCTTCCAGGCGGGAACCGCCACCAGCGCTCAACCCTACTTCGTTGCCCTGCTGCCGCCTTCTGCTGATGCGCTAACGCCACAGCTTGACCCGACGTCAGACGCGGTCTCCAGGCAGACGCTTATCGATGTACCGATACCAAATGGGGGTGGCTACCGCAACTTCCTCGTCAGCACAGACGCGACCGGAATCCAGGGCGCCGCCGACTGGAACCGTACAGCTCTGACCTCGGTTCCAGTCGGCGCCGCCTACTATCCCGGCCGGACTGCTGCGCTCCTGGCGGCCTGCCTGCTGGAGCGAAACGCGGCCAACGCCGACCACCGTCTGTCACAGGCGGTCACGTTCGAGTTGGGCCAGTCCTCCACGCTCTCCTGCGCCTTCAAGCGTCTGACGGGGACGAGGCGTGTCGGACTCGCTGCCATCGACGCAGACGGGGGCTGGTTCTCTGCCGTCTATGACTTGGTGGACGGCGTCGTGGTCGCCTCGAGCGCCGGAGCCCTGGACGCAATCGACTCGGCACGCATCACGGAAGAGGGCGGAGGCTGGTATCGCTGCTCGATGGTGTTCCGTCCCTCGGCCAATGGGGCGGGGCTCGTCTACCTTCAGCTCTTGTCCGACTCTGTCTCTGTCCCGTACGATGGCCTGACGTCCTGGACATACACCGGCAACGGCACGCGCTCGGTCCTTGTGGACAGGCCGCGTCTGCACTGGGGCCTGAACGGGCGAACGAACTACCTGCTCCAGAGCCAGGACTTCACCCAGGCTTACTGGACCGCGACATCCACCCTCAGTCAGAAGGCGACCAGCATCGAGACTGTGCCTGTCCTGGGTGCCGGAACGAAGGTGTCTCGCATTGGCCCGACAGCCACCGCGACCACGGTGCATAAACTCGACGTCCAGGCCAAGCGCGGGGGCGTCCACACGCTGAGCTGCTACGTCCGGGCAGGCACCATCACCCGCGTAGCCCTGCTCCTGTCAGACAATGCCGTGGCGGTGGTGGGTAGGGCCGTGTTCGACCTGCCCACCTCGACGGTCATCCTGAATCAGGCTTGGGATCCAGGCGCGCCCACGCCTCCTGTTCCTGGGACGGCCTCGATTGTCGACGTGGGCAGCGGCTGGAAGCGGCTCGAGATGACAGGGTTTCATGCCCAATATGTCTGGGTGTCAGCGACTGGGCCAACCGAGACCACCATCAACTGGAATGCGGCGCTCACGACTAGTGACTATTTCGACATTGCCGGTTTGCAGCTCGAGAACGGGGTGGGTTCGTCGACGTACAAGCCCACGACGACCACGCCCGTCACAACCCTCCTGCTCCACGACGGGCAGTGGGTGCCGCCTGCTGCCACCGATGACGTGGTCACGCTCTACCGGAGCCAAGTCTCTGCCGACCCGGATGGCGTCGTTGAGCCGTCAGACGACTGCTACGGCGTATCGACGCGAGTCCTGACCGCCGATGACATCTATGAGGGGCGCGTCCGGTTCCTCGAGGCGAAGTCCAGCGACCGCCTGCTGACGCAGCCGCTCTACACCAACCCCACCGACGGGGCAGTCGAGAACGAGCCAAACACCAAACCCCCGGTAGCGTACGACGTGGCAAGTTGGGACGCCCGGGCTTGGCTGGGCAATGTCATCGGCCGTCCACGATTGGCGTTGTCGCTCCTGGGGACGACCGGTACGGGCCTGGCCCCCGGAGACCGTTTCGTCATACGGCGCGCCGACACGAACGAGGTGCGGGTGCTCACCGGCCTGACGCCGGGTGTGGCAGCCTGTGGCCACTTCAACATTCACACACTAGGGACGGTGTCTCAGAACATCGAGCTGACTGCCCGCTCGCTCGTACGTGCCATCAACGACCTGGAGCCATGCTCCATCAAGGCCTACTACACGGGCGCCGACTTCACGACCGTCGGACAGATCGTCCTCGAGACCAAGGACGCGGGCGGGCCGGATGACAGCCCCGGATTCTCCTTCGACGTCGTGGACAGCGCCGGGCGTCGGAAGATAGGGCCAATCACCAGCCCAGCTCCAGGCTCAGCCAGTGAAAACGAGCACAGACACAACGGCGTCTTCTACAGCAAGACGAACGAGCACGAGGCGTGGCCGCTCCTGAACGAGATCAGGCTCGGGGACAGGCACGACTTCGTCAGGAGGATGTTCGGGTTCAGGGACAGGATGTATGTCTTCTCCCGTATGTGCGGCGTTTTCGCCGTTGTCGGGCCCCTTCCCTACCGAGGCATCGGTCCCTTTTCGTCGGCCAATCTACTCGGCTCGCGCG
>JACCDR012562380.1_pt1 | contig 11434 bp, 12 predicted proteins | sample 7446431 | NCBI WGS metagenome assembly JACCDR01 (sample SAMN15323443, study PRJNA562643) | freshwater metagenome | isolation source: river surface water | place: USA:Blue River Watershed | collected 2017-08-17
ATTCACGCTCTGCCAAGGTCTCACCAACACAAAGCATCGGCGTGATATCTAAGCTCTGAACTGTTTTTAATTTCTTCGCAATAAGCTGATCCGTCTCTCCAAAAATCGAGCGACGTTCGCTATGGCCGAGCAGAATATATCTTCCACCCATATCTTTAATAGCCTGAGCCGAAATCTCGCCGGTGAAAGCACCCTTTGTTTCAAAATAGCAATTCTGAGAACCCCAAGAAATTTTAGAATGACCTAAGACACTGGCTGCAGCATCGAGAGAAACTGTTTGCGGAAAAAAAATCACTTCGCGACTGCTGAGCTCCAGTGCTTGTTGAGTCCATTTCGCCAAAAAATCACGAGTCTCTTGGGGATTTTTATGAAGCTTCCAGTTTGCTGCAAAAATTTTCACTCGTCCTCCGATGGACAAATTAATCTTTCCCAGAGGGAAATAAAATTACAATCCCGAAATTTTCGGTGGCTTCAAAGCTTCAATACCTGGCAAGCGCAAGCCCTGAAGATATTCTAGCGAAGCTCCTCCGCCGGTTGAAATATGAGTCATCTTATCTGCGAAACCCGAAGCCTCTGCGGCCGCAGCAGAATCTCCACCACCGACAATTTTAAGCCCTGTATTTTCTGACAGAGCCTTGGCAATCGCAAAGGTGCCTTCCGCATATTCCGGAGTTTCAAAAATTCCCATCGGGCCATTCCAGAAAATAGTCTTCGCCCCGCGAATAGCCGCCGAGTATTGAGAGATGGTTTTAGGACCGATAACCACACCCATAAAATTTTCTTCAATGGCAGGACACGATGTTGTCATGACTTTTCTAGATGCGATATCTGTTGTCACCACATGATCCACTGGCAATAGCAAAGTTTTATCTCGAGCTTCCACTCTTCGGATCATGTCTTTAGCAAAGCTGATTTTATCGGCTTCAACCAAAGATTTTCCTACAGGCAATCCTTGAGCTTTTAAGAAAGTATAAGCCATGGCTCCGCCAATGACGAAACCATCTACGACATCCATCAATTTTAAGATCACATCGATTTTATCGCTGACTTTGGCTCCGCCAAGAATAGCAAGATAAGGACGCTTTGGATTTTCTAAAAGCTGATTGAGCATTTGAATTTCTTTTTCGATCAAAAATCCAATGCCTTTGTTTTTCAATAATCTCGGAAGAGCGTCGATAGAGGCATGCGCTCGGTGAGAAGCACCAAATGCATCATTGATATAAATATCTGTATAGCTTGCCATCGCTTGAGCAAAGTCTTCTGAGTTTTCTGTTTCACCTGGCTCATAGCGGAGATTTTCCAACAAGACGATTTGATTTTTAGCGGCACCCTTCACCAAGGCTTTCACAGCATCGGATTTGGGCTCTTCAACCAAGATCACTTCTTTACCAAGAAGCTCGCTCAAACGATCAGCCACTGGCTCCATGGAATATTTCTTATCTCCAGCAGCCTTTGGACGTCCCAAGTGCGAAGCCAAGACAAGCTTCGCTCCTTTTTCCAGAGCGTACTTGATGGTCGGAAGGCTCGCTGTGATCCGAGTCTCATCTGTAATCTTGCCAGCTTCTAATGGCACATTCAGATCCAAACGCAAAAAGACAATTTTGTCTTTCAATTCAAAGTCACGAATTGTCTTAATACCTTTGAGATCTGAACCCATATTCTAGAGACCTTTCGCTGCCATGTATTTCGCAAGGTCAACCATGCGATGAGAAAATCCCGTTTCATTGTCATACCAAGAGAAAACTTTTGCCGTACGAGCTCCTGAAACCATTGTGCACGGAAGGTCAATAATTGAAGAGTATGGATTTCCATTGAAATCAACACTGACCAATTGCTTGCTCTCAACGGCCAAAACACCTTTGAGGGCGCCGCCAGCAGCGGCTGTGAGGGCTTTGTTGATTGAATCAATCGACATGTCCTTGCTCGAATTAAAAGTAAAATCCACCAAACTCACATTCGGAGTCGGAACACGAATGGAATAGCCATCAATTTTACCTTTGAGAGCTGGCAAAACAAGACCGACAGCTTTCGCTGCACCGGTCGTTGTTGGAATCATGCTCACTGCCGCCGAACGAGCTCGGCGCAAATCACTGTGAGCAGCATCCAAAATTCTCTGATCGTTTGTGTAAGAGTGAATCGTTGTCATCATCCCATTTTCGATACCGAAAGTTTCATGCAAAACTTTCGCAACCGGAGCTAAACAGTTCGTCGTGCAAGAGGCATTGCTAATAACATGGTGTTTTGAAGGATCATAATTTTCATGATTCACACCAAAAACGACCGTCAGATCAGAACCATCGGCCGGCGCTGAAACCATCACGCGTTTTGCTCCGCCCGCGATGTGCTTCATGAAATCTTCTTTTTTCTTGAAAGCACCTGTGCACTCGAGAACCAAATCGACTCCCCATGCTTTCCAAGGAATCTCTGCTGGATTCTTTGTTGAAGACATCGGAATTTTTTTACCGTTCACGATCAAATGCTTTTCATCAAAGCTGACGTCTTTGTCATAAATTCCATGAGAGGAATCGTATTTCAAAAGATGAGCCGCTCCTTCGATGCTATCCGTGTTGTTGATACCAACGATGTCCAGTTCCTCAAAACCAGCACGGAATAAAACACGACCGATACGACCGAAACCATTAATGCCCACTTTGAGCTTTGCCATAAGCTAAATCCTTACTTTGAAAATTTCCGACAGAATCGTTTACCAAATGATTTTTGGGAACAGTTGACGCGCATTCTCGTTCGTCATTTCCGCTAATTTCTCAAGGCTAATGCCTTTGAGCTGAGCGACCAATGTCGCCGTATGAACCACGTAGGCAGGTGTGTTCTTCTTGCCTCTCATCGGAGTCGGCGCCAAGAAAGGCGAATCCGTCTCGACATGCAAACGGTTCAAAGGCACGAATTTGCAAGTTTCGCGTAAACTTTCGGCATTCTTAAAGGTCACAACTCCGCTAAAAGAGATGTTATAACCTAGATCCAAACACTGCTGAGCCAGAGCTTGAGAGCTGGTAAAACAGTGGATAAGGCCTGTGACTTGGCCTTTAAACTCTTTTAAAATTTCAACTGTGTCCTGTTCCGCTTCCCGCGTGTGAATTTGCACAGGCATTTTATGGCGAGCGGCAATGTCAAGCTGACGACGAAAAGCCTCGCGCTGATTTTCGACAGGTGATTGGTTGTAATAATAATCAAGACCGATTTCACCGACAGCAATGACCTCTTTTTCAGGCAAATGCTTCTCAATCCAAGCACCCACCGATTCATTCCATTCGATGCCTTGGTGAGGGTGAACTCCGAGTGTGCAATACATATCTGGATAAAATTGCTTCGCCGTTGCTAAGACGAATTCGTGATCTTTAGGTTCAGTCCCAATGGTCACGATTTTTGATACGCCCGCCTCTTTGGCTTTTCGCAAAGTCTCAGCCGGAGTGTCTTCCAGCATGTCTAAATGGGCGTGAACATCAATCCATGTCATTGTCATACTGAAGATTCTAACATCGAACGAGTCTCAATCCAAAAGCTTTCAAAAACCAAGGAAGGGTCCTGATTGGCATCTAATTGAGCTTCCAGGTTTATTGCCTTTTGACAGGAGCTTAAAAGCATCTGTGCCGTCAGAGATTGAGACAATGACTGCAAAAAATCTTTCTGATCCAAATTCAAGGCGTATTGGCTTTCACCTTGAGAAAAATAAAAAGCGTCTCTAAAAAGCCAAGAAACCTGTTTAGCTAGACTGCGTGAAGAAGCTCGATCGCGAATCAAGTCGCGAACTTCGCTGGCCAAATAGCCTTGAGGCTCTTCCAACCAAGTTTGCAAAAAGCGAATCGCCTGCTGACGGCTCTCAAGCTCTTCCTTGTCAGTCACTTGAGCTAGCCTCTCAAAGCTTCCTTTGCTCGCGCGGACGGCCCATTCCGGAGCTCGAGATTTCGACTGAAGCTGCTCAGCCGTGAGGGGCGCAAATGACATAACTTGAGACCTCGATCTCAAAGTCGCCATCACATGAACCGCCGAAGGGGCGATCAAGAAAAAGAAAGTATCTGCCGGTGGCTCTTCGAGAATTTTAAGCAATGAATTGGCTGCCTGAGGATTCAAAAGATCCGCATCGTTGATAATGATCACTCGCCGAGCGCGCAAGGCTTTTAAATTCAAGAAACTCAAAACTCGGTGGGCTTCTTCTATTTTGATTTGATTTTTTTCCGAGTTAATTAAAAGCAAAGACTCGGTCTCTTCTTCACGAGAGATCGCCATGCAGCTGGAGCAAATGCCACAAGCCGCAGGGTGCCCTTCTTTGGATTTGACATCTCGACAAAGCAAGACTTGGGAAAGAGCCAAAGCTGTTTTTCTTTTGCCAACACCCGACGGGCCGACAAAAAGCATGGCGTGCGGAAGTGTTCCATTCACAAAGGACAGTAAAAATCTTTGAATTAAATTTTCGTGACCGACGATTTGATCAAGAAGAGAAGTCCGACGACTCGTCATTTGAATATTACCACTTGAGCCCACGAAGATGAGCCATCAATTTTTCTAAAAGCTGAGCCGGAGTTTCCGCCGCATCTAAGACGAGCCAATGCTTGGGATCCCGTCCCGCCTGATCTACAAAAGATCGGCGCACTCGCTCATGAAAAGAATCCGCTTCGGATTCGATGCGATCTTCTTTCTCTCCGCTTTGCGCTTCTCGACGAGAGCGACGACGGCGGCTTTCTTCCACAGAAAGATCTAAAAGCACAGTGAGATCAGGCTTTAAGCCGTTGGTGGCAAATTCATTCAATTGCTCGACCCAAGATTCAGAGATCGAGCGACCACCTGCTTGAAAGGCCACAGAACTGGCCGTGAAGCGATCACAGAGAACCCAAGAATTTTTTTGAAGAGCGGGAACAATCACTTGATCGACGTGCTGGGAACGGCTCGCCTCATAAAGCAAAAGCTCCGTTCGAGGTGTTGGCGCGGGCCCATCCTGAGTCAAAATCATTTCACGAATTTTATCGCCCAGCTCGGTACCGCCTGGCTCACGAGTTCTGACAACGGACAGACCTTTGCTTTTCAGCTCAGTTTCCAGTGCGGACATCAATGAACTTTTTCCTGAGCCATCCAGGCCTTCAAATACAACAAAGGGCATGGGCTGTTTGTCCTTGTTTTCTAGGGACTTGTCAAACCCAGTGCAGTGCCGGTGAAATAATCCATGGGAGCCGCGACGAGCAGCTTCGCCTGCACCAAATCGCTGACTTGGGATGGTGATTTTCCATGCATTTTTTCGTATTCGGCCTGAGCCAGAGCTATTTTAAGGCGACCAATACGGTTCATTTCTGTCTTCATTTGCTGGATGTCGGCTTCCCGCCACATCTGCTTTAAGAGATCTGCCTCTTGAGCCTCTCCGCCTTTGATTTTTTTCAAAGCCTGCTCGCTCGTTTGGTAGGGATTTTTTTGGTAACTGCTGGCCGCTGCCTGCGCCACGGGCATCATGGCTGGATTTAAAAGCCTCTTGGCTTCTGTCACCAAAACGCGGTCCACCGGCCAAGGCGCGCGCACATTTAAAAACCAATCTCTCATCGCCGGCTGGCCGGCGATTTCAGTCGAGAATTTCTTTTGCAAAGCCTCTAATTCGTCAAGCAAAAGAGCTCTCACAACACCGGTAAAACGAAGCCCTACGAGAGAGCTTTCTTCATAGGGAAAATCAGCTGCAAACAGAAACCAAGATTGAAAGTTTTTTTGAACACTTTTCCAGTCTTTTTTAAAGGCCGCCGCGCGAGATTCCAGAAGAGACAATTGAAGTCTTTGGACAGCACAACTCAAGACTTTTTCGTCCTCAATTTCACCCCGGACAAAGGATCCCGACTGGTCAAAAATTTCTAATAATTGCTTTTGAGTTTTTTGATTTTTCTTCAAAAGAGGCTTCAGACTTTTTTCAGGTGTGCTCTCAAGACTGGCAGAAGCCTTGAAAAGGGCCGAGATCTCTTCATTCTGCTTCATTTTCTGACAAAACTCTTTCAAACTTGCCTTCTCAAGGGCCCCCAAAGCACTAATTGGAAGGATTGAACAAAACAAGAGACCTAGGATCATTCCTATTTTGAACACGACATTTTGCATCATCTGAGCTTCCTTTTCTGACAGTCACAGTCTTTTCCAGTGACTTTTAATCCCCGTTTTCTTTATATTGGTGCGTCTTTAGGAGGCAGTCAAAAGATGGTTACACTCGTTGTCGTTCTTCATGTTATCGCAGCTCTTATTTTAATCGCGCTCGTTCTTTTACAGGACTCAAAAAGCGATGGTCTTGGCGGAGCCTTTGGCGGCGGCGGTTCAAACTCGATCTTGGGTGCCACTGGTGGCGCGACTTTAGCTCAGAAATTAACTCGCGGAATGGCTGTTGTTTTCGCGGTGACAAGCATTTCTCTCACTGTGATCAGCAAACAAAATAAATCGGTTGTTGATGACATGGTTCCAGCGGCTGCGACGGTCCCGGCGACAACCGATGCGGCTGCAGCTCCGGCTCCGACGGATGCCGCTGCAACAACGACAACTTTACCAACGACGAACTAAGCAATGTCAGCCAAAGATCTGGCTAAAAAAAATAGGCTCGTGATTTCCTTAATGGTAGCGGGCCTGGGTCTTATCGGTCTTTCACTTTATTTTTCGTTTTTTAATTCTTCTACCTCATCGAGCGAATCTCCACTGGCTTATGTGACCCGTGAGACTGGACGCGCTTTTGTTTTGAAACGAGGGGTTTCCGGCAAAGAAGCGATCGAGCGGCGCTTGAGCCTTTATGATTTCAATTCTGTGGAAACGAATGACACCGGCGAAGCGGTTCTCAGTTTTGAGAGCGGTTTCAAAGTTCGCATTTTCAATAATGCTCTTGTGACTCTGGAAAAAATCAATGATCAGAAACGCTTTCACATTTTGGTGATCGTCAGAAGCGGCGAAGTGCGCGTGGATGGTTTTGGACAAGAGGGCGATCTTTTTATCTCCAAAAATGGGGAAAGAATTTCTGCTAGCGATTATAACGGCTCTTTGCTAGCGAGAACTCCATTAATCCCTCCTGATCCTAAAGATTTCGAAGCCCCACCTGCACCGACAGAGCAAGGCCTTTCCGAAGAAGAAATTGCCGCTGGAATCCAAAGGCATCGCACCAGTTTTTTTAAATGTTATACTCAGCTTTTACAAAGAGAGCCCACAGCCAAAGGCAAAGCGTCTTTGAGCTTCACCATCGAGAATAACGGCAAAATGAGCTTGGCCGAGGTCACGGCCTCAGAAATCAAAAATTCAGATTTTAAAAAATGCCTGATCGAAGTTCTCCGCCGCGTCGAATTTCGCAGCTTCAAAGGTCCAGCCATCTCGACTTTATTCCCATTGAAGTTCGAGTAGTTTTTGATATTCTTTTCTAAATGATGGAGGCATCTCATGGACACAGAAAATACTTATAAAAATTTACCCAAAGATCAGAAATACGCCGCTGTTAAAAATGAAATGATGCCTTACTTTGTGTACGCGGTTATTCCGGTGATTTTGACTATTTTTATCGCTTATCTCCTAGGCCCTAGCCTCACCTAAATGATCTCTAGCGATAATCGTGGATATAATCCACACGTTCCTGTACCCAGGGCTCGAATTGACCTTCGAGCTCATAGACTTTCCCATCTAGAATTTTGCTTTCTTTCAAGGGCTGAAGGCTTGGTTTAAAGCTTGGCGGAAACATTCCTTTTTCAATAAAAAACTGGCTTAATAGCTTCACGGCCGTGTCGCCCAGCGCCTGTCTGCGGATCAACTCATCGAAACTCCTCAATAGCTGCTCAGGAGCAAATTCGTAATTGAAAATCATATCTTGAGCGATACTGGCCACAGATTCGATGGGAATTTTTTGATCTTGAAACAAATCGCAAGCGACTTGGAATGTATTATAAGTCGGCAGAGTTCGTCGGCCAAATTTCAAATAATAATCAGGATCTGTATCAATAGCGAGATTGATATAAATTTTTTCTACAGGATCATTTTCGGGAACTTGGGATTGTAGCAGAAGAATTTCATCAATTTGATCGGCTGCGACCGAAAGGCTTTTGAGAATATTTCGAAGGTCCTGGGTCCCCAATCTTCGCGCACAAATATCCGAGAAAAGATTATAAATTACGGCATCGGATTCTGAATCATCTCCCCAGCAAATGATCTTCACATCTTCTTTCAACTTCATTCTTAACTGAAGCAAAGCTTGGATCTTGTAGCCCACTTGTTTATTGAGACGCCAAAATCTTTTCGGAGTCAGATTTCTCAGATTATCTTTATAAAAACAGCCGAAGGGTTTGATATTATCGATCGTGAATTTTTCAGCGATTCTCGCTTCCATTTGTGGCGGCGATGCTGAAATGAAATATAGCGGAAATCGAGACTGCCCTTTTTTCTGAAGCCAGGTCTGAGAGAGAACTTGCAATAATGTATTCGTGCCCGCCACATTCTTTTTATTGAAGGCTCGCTCGATAGCCGTGCGAACAAGAGCCGAGAGAGAATCGATAGCTGTATCCAGATAGGTTTTATCGAGATCCCAAACAAAGATCTCATCGATATTTTGCTCCACACCTGGGGTGACATAGCGAAAATAAACCACGTCTCCAATTATTTCGCTTCGATCTCGCCAATCCGCCATAAATTCAAGCTAGCACCCAGACTTAGAAGCTGACAAGGTTTTGGGCCCATGATATTCGCCGAGGCCGATGACACAATGGACACCGCAACCCCCTCGAATCAGCTCTTTGTCGCAATGCGATAATTCTTTGGATTTTCAACCCTTGGCCACTTGGCCCGAGGGTCTTCCTGCTGTTGCGATCAACAAAGTGGTCATCGCTGGATTCAGCCAAGACCTTGTTTTCAATCACAGCATTCCCAATGAGCAAAAAGAGAAAATGGCCGCTCTTTTGAGATCTGTTCACTCGGACCTCAGTTTTGCGGAAATGGCTCGCTTGATTGCCAAAGCCAAGAAACATTCATGGCTGCCGATTGATTTGATTGCACAGAAATACGGATGGCTTCCCAACGAGGCCTTTTACAAGACAGCTCAACTTCTTTTGCAAACTCCCGTCGGATTTCAAAATTGGTGTGCTGAAAAGAAAATCGGCCCCATGGATTTATCTTCACTGGCTTCGGCGGCCTCATTAAATCTCAATCGTCTGCTTCATGATATTATTTTGTTTAAGCTCTCTAAATCTATCGGCACCAAAGTTTTAGAACTCGGAATTGAGCTTTTGCTGATGGGGAAAAGTGCCGATGACATCTCTGTGACTGATGGAAAGACCCAAGGAGACCAGTGGCTTGAGAAGCTGCAAGCTCTTCGTTATCCACAATCTGCTGAACGTGATTCTTTGGAAAAAGACCAAATGACCTCTCTTCCTTGGCCAGGAATGAGCCAAGCCAAGTGGACTCGGCAAGGCGATAAGACAGGTGTGGAGCTGAAGCTTTTTGTTTCTCAACCTTCGGACCTTAAAAAGTATCTTCAAAGCTTAGAGAAAGTTCAAAGCTTGCTCGAAGACCTGAAGCCAGGGACTGAGCACTGATGCTGTCTCCACAGTTGATCTCTAGTTTTGAAAAAGTCTATATCGACGAGCTCAGCCGTGGCTCGAACTTGGCATTAAGAATTCTCGATCTCTTCCCCAGTGACAAAGTCGAATTCGTTTCGGGTCCGCCTCTCAAAGAAGATGCAGGCCTTATGACTGCCGAGCAATTTGAGCGCAGCAAAAAATTGCTGTATATCAAGCCTTTCAATGGCTATTTCTTTAAGCGCTGTCCCGGCTCCAGCCAAAAGAAAGTTCTCAATTGCTGCAATTACCACGTTCTCAATCTCGGTCAGCAATGCAATATGAATTGCAGCTACTGCTATCTGCAAAGCTATCTGAATACTCCGTATATGGTGATGTATTCAAACATCGACAAAGCTCTGAGTGAAATTCATGAGATGGCTTCCCTTCATCCAGATTCTCCATTCCGAGTCGGAACCGGCGAGGTCATTGATTCCTTAAGTCTTGATGAAATCTCTCTTTATTCTCGGACACTGATTGAATTCTTTAAAAATTATCCCAAGTGGACTTTGGAATTTAAAACCAAATCTAACAAAGTCGATCAGTTCTTAGACTGTGATCATGCTGGAAATGTGGTGGTCAGCTGGTCCATCAATGCCGAAGAGATCATCCAGAGCGAAGAGCATCAGACGGCAAGATTGCAAGAGCGTCTCGAAGCTGCTCGCAAATGCAAAGATCGCGGATTCCAAATTGCTTTTCACATGGATCCTTTGATTTATTATCCCAACTGGAAACAAGGCTATTCTCATTTAATTGGAGAAATTCAAAAACTGTTTAAACCCGAAGAAGTGAATGTCATTTCTATTGGGACTTTGCGTTTCCAGCCGGAGCAACGCCACATGATGCGCGAAAGATTTTCGATGAAATCACATGTGACATCGGCTGAGATGTTTCCATCAGCCGGTGGAAAAATGCGCTATGATTTTAAAATCCGCCAGGAAATGTACGACTTTGTTTTAAACCAGTTCAAAAAAGATTCTTCAGCTTGGCGTACATTTATGTGCATGGAAACACCCGAATCTTGGATTTCGGCCTATAGCCAGTCACCCTTGCAGAAACCTGAACTGAAAGATTTATTTAGACCACTGCCAAAGCTAAAAAACGAGCAGCACCCTTAGAAAGCTAGCAATAACAGCCCGGCAATATTCACAATCCACAATAAAGCTGTCGAAGTCTTATTGTGACCTTTTTTGAAATCTTCTGAATTCTTAATTTCACCTGAAAGATACTCGGCTGATAAACTGGAAGCGCGATCTCCTGTCGAGTACATATCTTTGAGCCGATTCATCTCTTCAGGAAAACGAACCAAAGAGTTTTCTTTCAAGTCTTCGGGATCTTTCATTTTCTCAACTTCGATAATGACTCGGTTATCTTTGATTTCTGTGATTTTGCCTTCGGCGATAACCGTCACTCGTAAAGTTTCACCGAGATAAGATTTGCCAAGCTCTCCATCCATTTCAATCCAATGAGCCTGATCACCGACATTGAGGCGGCTCGTATTTCCGACGAAAACCTGAGCATAGGTTTTTCCTTTTTGCTCATAAAGAGATTTACCAATGAGATCATCAGTCACTTGAAAGCCCTGATAGGGAATCGCCGCAATAAAAGAATTCATCAGCTGAGTGCTTATGCGAACGAGCTGATCGTTGACGGAAACGGCCGGATGAAACTCGGCATTTCCATCCCACAGCAAATAACCATTCTCCCCTTCAAAAACTTTCATATGCAAAGTTCTTTCACTCACATAACTGATGACGAGAGCTTCCGCATCGAGAATTTTTGACAGAATAATGACATCCGCGGGCTTGAGTTGTCTGCGTGGTTGGAAAACTCCGCGATTGGTCATAAATCTTCGGGTTGCCACGAAGAATCTTTTATCCTTCGTG
>JACCDR012585423.1_pt1 | contig 11431 bp, 9 predicted proteins | sample 7446431 | NCBI WGS metagenome assembly JACCDR01 (sample SAMN15323443, study PRJNA562643) | freshwater metagenome | isolation source: river surface water | place: USA:Blue River Watershed | collected 2017-08-17
GATAAACAAATCAAAATTAACTGGCAGTTCTCTATCCAAAAAGCCAGAAACACGCTCAATAGGCACTATATAAAGGTTAATAATAATAATAATAAATTTAAAGAAACTTAGTTAACAGTGTATTTAATTAAAAAAATATTGTGCTTTCAGAAAAACACGAACAGAGATATAAAAATTCTCTAATGCCTGCAAAATAGTTGAGGTATCTCCTGTGTGGTTCATCCCTTTATCTCTGAGTCAGAACCAGAAGAATATTTACCTCTATTCAAAACTATATCTCCTGTGATGGATATATGATATATCTCATGGTATATACCCACCAATGTTATGTCAGAAGATAAGCAAAAGTATGACTTTTGAAGAAAAGTAGTCTATTTACCTCTTTTCCTGACATTTTTCATTATTTAGTCCTGATATTCGTATTCTCTTCATGCCAGATATAACCATTGCACCGTTCCATACTTCTATCTCTCTCCAAGAGGGACTTTCAGACCAGGAAGCTGCCCAACGACTGGAAAGATACGGAAATAATACCATTGGTACACAATCAGTTGATCCCCTCTGGCTTGTCTTCGTCCGACAATTCAAAAGCCTGATTATAGCCATTATGGCTGTAGCTGCAGGAATTTCATTTGCCTTTGGCGATTATATCGAAGGGCTGGCTATTCTGGGGGTACTGCTGATCAATGCCCTTACAGGCTTTTTTCTGGAATGGCGAGCCGCACAGTCAATGGAGGCCCTGCAAAAGATGGATGTGACACTGGCCAAAGTGATCCGCAACGGACAACTGAAAGAGTTACCTTCCGAACAGCTCACCATTGGCGATGTACTCTGGTTTGAGGCTGGAGATATTATTCCAGCAGATGCCCAGGTAGGCGAAGCCCGACAACTCCAAACCGACGAATCAGCCCTTACTGGCGAGTCGCTGCCGGTACACAAATCCCCTGGTCAGCCTGACCCACAGACACCACTAGCCGAACAGCCCCATCGGGTTTTTAAAGGTACAGCTGTGGTGAGTGGCAATGGCAAAGCCATTGTGACGGGTATTGGAAAAGAAACCGAGCTAGGCAAAATATCAGAAATGGTAAAAACTGCCACCCATACAGCTACCCCGCTCGAAAAGAAACTAGACAACCTGACACTGAAACTGGTCTGGGTGACGGCCATTCTTACGATACTATTCTTTGCCATAGGCTGGTGGCAGGGAAAGGACTGGGTGTTGCTGCTCAAAACGTCTATTGCCTTGGCCATAGCTGCGATTCCAGAAGGGCTGGCCATTGTAGCCACTGTTTCACTGGCGTATGGCATGTTACGGCTGACCAAAAAGAATGTGATCATCAAACGGTTGTCGGCAGTAGAAACATTGGGCGGCACCAGTGTGATTTTTTCGGATAAAACCGGAACCCTAACCTATAATCGTATTGAAGTACATACGGTCTGCTTGCCTGAGGATACCATAGAGTTACGGTTTGATAGTCAGGCAAAAAAGACAGAAGTGGTCGCAGGCAATGCAAAGGTTTTAGAATCAGATGTGTATCAGAAGTTACTCCAGTTGGCTGTACTTTGCAACAATGCTCACCTCGAAAATGACCCACCAACTGGAGATCCGCTGGAAATTTCCCTGCTGCAATGGGCCACCCTACAACAAATCCATCTAGCCGACATCCATAGCCAGTACATTCGCACCCACGAAATTCCGTTCAGTTCAGATACTCGCCTGATGGCCACCATTCACAAGACTCCCCAGGGACATCTGATGGCTGTCAAAGGTGCAGCCGAAGAAATCATACACCGCTGTACGCATACAATCCATGCAACAGGCGAAATTATTGCCCTCACGGAAGATCAAAAAACTACTTGGCAAAAATTATCCGAAAAATTAGCAGCCAAAGGATTACGAACCTTGGCCTTTGCCTGTCAGGACATTCTTGATCCTAATGCGTCAGAGATTTCTACCCAGCTTACCTATGTGGGAATAATCGGTTTTTCAGATCCGCCCCGACTGGAAGTTGTGTCTTCGTTGCAGTCGTGCCACAAGGCAGGCATACGCGTCATCATGGTCACCGGCGACCACCCAGCGACAGCTCAGTACATTGGCGAGAAGATAGGCCTTACCACTGCCGATGTTCCGCCTATGACGGGCAGTCAGATGCCGACAGACATGGAACATATTCCAGAAAAAGACACCGAGCAATTAATCAGAACGGCCATCTTTGCCCGTGTCAGTCCTGCCCAGAAGCTAGGCCTGATTGCCCTCTATCAGACACGGGGTGAAATTGTAGGTATGACTGGCGACGGCATTAACGATGCTCCCGCCTTGAAGAAGGCAGATATTGGCATTGCTATGGGACTACAAGGCACACAGGTAGCCCGCGAAACAGCCGCAATAGTGCTGAAAGACGACTCATTTGTGTCTATTGTACATGCCATTGCCCAGGGAAGAGTTATTTTTGGCAACATTCGTAAGTTTATCCTGTACCTGTTATCTTGCAACTTAAGTGAGATTTTTGTGGTGACTGTCGCCGGACTGATGGGTTTCGGAACTCCCCTTACACCTATTCAGATCTTATTTCTGAATGTAGTTACAGACGTTTTTCCGGCCCTGGCTCTGGGCATCAGCATTGGTGATGACTCGGTGATGCAACAAAAACCCCGTCCGCCTGGCTCGCCTATCCTCTCCAAACCCGATTGGTGGGCAGTAGTGATCTATGCGGTACTGATAATGGTAAGTGTAGTAGGCGGAGCTTTTTACAGCCAGAGTTATCTACATGTAAGTACCACTACCGACAACAATATTATCTTTTACAGCCTGTGTTTGGCCCAGCTTTTTCATGTGTTTAATATGACTTCCGGCAAAGCTCCTTTCTTTCGGAACGAGGTCACAACCAACAGGTATGTCTGGCTGGCATTGCTTTTATGTGGAGGTATTTTGCTGGTTACTTACGAAGTACCATTCCTGCGGCAGGTATTGTCTATCCAGTCTCTTTCCCTAACCGACGGATTGGTTATTCTGGTTGCTGCGTTGGTTCCGATGGTGGTCATACAGATCCTGAAACGTTTGCGGGTGGTGTGGTGAGACAAGTCTCATTGCCCTTACCGAAGCACCTGTAGCCAGCCTTTGTAGCGTCTGTGACCATTGGTCAATATGTAATAATAGAGTCCATTGGGTATACCTTGGGCACACCATTCATTCTGGTAGTGCGTAGTAGCATATACCACCTTGCCCCATTGGTTGCAGATTTGTAGTTGCCAAGGGTCAGTGCCTAGGTTCTGAATCAGCCAGTCTTCATTACTTCCATCACCATTGGGGGTAATCAGGTTTGGAATAAATACCAGCAAGAACTCTCCTACTACCGATCTATAGTAGACAAAATGCTGGGACAGAAATAATCGGTCTAGCCAGTTACACATCAGGGAAGGCTTCGCTTGTCCAACACCAACTCTTAATAGGATTTAAACCACTTTCTGAGATTTTACCCTTTGGAATTTTTTATTTGAAACGAAGGCTTGTGTGTATTTCACCTACTACACATAAATATACGCATGATGGGTATCTTCCAATGTCTGCATGTACGTTTTCAGGTCTTCGTATCGGTACATTGTGGATGGAATATAAATAATATGTAAATGATTGGTCATGCTTCGTTTAGGAGCATATGAACCAAGTACACCCCAGATACCTTTGCGTATCAACACCATTCCATCTGCCTGCACAATCACCTTTCCAATTTCATTGAGTGGAATCTGCGTAGGAATTAGTCCGTCTCCGTAGCGGTAAATGGTTTGGTTTCGGATTTCGATGATGGTATGTTTAAAGGGGTTTTTAGGGCTTAGTACAAACCAGTAAACGATCAGTGGCAGATACATGCCAAGGGTGAGTACAAGCAGGTAAAAAAACGTATTATCACTATATTCCTGTAGGGCTAGTACCACTAAAATCAGGTACACGAGGCTACACCGCCACAGCAGGGTTATTTTCCAGTGCAAGGTATATTCGTCCAGTTGGGTGGGGTCTATCTGATATGTTCCGGTCACAGGCCGGGCTGCTATAGTTGAAGTATACATTCTGTATTCGTTAGTCATGCGTTGCTATATACATATATATACAAGTATGCATAGGAGTAGTAACTGGGTCAAAAGATACTACTGATGAAAGGTTTAGGTAAGAATGCAACCTTTTCCCTACAGAATTTCTATGTATTTGAAAAATCTCTCTTAAATTGCCCCTTCGAAAACCCGCTAGGTACATTTATTCCAACCCGGCAGGCTTTCTCCAAACTATTTCTTAACCTATTGTTTAATAGTTATTTCTATGGAAATCCTTATTTTGAATGGTCCAAATATGAATCTTCTCGGACGACGTGAACGTGGTATTTATGGAAACATGTCATTTGATACCTATTATGAGATCCTGCAAAGCCAATATCCAGATATCCAGTTGTCGTATGCCCAATCTAACTCAGAAGGCGAATTGATTGACAAACTGCATGCCGTGGGCTTCTCCATCAATGGTATTCTGTTTAATCCCGGTGGCTATGCCCATACGTCTATTGCCCTCTCTGACGCCGTAGCTGCGATTACAACACCTGTGGTTGAAGTACACATCTCCAATGTCTTTGCACGAGAAGAATTTCGTCACCACAGCTACATCAGCAAAAACTGTGCAGGAATTATCTGCGGGTTTGGACTAGAAGGTTACAGACTAGGTATTGAACATTTTTTACGTCGCCGGGATGCGAAGTAAGAAAACTGAGATACATGCATTGGCAGCCCTGAAAAGAGGCTCAGAATCCCTGCTTTTACTACGTATTCTTGATACATTCTTTTCAGGTTCTGGCAATTAATGTGCCTACAAAGCCCAATGGGGATATGAAAGATTCTTTCGGAGGATTAGTTTGCTGGCTTTCTTTCATTCGTCATATTTACCTTTTTTTTTACCAATTTAACATTCTTAATCTAGTACTTTTGTCAAAAAATATCTTCTGAGACATGCTTACATTCTATCCCGGCCCTTCAAAAGTATATCCTCAGGTGAAGCAGTACCTGTCAGATGCCTATGATTCAGGTATTCTGAGCATCAATCACCGAAGTTCGGAGTTTATGCAGCTCTGCCAGCAAACGACGCAGCTGCTTCATCAGAAACTGAATATTCCGGCAGACTACACCATTCTGTTTGTCTCATCTGCTACGGAATGTTGGGAGATTGTCACACAGTCTTTCATGGGAAGCCAGACATCTGCATTTCATTTCTACAATGGAGCTTTCGGGCAAAAATGGTATGATTTTGCCAATCAGCTCAACCACCGTTGCAGGGCCTCTATATTTGACCTGAACAATCAACTTGGATTCCATCAGATTCGTCCCACAACTACAGGTCACTTGTTTTGTTTTACCCAGAACGAAACATCAAACGGAACGCAAGTACGGGAGGATGTATTTCGGGATATAGCCAAACCAGGCAATTTAGTGGCTGTAGACGCAACCTCGTCACTGGGGGGCATTACACTGGATTTTCTACAGGCAGATATCTGGTTTGCATCAGTACAGAAATGTCTGGGCTTACCTGCAGGTATGGGTCTGCTGATTGTCTCGCCGCAAGGAGCCGACATAGCCCGCCACGTCAATGACCGGGAACATTACAACAGTTTTCCATTGATGGAGGAAAATATGATTAAAAACCAGACACATTATACCCCTAATGTACTGAGCATTTATTTACTGATGCGTCTCATGCAGGATCTGGAAAATGTGACTGAAATCTCGCAACGTATCCGCAGCCAGGCTACGGAATGGTATCAGTACCTAGGCCAACATACTAGCCTGAAGCCCTTAGTCAGCAACCCGTGGGTACGGTCAGATACGGTTATAGCCGTTACAGGGCAGAAAAGTGCCATTACAGACATCCACCAGCAAGCAGAGAAAGCAGGTATTACACTAGGTAGAGGTTACGGAAACTGGAAAGATACCACATTCCGTATTGCAAATTTCCCAGCCATCACTGCCGACGAACATACACAGCTGCGGACATTTTTGAGTGAAATGTAAGGGGGGGCAGATCATATCTGCCTGTCATCTTTTCATACCTGACTAGCGAAACCGTAAGCAGGCTATAACGTGGACTGGACGATAGACTACACATAAAATACCATTCTAACCTAGCTTAAGCACAATATAGACGCCGATCTATTCAAATAGTACAATTTACTAAACAACCGGATTGTTTTTTCGTAAGAATGGGTACTTTTACACCATTCAACCATTTAACAATCAGTTATTTAAGTATAGCATTCACGTAAACTACACGTACAGTCAGATTGTACTGGGCTTTTGAGTGTCCGACTGTTCGGGCCAATGTGATTCGCCCCTACAATATAAATTCATCTCCCCATTTTGGAATTTCTACCTCTGTATAACCATAGGGATGCAAGTGTTGCTGAAAAAACTCCATACTTTCTGTCTCCCCATGTACCAGAAAAATCTTCTTCAGTTTATCGGGTGACTGGTACTGTACAAACTCGGTTAGGTCGTCTAGGTCGCCATGGCCACTGAAAACATCAATCCGCTGGATATTTGCCATCACTGGAATTTCGGCATCTTTGCCCACAGACAGGCTTTTCATACCATTGAGCAGTTTGTACCCAAGTGTACCTTCAGCCGCAAATCCGATCAGCAGAATGGTGGCATAGGGATTAGGCAGGTTGGCCATTACATGGTGCTCGACACGTCCTCCGGCAATCATTCCAGACGAAGAAATAATGATACACGGCTCGTTATAGTTGGAAATAGCCTTGCTGTGCTTCATGTCCTGCACATAGGTCAGGTTCTCAAAGTCAAACAGTTCTTCGTGTTCTTCATAAAAATCTTTGGCATCCTGGTTGAGCAGATGAATAAATTTTTCGTAGATACGTGTACTCTGCAAGGCCATGGGGCTATCTGAGAACACTTTTATGGGTGGAAAACCATGTTCGGAGTATAGTTTGTTCAATACATACAGTAACGCTTGTGTACGACCCACGCTGAAGGCGGGGATAATAAGCCGTCCGGGTTGGTCTATACAGGTTTCCTTGATAATCTTTGCTAGGGCTTCTTGGGGTACATCCCGGTTTTCGTGTCTCCGGTTGCCATACGTTGACTCACACACCAGGTAGTCTACCTGTGGCATGCGTTGTGGGTCTTGCAGCAGCGGGTAGTTTTTACGGCCCACGTCCCCAGAAAAGCCAATCGTACGTTTAGTACCATTTTCTTCGATTTCCAGTATAATATTGGCTGCACCCAACAAATGTCCTGTTGAATTAAATGTGACGTATATTCCTTTTTCTATTTTAAACCGCTGGTTAAAGTTCAGTGTTACAAACCGATCAGCAGTCTCATTGACTTGTTTTTCGAGGTATAATTCGAGTGGATTGGATTTGTGTTTCTTTTTGGAAGATTTCTTTTTTTTTCCGCCACTACCCGGATCCTGTAGTTCTTTGAGTCGGCGGGCATTGAGAGCTGCAGCATCCCGCAATAGCAAATCAGCCAGCGGAAAGGTAGCAGCCGTACACAGAATCTGGCCTTCATAGCCTTCCCGAATCAGGTTAGGAAGATTTCCAGAATGGTCAATATGCGCATGTGTAAGCAAAACAACATTAATCTGTGAAGGTTCAAATGGGAAAAGACTATAGTAGCCTAGTGTTTTTTCCCGTTCTACTTTCTGTTTGTCCAGATCTGTGCCACAATCAATCAGAATTTTATAGCCATCTTCTAGTTCCAACAAAAACATACTTCCTGTGACCTGTCGGGCAGCACCCCAAAACGTTAACTTCATCAAGCAAAAATTAAATGTATAAAAACCGCAAATCCTATTCTACCGAACAACAACGCTAAAGTAACGCAAATCCATTGATTTCCAAAACTTTAGCAAAAACACAAACAACCAGCTGTATGTATACGGGCGAACGCCACATATCCTACAACTCAACCAGAACAGGAAAGGCATCTCCAGTATGGTCTTACAGACAAGACTGCATCTATCTGGAGTTAAAAACAGGCGTTTTTTTTTCAGGAATAGTACACAAATTCTCCGTATGGGCTACGCAAAGTCAGTTTTCGGGTAGGACTTGCCTCCACACGTCCAACAATTTGTGCTTCTATATTAAATGACCGGGCTACTTCCAATACCAGGTTGGCATATGTATCAGGCAGGTATAATTCCATGCGGTGACCCATATTAAACACCTTGTACATCTCCTGCCAACTGGTACCACTTTCCTTCTGAATCAGTTTAAATAACGGTGGCAACTCAAAAAGATTGTCTTTGATGATATGTACTTGGTCTACAAAATGCAGCACCTTGGTTTGTCCACCACCGCTGCAATGTACAATGCCATGAATAAAAGGTCGTATTTCATTCAGAATGGCATACATGACAGGGGCGTATGTACGCGTAGGCGACAGCACAAGTTTAGCCGCATCGACAGTTTCCTGCTTGCGGCTGCCATCTGTGTCTGTATATGCAACAGATACAGCATCAGTCGGTTTCATTGTTCCAGTATACACTACATCTTTGGCTAGCATGCCATCGTAGCTTTCGGGGTATTTTTCGGCAATATATCCTGAAAACACATCATGCCGGGCAGAGGTCAGGCCATTGCTTCCCATACCGCCATTATAGTGGCTTTCGTAGGTAGCTTTTCCAGACGAACCTAGTCCGACGATTACATCACCAGGTTGAATCTGGTCATTGCTGATCACTTCCGAACGTCGCATTCGAGCTGTGACCGTACTATCTACAATCACTGTGCGTACCAAGTCACCCACATCGGCAGTTTCGCCGCCTGTGCTGTAGATGCTCATACCTTGGTCGCGGAGCATTTGCAGCACCTCTTCTGTGCCATTAATCAGGGCTGCGATGACTTCACCAGGAATCAGCTGTTTGTTCCGTCCAATGGTTGAAGAAAGCAGAATATTGCTGGTAGCTCCCACACACAACAGATCGTCGGTGTTCATTACCACTGCATCCTGGGCAATGCCTTTCCAAACTGAGAGGTCACCTGTCTCCCGCCAATACACATAGGCTAGTGAAGATTTGGTGCCTGCCCCATCGGCATGCATCAGGTTGCACCAGTCTGCATCTCCGGCCAGCAGGTCGGGCACAATCTTGCAGAATGCTTTGGGAAATAATCCTTTGTCGAGATTTTTGATGGCAGCATGTACATCTTCTTTAGATGCGGACACTCCTCGCTGCATATAACGGTCTTGCATACTGCAAAAGTAATAGGTCTTTTGAATACTAAATAAAGAAAATTAAATTTCCGTTTTGCTGGAAGCCGCCGCCATACGGTAGCCCAACCCAACACAATCTTTCTAAAAAAGGCTCTTTATACAACTTATTCATGAAAAGTAAATCTCATCGTAATAAAAAGTAAGAAATTATTTCGTCCAAACCTATTTTATACCCGACGAAAATACCCAAATCAGGCACGAATTTTTATGATCTCTGAACATTTTTTTTCTGGCAAAAAACGGCAAAGTTCTAGAAACCAGCATTTTTAACATGAAAAAAAATAGCTTCAGCAGCCATACAAAAAAATACTAGTTGCATGAAGTATGAGATTATTTTTTTTCACATATATGATCCTGAAGATGAAAAAAAAGATTTGATCCCACTATAAGGTGTATGTTTTTCCACACTATACTTGCTTTATAACTATTTTTTATTTGAAAAATTATATACCTTTGCAACGACTTCAAGAAATAACACAGAAGGCTAGCCGTTATAGGTTAAGAAATGTTGATTGAAGTCAGGTCAAAAATTAACACAAAATTAGTTTGTTTATTTATCGTTTTTTGTAGTTTTACTTTATTGAATATCAACCAGTTCTGATCACTTTATTTTTTTCAACCGTGCCTTGATTCATATATTCTCAGCCAAAGCAACGAAATAGGTTTACAAGCTTTGTTCTTTGCCGCAAGATGTTTCGTGGATAGGGTAGAATATATTAGGGTATTTATAACTCAAAGAACTATGTTAGAGTACGCAAAAACCATTCTGGAAAAGGTCAGTTTTGACCACCGCCTCTTCGAAAAAGAACTTCGGAAGGCCATTGCTAACCTGATTAAGGACGAAATAGAAGTCCTGCGTTTCTGGTGTTATGAGAAGTTTGGTAAGATATATGCCCATGTGCTGGACAAATGTTTTACCCGTATGCAGCTCTCCTGATTTTAATTGCATCTGACTTTCTATAAAGCCTGTCCTGCTGTATGCGGGGCAGGCTTTTTTTGTCTGAACCTTGATTTTTGTGATTGTAGGTATAGGGGCCTTTGACCTACCAGGCAAGTTCGAAAGCCTCTAAGTCATTTTCTCTTGAATGGAGATCCCGCACATAGATGTATGGAGGCGGGTTTCATTAAAACTCAGGTACTTTACTCCCAGAATTCATATCCATATATATGTTCCATGACTACCAGATCACCTAATTTGCTAGTCCATTTTAGCAATAAACCTTTATCATCAAAAACGTATTCTACTATAACACTCTTATGTGTTATGGTGAGAGTGTTGGTCTTATTTTCTAGGGCTTTCTTTTCCCAGGTATAGTACATGGTATCTGTCTTGGCATCCGGATTATTCCTTACCGTTATTTGTTTCTGCTTTAATACAAAAGCCTTATCTTCGTAATACGTGTAAGTTTCCATTTTTACTTGACCCTCGGAATCAAACTCCTTTGTGTGTTTAACCATTGGATGATAGGTTAACTCCATTTCTTCCGTAGGCTTTCCTTCAGACGAGCTTGTCTGTATCCGTATTAACTGATCTTCTGAATCATATACATATATTTTTTTTGAGGTAACTATAGTTTCGTGGTACGAATTCTCGGCTACCAAACGTCCTTTATCGTATACATACCTGGTATTTTCTACCATTAGCTTCTTCTTTTTTTGTATCCTCCAGAAACTGGATTCTACGAGATGCCCCGAAGTGTCATAGGAATTGATGTATTGAAATTGTATCTTACTCCCTATAATGTACGATGTTTCAATCCTTGATTTAACTTTGTGAGCACGATACAAAGAATCGGTTTGATAGGGGTCAAAAACCTGAGCTACACAAAGCGTTGAAGTACATAGGGTGATAAGTATGAAAAGTTTTTTCATTATAAGCTGTTTTTTGGTTTCGACAGGGTATTACTATTTTTTTTACAAAACTACTCTATTTTTTTCATCAGAGGTTGAATGCAGAATGAAATTTTATCAGTTTGCACCTGCTAATTTTCACCCAATCGTGAATAGTATCAAACAATTACGAAGAGAAGTAAAAAAATCTGTAACAGCTTAGCCATAGTTAAATACGATAGGCATTTGATTGAAGATGGAGATTAAATTTTGAAAGACATTCATCTTTTGTTTTCTAAGTGTAGAAACAAAAGCCTGAATACGAGCAAAGTTCTGA